>JAABUS010001433.1_pt1 | contig 51945 bp, 1 predicted proteins | sample 5560161 | NCBI WGS metagenome assembly JAABUS01 (sample SAMN10711885, study PRJNA513376) | rock metagenome | isolation source: Antarctica rocks | place: Antarctica: Victoria Land, Trio Nunatak nord | collected 2016-01-04 | reverse complement strand
CAAAAACATTCTCAGGAGCGAGCTGGATTCTCAAATCGGCTAATAGCGCTCGGGAGTCAGGACATAGTATCACCCCGCTTAAACCGGCTCAACCGGCTCACGAGCGCTCAGAGCGCTTAAAGCCTACTCTACACTTTTATAGATGACGGTACTTATAGCTAGGGGCGGATCCTAGAAAACTACTTTTATATTAAAGCTTTTTAAAGTCCTAATACCTAGGAAGAAGAGATCCCGGTAATAAATTAAGTTATTTATACCTAATAAGTTAATTATATACAAAAACGGGGAATTAAGAGATAAATTAGCCGGAACTATATTTAACTATAACGTTTATCGACGAAAGCGAGACCTAAATAAAAATCTAGAGGCGGAAGATACCTTATCTTCTAAATAATATATTCTTTTATATAAGAGCTAGTTAATAAGAATTTAGATTAAAGGAGTTTAATTTTAATTTAATCCTCCCTTAAACCCTCTTTTATAAGATAAATCCTTATTATTAAAAACTTAATCGTAATATTAGTTTTAGCGGAAGGTTTCTATTATACTCTAGTTTATTATATTTTAGAAGTCTTCTATAACTCTTTAAAAATAGTTTACTATTTACCGTACCCTAGAAATCTTTTATAACTCTTTAAATATAATTTACTATATACTAAAAGTCTTTTATAAACCTTATAATAGCTAGCTAGAAGATATCCTCTATTTATTGAGATAATATAAGGTCTTATAGTAACTCTTTAATTATACTATAACGGGATAACTAGGGAAAGGCTAAAGAGTTATAAATAAATAAAAATATTAAATAGAATAAGATTATTAAAAAGTAACCCAAGCGGCTTAATAAAACTAAGGAATAAATATATATAAAACTTAATCTTCTTACTCCTCGTTACTTCTTAGCGTATTTATTTAATATATATATTAATAAACTTATACGGGCCGTTTTTCCGGGTATAAAATCTAACGATCCTATATATAGGGAGGCCCGGAAGAGGATTTAAATATACTATAAATAATAGAAAGCGACTATCCTTTCGGCCGCTAATAAATAATAATAATATTTTATTATAACCTTAAAACTAAGCCGCTATAACTAGTTTTTAAAACTAGTTACTTTTAAAACCTTTAAGAGTACTATTAATTAAGAGTATAACAAATTATAAGTAAAATCGTTATTTAAATTTATTATTAATATAATAGACTTTAATGAAATTAGATACGAAGGGCTACGATTCCTAAAATATATATAATTACTAAAGCCTTCTATATATATAAATATATTATTTATAGTTATCCTAGACGCCTTTGTTTAGCTAGTTACTTATTAATATATAACCGAGTTTTATAAAGAGTAGCTCTTTAATTAATAATAATTTAAATATAATAGGCGATATCTCCTCGACCTATTTAATACCTTATATAGTAAAGATAGTTTCTAATTAAGTATTAATAATTACCTACTAAAGACTATTCTATATACGATCTAGAATAAACGCTAACTAAAATTGAATATTAATAAGGACTCGGATACGTCTAATATCGATTTAGATTATAAAGTTAATAGAGTTAATAGAGTTAGAATTAGGAATACTAATACTATAAGTAATTCGGAATAAGATTTTACGAGTAGTAATACTAGCGGGGATTTTACTAATATAGAATACATCGTTATTAATAATAGTAATAACTAGGATAATAAGAGTAATAACTAGGATAATAATAGTAATAACTAGGTTAATAAAGATAATAGCGACTCTTCTAATAATTAGTATAGTAGGTACTACGGAAGGCTACTAGTAGTATTCGTATTATTTAGGCTTATTTTACTTTTAATAGTTATTTACGCTTTTATAGTATTTTAAAATATCTAGCGGAAGGCTTTTATACGACCTTTACTTCTTTATTATTTATAATAAACTTTATAGATATATATAATATAGATAATCTTTTAGGAGATATAGTTTACGGATATAATACCTTAATAATATTAAAGTACTTTAATAACTTATTTATAATAATTAATTTACTTATAACGAATAATTTATTTACGACGAATAATTTACTTATAATATATAACTATCTAAAAACCGTTTGACGATCGTTAGGAATTTCCCGATATATTTAATAGTAATTAATAGGTTCCTAACCGTCTAATAACGGTTAAAGAACGGTATTCTAACTATTAAAATCCCAAAACCCTCTAGGAACTAGTATTTAACTATTTTATAACCAAGTTTAACCGATTTAAGTCTTGGCGGAAGGCCTAGATAATACCTTAATATCGGTAAATTTTAAAAACTCCTACTAAAACCTGAGTTACCGCCCGCGCAGATAGGGCTAGTAGTGTCCTATTAGTAAATTTTCTAAATAAAAGTTATTAATAAGACGCTACTAGTAGCCCTAATTTATAAATAAGATTACTAGCGTCCTATTAATAGGTTAAATAAATTAAGGGTCTAGGTAGGTTACTTTCAATAAATTTAATAACTCCGGGTGAATTTTAACCGGATTAGTAATTTTCGTAAATTATATATATTATTAATATATTAATAATAACTTAGCCCTCTAATAGGGCTAAAATAAATAAAATTTTATAATCGACGTTATTAATAGTAGCGACCCTTAACGATAACTATTACAGCTAGCGACCTACCGGGCCCGGAATAATAAATTTTAACGAAAGTTCTCGCGGGGGCGTCACCCGGGCATATCCGGGGGCATACTATAGCGTATACCTTAGCGCATGCCTTGGCGCATACCTTGGCGTATACCATAATTACGCATACTATGGGGGGCTTTCGTCTAATGTTTTAGGGGCTACTACGGGGGGCGTATATTATATACTATTTAGGATACCTTTACGTATACTATTCGTATATCATTTAATGGTATACGCAAGCTACGCACGCTATTACGTATACTATAGGGTATATTATAGCCTATACTATAGCCCATACTATAGCGCATATTAATAGGCATATAAAAACGTATACTATAGGGTATATAATAGGCCTATTTATCTAATATTTGAGTTATTAACGATTTATCGAGTTACTAAACCTACTGAACCTATTAATAGTAAATACTATTTATTAATAAAACCCTACCCGGACCCCTGACTTACTAAAATTACTAAACCTCGGGTCGGTATTTAATATGGAGTTTCAGTGTAAACCCGTAGACGATTTTCTAATAGGGCTGATAACGCTTAGAGTATACTAACATTTACTTTTAAAATTTACCGATATCGTATCGGTAATTAAATTAATAAATTATAAGGTTATCTTTACCTCAATGACTACTTATAATTAAAATATTAAATAAATAAATATTAAAACCACTTTTCTATACGGGGCTATTAAAGAAGAACTTTATATAGAATAACCTATAAAACCGAGCCTAAACTTACTAGTATATAAATTTAAAAATATTTTATATAGGTTAAGATAATCCCTTAGAGTATAATATAAAATCTTTACTAAATTCCTTCGCTCCCTAGGTTTCGAATTAATTAGTACCGACTTTAGTAATTTTATTAACCCTAGGATAAATATTATTATCGTTATTTATATAAATAATCTTCTTCTTATTATCGGCCCAAAAACTACCGATATGAATTTTATTAAATCGAAATTAGATAATCGCTTCTAAATAAAGGACCTCGGCCTATATACTTTTTATTTAGGAATAATATCTTACGCGACCGCCCTAATAAAACCTTACGGCTTAATTAAACTAGGTATATTGAATAGGTCCTAAAAAGATTCGATATATAAAAGTATAAATTATTTTTATTTTTATAACTAAATTTTATAAGGTAGAGGATAATTATATTACTTTTATAATATTCCGCTTTAGGTATTAATCCGTAGTAGGATTCTTTATATATATTATACTAGGTACTCGCCTTAATATAATATACGCGGTATTAATAATTAGTCGGTATAAGTTAAACCTAATTAATACTTATTAGATTATTATTAGAAAGATCTTTCGGTATTTAAAATTTATTATAAATTACTACCTTATATATAAAGGACCCTTAAATTAGGTATTTAGATATATTAATACTAATTAAATAAATAATTCTAATACCGGTCGTTCTACTTTAGGATATATATTTAGTACCGGTAACGGTATTATTTACTAATCTTTAAAGTATTAGTTAATAATCGCGTTATCGTTTTATAAGATTAAATAAATTAGGTAGATTTAGGTTTTTAAGGAAATTATTTAAGTACGGGATTTATTTATCTAATTATCCCAAACTATTATATAAACTATAGTTATTTATTATAATAATTAGGGTATTATAGCCCTCGTAAAAAACCCCTAGTTTTATACCCGAATTAAATATATTAATATTAATTAATACTTTATTCGGGAAAAGGTTATTAACGGTTAAATCGTCCTAAAATACGTCCCGACCGATAAATAAATAACCGACGGTTTTATAAAGGCCTTAAATAAGGATAAATTTAATATATTTTATTAAGCCCTAGGCCTAAAGGCCGTTTAGGAGTTCATTTAGTTATTATAATATAACTAAAATATTATTAAGACCGCGGGTATATTATTAAAATTAATAAATACCTAACCTAGCTCCCGTTTCCGTTTTACCTTATTCTTAATTATATTAAAATTAGATAATAGGTCCCTAGCCACTAGCTATTTATCGCTACTACTTTATATTTAATATATAGTATAAAATTCTAAGTATCTTACCTTCTTCGTATATTTAATTTTTATTATTACTACTATAAAAGCTTAAAATTAAACCGCCGGTATTAAAAGTTATAACTACTTTAAGTTTTTTTATATTTAATATAAGCCTATATCGATAAAGCGGGAGACCGCTTAGGTGGGAAAGTATAACGGACATGAGATTTATACGGAAAATACGTATTTAGTACTTCGACTCTTCTTGTACGGGCTGCGTATAGCCGGTATTTATTAAATATTAAAAAACTAGTACGTATAAAATATATTAAAATTGTAGAAGAATACTTAATTATTCTATGGAACTATAGGAATACGTAAGACTATATACTATAAAGAATCTATATACAGATTCTAGATTACGTAATTAAGTCACGTGATATACTAAGCCTTAATATATTTTAATACTCTTACTCGAACGCTATTATTATAGAAAAATGAACACCGGGTAGTTATAGTGAATAGCTCCTATATAATAAAAATCCCGTCTACCTATATAAAACATTCCTAATTTTAATAAAATACGGTTATTTGAAAATTTTATTTAATATATAATATATATATATTATTCATAAATCAAAATATGGTCGTATAGACTATATAGGCGAATACGATACTATAAATAGATTATTATAACTAAGCGGGATATAGTTAAATCCCGACGATAATATTATAAAAAACGTTATTATAGGGGGTAGTTATAAGCGTTAAGCGCCTATATAAATAAAGTATTATAACGTTTATTTACGAGTAATATAAGCGAATTCTTAGAGGCGTTAATTTTAAGGACTCTAGAATAGGGCCCCTAGGTACCTAAAGAATAACTAAATCTAAATAATAATATAAAGAATATAACGATATGGCTCCGGGGGTATATAGCCGCTATTACTATACTATAGACTATCTACCCTATAATATATTTAAATAAATACGAGTTCATCGGCAAATTTTAAAAGTAAATATTAGTATACTCTAAGCGCTATTAGCCCTATCAGAAAGCCGTCTACGGGTTTACGCTGAAACTCTATATTAAATACCGACCCGAGGTTTAATAGGATCAGTAAATCAGGGGTCCGGGTAGGGTCCTATTAATAAATAATATTTACTATCAGTAGGTTCAGTAACTCGATAAATAATCAGCAACTCAAATATTAGACGAATAGGCCCATTATATACCCTGTAGCATGCGCATTTATATGCGCATTAGCATGCGCCATAGTATGGGCCATAATATAGGCCATAGTATGCCCCATGGCATGCGCAATGGCGTGCGCAGCTTGCGAATGGCATACGAATAGCATGCGCAAAGGTACATGCGATATACGCCCTCCGCAGCAGCCCCTAAAACATCAGACGAAAGCCCACCATGGCATGCGCGATTATGGTATGCGCCAAGGCATACGCCAAGGCATGCGCCATGGTATGCGAAATAGCATGGTATTCATGTGCGTATACTCCCCGGATATGCCCGGGTAACGCCCCCGCGAGAATTTTCGCCAAAACTTATTATTCCGGGCCCGGTAGGTCGCTGGCGTTAGTAGTCGTCGCTAGGGGTCGCTACCGTTAATGGCGACGATTATAAAACTTTATTTATTTCAGCCCTATAATAGGGCTGGCTACTATTAATATATTAACGGTATATATAAGTTACTAAAGTTATTAATTCTACTGAAATTAATTTAGAGTTATTAATAGGATACTACCTAAACCTCTAATTTATTAAATTTATTAAAAGTTACCTACCCGGACCCCTGATTTATTAAACCTATTAATAGGACGCTGGTAGCTCTATCCGTAAATTAAGGCTACTAGTAGCGTCCTATTAATAACTTTTCTTAGTAAAAGTTACTAGTAGGACACTACTAGCCCTATCCGCGCGGTCGGTAACTAGGGTTTTAGTAGGAGTTTTTGAGATTTACCGATATTAGGTTAGAAGTATAAACTACCTAGGGCGTAATTTATCGAAATCTTAACCTATATTAACTTTATAATTATAAATAATAAGGTATTTACCGTAGTCTTTAGGGTTAATAAGGATAACGGTACCCTAGTAGTATTATATATTTATAGGCTAGGTACTAGTACCGACTTATAATTTAATCTAGGTAGTAAAAAAAGTTAAATAATTAATAACTCGGGGTACCTACCTACGGAGTTTATTATAATAATCACGCCCTTTAGGATCTAGTAGGTCCTTAGACTAATTAACTTTATTATTCTTTATAAAGAATAATAGGGGGCGAGTACATATATATATCGATATAAGAGATTACGTATATACTAGGAATTCGGATAATTTAGTTATTAAGATATCGCTCTAGAGTTTAGAAGGATCTAGGGTTATATTAGGTACTAATAAATTTAAGATAACTATAACTTTTAATACTAGCGGTTAAATTTTAAACTTTTATAATAGTAATAATAGGGATTAAATATACGAAGAAGGTAAAATATTTAGAATTTTATACTATACATTAAATATAAAGTAATAATAGTAAATAGGTAGTAACTAGGGACCTATTACCTAATTTTAATATAATTAAAAATAAAATATAACGGAAACGGGAGTTAGATTAGGTACCCGCTAGTCTTAATAATATACCCGCGGTCTTAGTAGTATTCTAGTTATATTATAATAACTAAATAAACTCCTAAAGAGCCTCTAGGCCTAGGGTTTAATAAAATATATTAAATTTATTCTTATTTAGGGCCTTTATAAGGCCGTCGGTTATTTATTCATCGGTCGGGATATATTCTAGGACGATTTAACTATTAGCGACCTTTTCCCGAATAAAATACTAATTAATATTAATATATTTGGTTCGGGTATAAAACTAGGGGTTCTTTACGAGGGTTATAATACCTTAATTATTATAGTAAATAACTATAACTTATATAGTAGTTTCGGATAACTAGGTAAATAAATTCTATAGTTAAATAACTTCCTTAGAAGCCTGAGTCTACCTAATATATTTAGTTTTATAAATCGATAACGCGACCGTAGGCTAACGCTTTAAGAACTAATTAATAATATTATTACCGGTATTAAATATATATCCCGAGGTAGAACGACGGGTATTATAATTATTTATTTAGTTAATATTAATATATCTAGATACCTAATTTAGAGGTCCTTTATATATAAAGTAGTAACCTATAATAGTTTTTAAATACCGAAAAATCCTTTTAATAATATTCTAATAAGTATTAATTAGGTTTAATTTATACCGATTAATTATTAATACTATATATACTATATTAGGGCGAGTACCTAATATAGTATATATAAAGAATCCTACTACGGATTAATATTTAAAGCGGAATACCGCGGGAGTAATATAATTATCCTTTACTTTATAAAGTTTAATAAAGGTATTCATAAAGGTAAGCTATAACTTATACTCTTATATATCGAATTTTCTTAGGATTTACTTAACGTACTTAATTTAACTAAGCCGTAGGGTCCTATTAGGGCGGTTATATAAAATGACTATCCCTAAATAAAAAGTATATAGGCCGAGGTCTTTTATCTAAAATATCGGTGATTTTTTGGCCGATAATAAGAAGATTATTTATATAAATAACGATAATAATATTTATCCTAGGGTTAATAAAGATATTAAAATAAATATTAATTAGTTCGAAACCTAAAGAGCGAAGGAATTTAATAAAGATTTTATATTATACTCTAGGGGATTATTTTAGCCTATATAAAACTCTTTTAAATTTATATATTAATAAATTTATACTCGCTCCTATAAGTTATTTTATATAAAGTTCTTCCTTAATAGCCCCGTATAAAAAAGCGGTTTTAATATTTATTTATTTAATATTCTAGTTATAGGTAGCTACTAGGGTAAAGATAACTTTATAATTTATTAGTTTAACTACCGATATAAAGGTTTCGTAGTAATCGAGACCTTCGTATTACTCGAAACCCCATACTACCTAGTATACCTTATATCGTAGGATCTCCCCTATTTTGAGGCCCCGTTTAAGAGTAAATATTTATTTATTAATAAAAGTTTTCTTTATAACTAGGAGGTTAACTAGCGACTATATATTATTTTAAATAAATAATTTTAACTTCTTTTTTATTATTAGTTATTATTCGGCTTTACGATTACCTTAAATAACCTCGTCGTAAATCTTAGGCTTATAAGGCTTATTATTAATAACCTAAAAAAATAATACGAATAAACTAAATAAATCTAGCGATAATAATCGATATCCTAGTAAATCGAGATTAGGGTAATCCCTAATAACCCGATTAATAGATTCGATTTACGTAGTTATAATTAGAGAGTTACCGGCTAGTATATTACTAAAAGAGGGAGTACTAGAAAGAGTAGAAAATAACGGAGTATTAAAGGTACTAGAAGATAAACTTAATACCGGCGCCTTATTATCGTAAATAATATTAATAATAATAAACTCGTTCTATTTCTCCTCTAGAGCCATATATTATTAGCGTTTAATAAGGGGATTAAAAGTTAATAAATCGCTATTTTAATTAAAGATATATCGAGGGCGCTTTTCTTAAATATAATAAAAGTTTAAACGGATTATTTTTCTTATTATTAGGTTTTATAACTAAAAGATATAGTTCCCCTTATATCCTATAAGAAAGTACCGCGTATTTTTATTAAGAAGTTTTTTTTATTTACGATTTATAGCCTAGGTTATTAAACTAATAATATATAAATAAAAGAGGTCCGGGCGTAGGCCCGAGAACGCCTTAATTAATAAAAGAAGTAACCTAATAACGGGTCTACGGGCGATAAAATAAACGACTATTTAAATAAAATTAAGTTATAAACTACGTAGGAGGCCGGAGTTAATAATTAGAAAATAAAATCTAATTATTATAATACGACTAAAATACTTTAATTCATTATTTTATTAGGGATTTTTAGGTACTATAAACTCGTATATAATCCCCTTATTTTTTAAATAACTTTAAAACTCCTTAGAGATATATTCGCTACTATTATTAATATATAAATAATAGATCTTCCGGTCGCTGCGCTTATACTTAGTTTTAAATCGTTTAAATAACCCGAATATTTAGCTTTTAAACATTAAAGGGTTAATTTTAGCGTATTTAATCTTATCGTATCTTTAGGTTACGAAGTATTTATAATCTTTAAACCCAATAAGAATTAGCGGGCTAATTAGGTTATTATAAATAAAATCTAATAAGGACTTTCCTAGTTAATATTCGCTTTTATATAAAGCCGATTACTAGCGGCCTATTATATAGCTCTTATAAGTATAATTATTATTAAAATTTATAAATAAAATCGACCCCTAAGGCGACTAAAGGTAATTTAGTAATGTTTTATTACTTTATATAACCTATACGGGTATACTAATACTACTTCGTAAAGACGCGAGGAATATTATAAATATTTAGAGTTACTAGCGGTTACTATAAATCTAAAGCGAATAATTTATATATACGGTAGATTATAAAAATAGCGCCTTAAACGAATATTTAACCCCTTAATTTAAGGAGGTTAAGTTTCGCTCTTATATCTAAAAAGTAGGTTATAGATAATAAGTTCACCCTTATATTAAATATATATAGTATACCCGATATAAAAAGAATACGCTTAGTATTATTAATATTATATTAAAGTTTAATAATTCTAATATTATATAAAGTAGATATATAGCCCTTAATTCCTTTAACTTATAAACTGGAATAAGACCGTATATCGATAAAACTATACTAGTTTATAACCGAGCTTCGGGTATATCCGCTATTAATAATATATAAATAAAAGATATCTACCTCTAAGGTAATTACTATTAGTATTAACGTACCTTAAATAAAATAGTCGTCGGGCGGTTCTTTTAAGTAGGCTAGGTTATTTATAAAATAAATAGAATCATCCTCTTTATCTTAAATAATTTTCGTTTTTTATTAATTAAATAGGCCGTCTTTTTAATTTTTATCTTAAATTTATCGGGCTTTTATTCCGGATATAGGCGCTAGTATTTAGTTTTAGGGTACTAATACTTCTTCTTTAATCCTTTATAAGAGTTATATATCTTATAAAGTTTAATAGGTTTATTTCCTCCTTATTAAAGTCGACCTTTAATTATAATTATTATAACTAGGGTTTCCTACGTAGATATTCGTTTTTCTTTATTTATAGTAGCTAGGGTTACCTCCTTAAAAGTATATATACTAGTATTATAAAAGGTATAAGATTATGTATATAATATTTAGAATATAATATAGAGATCCCTTAACTTTATAAAGTAAAATTAGATTAAATATACCTAAGGTAATTTAAACGATACCTTAAAATTAACGATTATAATATCCGTTTACTAAAATTATTTAGTATAGTCGGTTATATCCTTAATAATACTACTATATAAGGATATAATATATAGCTAGCGTATTAACTCGGTATAAATATTAAAGTCTTTAGGCTTAAAGTTTTTTATAACCCGATCTAAGATTTCGTCTAATTAAATTAAATCTTTAATATCTTAACGGCCGGTATATCTAAATTAGTTTCGGATAATTATATATATTTTTATATTAATTACGGAGCTTAGATTTTCCGGCCGGAGGTTATTAAGGATAAGGAAATCGGTAATACTCTTAAACTATTTAAGGTACTATTTTAGGGTATTAAAAATTATAATCGACGTAAAGGGGAAACTACCGGTAGAAACCGACGGGGTTATTATATCTACTATAGTAATAATATACCTAGAGATTTAAGGGACGATAATATTAAAAACGAGTCGGATAATAAAGACGAGGATAATAAGGATAAAGATATTATAAACGTCTTAAGTCTAGTTCTAGCTTTAAGGCTAAAGAGTTTAATATTATTTAATAATTTAAATAATTTAATACTAGTACCTAAATTAGAATCTTCCGATAAAGGGTCTTCGGGGTTTTAATAATCGCTATCGCGGTCGTTATTATTATCGAAAATAGTAGGATTAGCGCTAAGGTACTTTATTAAATAAAATAAGAGAAATATATATATATAGAGCGATAATAGACTTTAACGACCAGGTTAAAATAAAAGACTAGATAAAGACTAAACGAGTTAGGATAAATCTAATATAATTTAGATATAAGACTTACTATCTTATTAATAACGGGATTTATAATTATTATATAGGCGTTATCCCTAAGGATAACGACTACTAATAACGAACAATTACGGGGAAATAACGTAACTAATAGAGTTAAGACCTTAAATAGCCGGTTTGTTACTAAATATAAATCTCTTCTAAATACTCTTAACGTAATTAATAATATTAACGCCCTAAATAACTACTTTTCGGCTAAATATAAATATTTTCTAAACACTCCTAGCGTAATAATAATAATAAACCGTTAAGATCGATAGGATAAATAGGATCTATAAAGATTAATAATAGATCTAGGAATTAAAGAGCTTTTAAGGCTCGAAAGGAGGTTATTTATAAATAATCCTTAACGGAGTCGGAGGTAGCTTTATAAAATTAGGAGGTAAGAACTAATAGAGAGTACCGTTAATATTAACGAGATTAATATATATATTACTTTAATAGAAATAGTAATTAAATAATTAATACCGTTATCGTGGATAGTAGTAAATCTTTACGTAGTATTAATATTCTTCTTAGAAATAGGCGTTATTCTAGGGGCTAGTTAGCGGGTATAATCCTAATTAATCGTAAAGACGATAAACTATAATTTAGCCTATCCGTCCTAACTTCTTACTTAATTTTATACTATATACTACGGCGACCGGTGACCATTATCTAATAAACTTATTTATTATTTAAAGGTTATAGTTTATATATTATAATATAGTAATCGTTAAGCTTAATAGGAGTAAGTTAAATTATAAATATCGCTATTAATGATACTATAGATAGGTAGGTATACTAGTTAGATATAGGGTATTTATACCCTAGAACGGTCGCTATACGACCCGGGCTCATAACCTATTAAAATTATAAAAGAATACTTAATTATTCTATGGAACTATAGGAATACGTAAGACTATATACTATAGAGGATCTATATACAGATCCTAGATTACGTGACTAAGTCACGTGACATACTAAGCCTTAGTATATTTCAATAAAATACGGCGCTAAATTAGCACTATATTATATATATATAAAGTTTAAGGTTTAGGCTAATACTCGTAGAGTTAGAAATTAGAATAAAACGAACAATACGCTTTATGCGCATTTGTCGCATGAATCTCATGTCCTTTGCATTTTTCGTCTATGCGGTCTCACCGCTTTACCAATATAGATCCTTCTAAACTTTATAATAATATCTTAATAATTAAGTTATCCGAATTCCTAGTATATACGTAGTTCTTTACGTCGGTATATATATATACTCGCCCCCTATTATTCCTTATAAGAGATAATAAAGTTAACTAATCTAAGGACCTATTAAATCCTAAAGAGCGCGACTATTATAATAAACTCAATAAATAAATACCTTAAATTATTAATCGTTTAACTCTCTTTACTACCTAAACTAAATAAATATCGCTATCTTTATTAACCCTAAAAGATATAATAAATACCTTATTATCTATAATTATAAAATTAATATAAGTTAAGATTTCGACTAATTACGCTCTAGGTAGTTTATACTTCTAATCTAATTTATAGTGATTTAAGTATACTATAGGGTAGATAGTCTATAATATAGTAATAACGACTATATACCCCTAGAGCTATACCGTTACATTCTTTATATTATTATCTAGATTTAATTATTTTTTAGGTATTTAAAGCCCTTATTCTAGAGTCTCTAAAATCAACGCCTCTAAGGATTCGCTCGTATTACTTATAAATAAACACTATAATATTATATTTATATAAGCGCTTAGCGCCTATAGTTATCCTCTATAATAACGTTTCTTATAATATTATATTATCGTCGGGATTTATCCATATCCCGCTTAATTATAATAATTTATTTATAGTATTGAATTCGCCCTATATAATCTATATAATTATATTTTAACTTATGAATAGTATATATATATTATGTACTAAATAAAATTTTCAAATAACCACGTTTTATCAAAATCAGGAATAGTTAATATAGGTAGACGGGATTTTCATTATATAAAAGCTACTTACTATAACTACCCGGCGTTCACTTTTCTATAGTAATAGCGTTCGAGTAGGAGTGTTAAAATACCAAGGTTTAGTATATCACGTAACTCAGTCACGTGATCTAGAATCTGTATATAGATCCTCTATAATATATAGTTTTGCGTATTCTCATAATTCTATAGAATAATAAAGTATTCTTCTATAATTTTAATAGTTTATACCTAAACGGGGAATTTTAGAAAATCTAAATAAAATATTTATTTAAACAAACAATAATATAATAGAGGAACCGTTAAATTTTATCATTAGAATTATAAACTATAAATTACTTATTTTATATATTATTAGTAATTCAATAGTAATATACTAAACGGTTTATAACGCGAAAAGTCTATCGATAATCGAGTTAATTAATATTTTATCAAAGAATAATTCTTATTTATAAACAAAGATCCTCGAGATTAAATAGACGGAATACGCGTATTCCGCCGGAGTCTAGAAATACCTACGGAGATATTAATCCGTAAAGAGTTATTAGAAGAATATTATAATAATATCTTAATAAGATACTTTAAGATTAAAAAGATAATAAAGTTATTAACTCGGGAATATTATTAAAATACTCTAAAAGTTAATATACGAGAATATATCGATACGTATAATATCTACCAGTAGGTAAAAATATATGAATACTAGTTTTATAAAGATATTAATTCTTTACCCTAATTAGTTAGGCCGTAAAAAGAAATTACGATAAATTATATTACGGGCTTATTATTAGAATAAATATAAAAATTACGTCTATAATACGGTTCTGATAATAATAGATTAGTATATAAAAATATTACGATATCTTCTTCTTATTAAAGTCGTTAACGTAGTAAAATGAACGGAATTAATATTTAAAGAAATTATCTCTAAATATAATACTCCAAATAGAGATTCCGTATTTATAAATGTTTTCTACTTTATATTATTATATAAAAATTAAAAGGCGCTTAAATAGTACTTTCTATTTAGAAACGGATAAATAAAGTAAATATTAGAATTAAACGTTAGAGTATTTTCTAAAAACCTTTTATATTAATAATTAAAATAATTAAATAGAACTTTTATTAATTACGGAATAGATATATTATAATATAAAATCTAAGATTATTCAAGAAAGCCTCTTTTATATAATAGTTTAATTTTTATTTATCTTTAGAACTACGTCTCAAGGATAAGATATTCAAAGGAGGAATATTACCGATAATAAAGATTAAAAAATTGATAAAATCTAAAATCACTTTACTTAAAAAGATGTTAGGATAATATAGTTACGGCGTAATAACGAAATTACAATAGAACGCATAAGCCTAAATCTTTTAATATAAATCTTTTAATATTATTATTAATAAAGAATTGACGTAGAGGCTACTAAATAAGAAACTTTCCTATAAATTAATTAAATTATCTAAGATCTTAGAGATAATCGGATTATAAGCGTACCGCTTAATATTAATAGTAAATTACTATATTTATAATATCTTTTTTATTTTATTACTAAAGCCGTATTATTAATAATAGAGTAATTTCTCGATATTAAAAATATTTCTACTAGAACTAGTAAATAACATAAAAGAATAGAAGACAAGAAAAATTTTAAAGAAGAAGAAAGAGAAGAGTATTATCTAGGCCCTCTATTAAGACTTAGATCGGTTAAACTTCGGTTGTAAAATAGCTAGATACTCGTTGATAGAGGGTTTTAGGATTTTAACGGTTAGAATACTATTCTTAACGCGTTACTAAATAATTTAGAAACGATTAATAACTACGAGTTACGTCGGAAAATTTCTAACGGTCGTTAAGCGGTTTTTAAATACTTGTATATTATAAATGAATTACTTAAATTACTCGTTATAAATAAGTACTTCGTTATAAGTAAATTATTCGTTATAAATAAGTAAATTATTATAAGTAAATTACCACTTTAATATTATTAGGGTATTATATCTATAAGCTATATTACTTGAAGGCTATTTATATTATATATATTTAGAAAGTTTATTATAAATAGTAAAGAAGTAAAGATCGTATAAAAGCCTTCTACTAGATATTTTAAAGTACCGTAAAAGTGTAAATAATTATTAAATATAATATAAGGTAAACCTAAATAATACGGATACTAAACTCTAGGTATGACCGCGAAGGGACTAAAATAGTAATATAAAGTACTAATAGGTATTAATAGCCTTCCGTAGTATCTATTATATTAATTATCGGAAGACTCGTCGCTATTATTCTTATTAACCTAGTTCTTATTATTATTATCCTAATCATTATTATTATCGTCTTAATTATTATTATTATTAATAGTAATATATTCTATATTAGTAAGGTCCCCGCTAGTATTACTCCTCGTAATATCTTATTCCGTGTTACTTATAGTATTATTAGTAGTAATATTAATATTCCTATTAATTTTATAATCTAAATCGATATTAAACGTATCCGAGTCCTTATTTATATTGAATTTTAGTCGGCGTTTATTTTAGATTATATATAAGATAGTTTTTAATAGGTAATTACTAATACTTAATTAAAAACCATCTTTATTATATAAAGTATTAAACAAGTTATAGAGATATCGCCTATTATATTTAAATTATCATTAATTAAAGGGCTACTCCTCGTAAAACTCGGTTATACGCTAATAAGTAACTAGTTAAAGAAAGGCGTCTAGAATATATAAATAATATATATACGGAAGACTTTTAATAATTTTATATATTTTAAGAATTATAGCCCCTCGGATCTAATATTATTAAAGTTTATTATATTAATAATAAATTTAAATATCAACTTCAATTATAATCTATTACTCCTAATTAATAATACTCTTAAAGGGTTTAAATATAACTAGTTTTAAAGACTAATTACGGCGGCGTAATCTTAAGATTATAATAAAACGTTATTATTATTTATTCGCGGCCGAGAGGATAATCGCTTTCTATTATTTATAGTATACCTAAATCATATTCCGAGTCTCTTTATATATAAGATTATCGGATTTTATACCTAGAAAGACGGTCCGTATAGGTTTATTAATATAAATATTAAATGAATAACGACGAGTAAGAAGATTAAATTCTACGTATATTTATTCCTCGGTTTTATTAAGCCGCTTAGGTTATTTCCTAATTAATAATCTTATTCTAATTAATATTCTTATTTATTTATAACGCTTTAAACTTTTATAATTATTTAGTCTTTCTTTAACTCTAGTTATCTTATTATAATATAATTAAAGAGTTACTATAAGACTTTATATTATCTTAATAGATAAATAGTCTCTTCTAGCTAGCTATTATAAGGTCTATGATAGACTACTTTCAAAGAATTATAAAAGACTTCTAGGGTATAGTAAACTACTTCTAAGGAGCTACGGAAGATTTTTAGGGTATATTAAACTACTCTTAAAGTATAGTAGGCTATTTCCAAGGAACTACGGAAGACTTCTAGTATATAATAAAAACCTTCGACTAAGACTAGTATTAAGACTAAAATTTTAATAATAAGAATTTACTTTGAGGTTAGAATTAAAACTTTTTAATTTAAATTTCTATTAACTATTTTATATATAAAAGAATATATTATTTACTTTTTTAGTAGTATTAGAAAGTAAAGTATCTTCTACTTCTAAATTCTTATTTAAATCTCACTTTCGTCGACGGGTATTAAAATTTAATATAATTCCGATTAATTTATTTCTTAATTCCCCGTTCTTAGATATAATAGACTTATTAGGTATAAATAAATTAATTTACTACTAAAATCTCTTCAACCTAAGTACTAAGACTTTAAAAGACTTTAATATAAGAGTAGTTTTCTAAAGTCCGCCTCTAATTATAAATACCGTATAATTAAAATAATTTTACGATAGTAAATAAGATAAAGATTTAATATAGAAGATAAAAAAGTAGAATAAACAAAGAGCTAGATAATAAATATAATATTCGATTCTATAATAAGGATATAGTAGGCGTAGGTTAGATTCTATTATTCTACACTAGTATAGATCTAATATAATATATAGTAATATCTATACTAGTTTAATATTTTTATAGGTATATAAAAGTCTTAGTCCGTTAAAAGGGTATATCGTTATTATTAAAGATAAAGTAGAAATATATAAGCCTATTAACTTTATTAAAGTATATATATTCTTTAGGGTCTTCTATTAATTACCTTAGGGGCGCTCTTATACTCTCCGACTATATTTCAATATTCTATTAATTTGTAGAGAGAAGTTAGAGGGATAAAGTATATCGAACTAGTATTTAAAAGTTTCGAATTAGTTATTAATAGGCCGTTAAAAGACTTAAAACGCCTATTTATAGAATTTTCATAGATTATTAATAGGTATTTAAAATAGAGCTAGCTAAACACGTTTTATTTCTAGTTATAATATATATTACTAGTAGTACCTATATAGTAGTACCTATTCTATAAAGTAGTACCTATATAGTAGTAACTATCCAGTATTGACTATTTAGTAGGGACTATAGCGGTACCTTTAACTAGAGTAGTACCTTTATAGGAGTATAGCACCTTTATAGAAGTACCTTTAGAAATAATAGTAGTATCTTTATAGCTAGGCCGAGCGTCTTTCTAAAGGTATATCTTTACTAGAGTAGTTTCGCGGTAGCGGTAGTACTATGATTCTAGGGGTATTATTATTGAATCGTATATTTCTAGCTACGCGTTTAGAAATCGTACCGATTTTAAGTAGTATATTACTAATTTTATATTACTAGTAATAGAGAATAGTATTCTTCCGCAGCGCGTTTTCAGTATCTAAATAGTCTATTCTAAAGTAGTTTATTCTAAAGTAGTCTATTATCTAGTACTCCGTCTCAGTATTATACCTTGATTTCTATAATTTTAGCACTCTACTTTAGTAGTTAAATAATCCATTAATATATTATCCGTACTATATATTAGGTACTAACTAGGATCTAGTACTATCTTTAATAGTCCTTTAGTACTAGAGAGTATTTAAATACTATATTATTATTAGTAATAGAGGGTAGATAATAATAGTAAAATAATTCGATTTACTATATAGGGTATAAAGTAGATACTATAATATAGTATAGAAGGCCTATTAAATAAATTATAGAGAAGAATCCTAGCTCATAATTATATTTATATAAATAGGTATTAAAAATCTATTTTAGTTTATAAATATACTCGCTTAAAAGGGTATTATCTACTCCTAAATTAAATATATAATTTATATTTATATTAAAGCGCTAGCTCTATATACTACTATAGACTATAAATATAATACTATATAGCCGATAAAGAATAGTTAGTAGTATATTAAAGATTATTTTAATCTTTAAATTAATTATAATTTAGTAAAATATGGATAAAGAAGTAGTAGGGGCGTGCCGGCGAAAAAGTATTTAATATCCTTATCTAGATCTAGGATTTACTCTCTAGTATCTCCGCTACGCCGGCGACCCTTAGGTTTCATATATATAAACTTTTCAAGGGAATATTAATATTTAGATATTTTAGCTATTTTACTAAACTAGGTTATTAATTTCTCTCGAGTGTAATTAGACTTGGCTAGCGTATTAGGGTCGGCTTTCTAATTAAAATATATTTTTACCTTTACCGCGAATATAGTGAAAACGACTACTAGTATAGTTAGTAAAGATTAATATATAATTAAAGAATAGAGATAAATATTTAAGGTAATAATATTAATAAGGATTCTTATCGGTCTCTATTATATCGGTATATTACCTTACGAAATCAAATATATAGTCGAAATTCAACGGAGAGTAATATGCTTTGAGGATATTATTCAATATCTTTATATCGTAATATGGCCTAAGTAATCCTATCTTATCCTTATTAATCCACTCTTTAACCTTGTTTTATTACGTAGCGTCAGCGAATAGCCATTAAAAAGTGAGTAGATAAAGAGGTATAATTATATATATAATCGACCTAGACTTCCAGTTTGAGGCGTTCTAGGATAACTATATTATAGAAGTTATATATTCTTATTCTTTAGCCCCAAGGTCGCCCCCCTAAATTTATTTAATTAAACGCTCATACGGCTTTATATTAAATCTCATTAATATTTCTAGACGCTAGTTCTCTTATAGTTCTATAAGACTAGATTTCATATCTATAGTATAATTTAACTCTCTTTTCTTAGTATCTATAATTATCCTATTCACCCGTTTCTCTTTAACTAGTAGTGTATTAGATTTAGGTTTCGATTTCGATATAAAGGCCTTTATACTAGCCGCTACCTATACTATCTTATTTAATTCGGAGTCGTCGTCATTACTAAATCCTTCGTTATCCGGGGTATTTTTATTATTTATTAACTCTTCTTTACTCTAGTAGAGGGGATTCTCCCTATTATTATTACTACTATTACTACCCTCCTCTTTATTACCGCTACTATAATCAAGGGTTAATTTATCGTTCGTATTACTCATTACTATACTAAAGCTCTAGTCTAATTAGTATATATAAGGTATCTCGGATAAAGAAACTCACCGTCTTAATTATTCTTAGGCCTTTTAAATATACTCGATTATTTAATCGATTACTAACTTAGCTAGTACTTCGACGGCGAGATAGACGTAGATTTAGTATTAAGATTCTATCTAGTATCTTTCTCTTCCTATTAAATAGCTATAATTTTGGTACTAGTTTTATATAACGAGGTATAGCGGCTTATTTAAGCTAGCTCTATATACTTTACTTCGAACCTTTTTTTAGGCGTAATATAACTTCGTGAGATTAAGGTAGATTAGGAGTTTAATTAATACTTAAAATATAAACTAAAGACCCTATTTAATACCTTAGAGAAAAAAGTAACGGGGATTATAGGCGGGGAAGTTACTAAATTAGTTTTAACTTTATAGTAATAACGACCTTAACTCTATAGTACTTAGTGTTTTTTCCCCTATTACTAGTTATAATATCGTTTATTTATTTAATAAATATATCTTATCCCCTATATAATAAATAGGGCTCATACTCTTATATTATAATTAGAAATATTATATATAAAGCCTCGAATAAATACTAGCCAGCGCTATACTATAAATATAATAACCGTAGTAGTATACACCGAAGCTAGTACCTTTCCGCTATTACTCCTACCTAGAATACCCTAACTCTATATAGTCGGCTATATAAATTAAGTACGGAGGAGGGTAACTCCTCTAGTATTATTAAAAATAGTTAGATCCAGGTATTTAGATATAGAAGAAGAAAATATCTAGGAATATAACCGTATAAATAGGTAAACTAGAGAAGTTAGAGAAATTAAAGAAGTATAATTTAGGTAAATATAAAAGCCAGGCTTTTCTCTATAATAGTATAATAATTAGTAGTAACTATCTAGCGGTAAAATCTTTATATATAATCTTTATTAAATATTAATACTCGATAATTTAGGATTTTATATACGCTATTTAACTCCTATTAACTTATTATACCTCGAGTATTTATTCCCTAGCCTCAGCGATTATTAGATTATAAAAACTTATTAGTTAATATAGACCTCTAATAGTTCCGAATTACGAAAGGTTTAAAAAGAGCGCGTTCTAAATAGGATTTTAATAAACTACTAGAGTAATTAATATTTAGCGAAGAATAATTATTAACTTTTCTTAACTAGGATATAATTTATAAGTGTCCTATTATTCTCGATAATATCGTAGAACTAGGCCAGTAGGTAAGATTAAAAACGTATATGAAATTAACTCCGCTAACTTTCTAGGATATAATCGGTATTATTAATTCTTTATTCGATTTAATTGATAACGTAGAAGAATTTAACCCTATATACGAGTTCTTTAATTAATAAGATAGTACCGATAAACCGGAGCCTTTAAAGGTACTAGAGGTCCTACCTTCCCCCGAAATACCTATCTAAGATTTTATCGATGATTTTAATAAACTAGCTTTACTATCGAATAATAACGGCGACTCTAGTATACTTCTATTATCGCGTCGCCCCTCTACTACCGATCTCTTTAAGGAGGTATTATATAAAAGAGCGAAGTTCAGGCCAAATAACTTTGGTATAGTATTTAACCTATAGTACCAGATTTTAGGTATTATAAGATATAACTATTAAAGCCTCCTCGAAGTTCTCGCGCTTATTAATAATATTTAATATTTAAAAGAGCTACCTCGAATAGTCTCTACTATTAAAAAGTATATTATTAAATAACTACCACGAATATAGTTATAGAAATAAGAATTATTTATTAACGTAGAGTATCTACCGACCTATAGACTATAGGATTAAGATACGGATAAAGCCTCTATAGAAACTCTTTATTTTTTTAATCCTATAAACTTATTTAAAACCGCGCTATTATTAGATACTATTATAGCTAAGGTATATAAAGGTATAATATATTTTATAAATATACTATCCGAATTATTTTATTCTTATATATAGGCGTGCTCTATTCGAGTTTATTCTAGTAAATATACTACCATTAGTAATAAATCGACTATTATCTTTCCGTTAAACTACGTTAATTATATTTATAATAATTAGAACTATTAATATTATAAGGATAGTCGTAAATATCTAGGTCGTATCTTTACGATTAGAAAAGATTTTATAAATAGAGCTATAAGTAGAGCTACGACTATTTAACGAGGGGTAATACAATTTATAGTTAATCCACTAATCGGTATCTCGAAGTTTAATTTTAAGAATAGTAATTATCCGCTCGCTTTAGGTATTTAAAGCGAAGAGTATTTCTTATTTAATAAAAAGTTCGAATAACTCTACTAGGTTTCGTCTCTTAAAAAGAATATCTATTTCGACTATAAATACTAGGGCCTAGATTTTACACCGAAGAGTTAACTAGTTAAATATATAGAGCGATTTATTATACGAAATATTTATAATCACCGGGATAAATCGACTCGCGTATTATAACTTTTAGTAGTATATAGGGGGTATCTAGAACTAGTAATATATAAATATTAATATCTTATTCAGTTATCTAAGGGTACTTATATTTCGATATTATTATTAAATTTCATCGATGTATTTAGTCTCTTTCGAAATATATATAGGTCGATTTTTAGAATTTATATAATTATAATAGAGTTATTTTAGCGAGAGAGAAAATATAAAGTAAATATTTTATTATTATATTTAGGGCCTTATATAGCTAGATTTAAAGATATAATTAAGGTTTTAGAGCCTAGTCTTTCGATATTTAAAAAAGGTACCGTTATCGATATTAATAGTATATAAATATAGCTTTACGTGTTTACTTTAGCGTATATCGGAGATATAAAATAGTAGTAGGAAAATTTAGGATTTAGGAGTATTTTATTTAATCGTGGGTATAGTAAATACCTAGTTATAAAAATATAGAAAGAAGACCTTACCTTCGATATAACTATAAATACCCGCTACTATTATAGGGTTATTCGCGAGCGTACTATAACCGGTGATTTATCTCGCGGTATTATATACTTAAGGGGATTAGGTATAGCGGTAGAATAAATACCTTTAATTAATATCTTATTAGTATTAAAAATTATTAGATCTCGCCCGACGGATATAATATATTCTAAGTTTACTAAGATTATAAAACAAGTATAATACTATCTAGTCGATACTATTTTGACTGATATAGGTAGGACTATATATACGACTAAGTTTAGATATTTCCCGTTTCTACCCGGCTAGGGTCGTTTATAATTACCGATAAAATATCTATAGAGCTATCGTATATAGGAATCTACGCGATCATTAATAATTACTCTTATCCTACTCCGTATTTAATTATAAAGTAAATAGATTCAGCCGCTTTTTATTAAAATTATCGAGGAGACGATAACTCCAGCTTATAAACTTTGTATTATCGATTATATCGTACGTTATTATACCTTAATAACTTAGTAAATATAATAATATTATTCTTAGATATAATATTAGAATAAAGAGATTAATTATATATCTCTATAGTTAAGGCACGAAAAGTATTTTAAAGACTATTTTAATATATAGCGCTAGCGTCGTTATCGGATTTTAAAAAAGGCGAAATTTTACTCTCTTCTCGTATAGTATCGCTAGACGCTATTTCTGATATTAGTATAGGCTACGAGTATAACCAGCTATAATAATTAGAAAGGAGCGAGTATAACGCTTTAAAAGAGACCTTTAAGATAGGGGGTAAAATATCGAAAAAAGCTCGTATATATCGTAGCTTTATAAACCGGCCTAATATATATACTAGTCTATATTTTAAAGATATTATATTCGAATATATAATACCTAATAACCTAGTTACGTTCGCCGGTAAGGATAAATATAGGTTTAAACTCTATTTAAGAATATATATATTATTAATTACTAACTTAAGGGCTAGGCGATTCAAAGCGGATATCCTATATATTAATTATCACGATATCATTAAAGTGCTTATGGCCAAAGAAGTTATATATTAAACTATTTAATTTATTATCGCTGGGGCCTTTATCTATACAGAGCCTAATATTATATTAATAATACTCGAAATTAATTAGATATGCCCGGTACTACTCGATATACTATTACTATACTCTAAAAAGTAGGACGCCGAAGACGAGTATAACGATTCGCGACTTATAGTACCTAGAGATAAGGTATATAAAAATCCCGTCGGCCTATTATACTTAAATCGCTTTTACGTCTATAACGAATTATAATAACCTTTATAGCTAGGTCGATTAGCCTTTAATAATCCTTTTTATATTATACTCTAAAAGGCCTACGAACTAGATTATAGTAAACTAAGTATAATTATTCTCCGCGATCGTAGTATATAGTAGTATAAGAAGCTAGCGTTTACGGATAAGTAAGTTATAAATAATATATAAAATTTATTAATTAGTTAAAGTTATTCGCGTTCCTTATTTTTATAGCTTATATTTTTATAATCTATATTTAGTTCCCATTCTTATAGTTCATATTTATAATTCGTATTATTATAATTCCTAATTTTATAACTTATAACTTATCGTAATTCATTACTTTATAACGTGGCTTATTCCTAGACTATATTTTTTATAATTCATAACCTTAATTATTCTTATTATTTATTATTTATACTTCTTCTCAGTTATTAGCTATACTAATATATTAAAATTATAAAGTATTAAAGTATCGGATTATTTTTAAAATAAGCGATTTTATCGGTCTCTAATCTGACGGTAACTAGTATACGCGTGAATATAACTAGCCTAATTATTACGATAACTAGCTAGCTCGCCTTAACGGTGTCTTTTTATATAAATTTACGAGAGGGAGACCTAGAATCTTTATATACGTTATTATAGTAAAAGGCTTTAAGGAATATAAACTCGATAATATTTTATAAATACCCTTACTTTAAATATTAAATACCGAGAGGATTATTAACCTACCTCGGATTAATTATAAAGAATACTATATTCTACTAGTTAATCGGGTATTATAAAAGGATAATAGAAAGAGATTAGAGTATAGAGGGCCAGTTTTACTTCTATATTAAAAGTACGATATTTAATTTATATAATTAGGTTAGGTCTAGCGGTAGTAGAATTAAACCTTATATTTCGCGATTAAATACTTTTTTATAAACTTTCCCTATCCTACTATAATATTATAGGTATCGAAATTATCCTATATAAATAATATTAAGGCGCGGCGAAAACCTATATTATATACTAAGCTAGACGTTAAGTTAAGGCTCTACGGGTAGCGCCGTAAAGCCCTAACTCTAAATTTATAAAACTTTAATACTAAAATAAATCGCTCTAATATTTCCTAATATCCGCCCACTATCCTAGTATTATAAACGAACCAAAGTATTTTACCCCCGATTATATATTTATATTATAACTAGAAAGCGCCGCTATTTATCGATATTTTATTTTATACTGAAAGTATAATCCTACTAAACCTTATCTTAGCCTCCTACGATATCTTTAATTAACTATACCCAAGTATATATAACGAGGGATAGTTATTTATATTAATAAAGGAGATTAGAAGATAGTCCCTTAAACTCTATTAAATCTAGTCGTTATAAGGTAGTGGACTATAACTAGGGGTAAAAGTCTAGAAAAGGTACTTTATAGAATATATATAAATATATAAAGGCCGAAAGCGAGATAAATAAATAGAGTATAGAAGTAGCTAGCTATTTAAATTATAAATACTAAATTCCTTTCGGAGCCGGCTAGTATATTAATAGTAATTATCTAATAACTAAATAAATATATAGAAATGGCTAGAAAACAATCCTATACTAATACTAGATTCTATCGAATTTTTTAGAAAGTAAGCTCTTTAACTACCCTAGGCTCGTTTTCTAAACCTATATCGTTAACTATACTAACTTCCCTAACTATTAAATAATAGTATCTTATTAACTAGTATACCTTATCGACGCCTAGAAATAATGATAGATAGGATATAAATAAGTTCGGAGTATCGAGTAATATATATATTAAGAAAAGAAGCCAGGCGCGAAGAAATTATAATACTACTATTTAATTTAAATTAAAAGATAAGTATAAGATTACGATATCTAAAAATACGAGTTATAATTAATATAAAGCTATAGGGCCTAGAATCGAGCTATACCGTAGAATTAAAAATTATTATTTCGAAAAGTCTTTCTAGAATCTATATAAGTCTTTCCCTTTATACTTTCTCTAATTACTATATTAATAATTTTCTCGACCGCTACCTACGTATCTAAGGATCCTAAGATGAATAGCCGCCTCTTAAGATATTAGCCGCGCCTTTATTTTTCGCGCTCCTATTAAGCTTCTATTAAGGATCTAGCTAATAATTTAATAATACGGCTAAATTAGTTACTAGGTACGAATAACTAGGCGTTACTCTATTATTCTAATATTTAAGATTTAATTCTAGTAAGTTAATATACTAATTCGAAAACTTAAGGCGAGCGCTAATTTAGTTATTTATTTTAATTATAAATACCGTTGGTTCTAGAGTAGCCTTAATTACGACTCCTTTAACTATTATAACTACCTTAACTATAACTCCTATAAAGATTACTCTATCGTAATAACGAGCCCCCGTTATAACGTCGCCTACCTATATATATCTATATACACTAGGCTCTATAATAAAAGGCGGTGTTATAAACGGGGTAGTATTAGAGAACTCTTTAATACTATTTTAAAGCTACTAGCTCTAGAGCTGGATTATTTCACTAAATTATTAATATTATATTCTTTCTGTTATTCGCGCTATATCGCTCGCTAGTAGGTATAACATTACTATAAAGATCGTGTATATTATATCTTAATCGTTCTTATCTTAATGGATACTAGTTATTGGCTATAGATTAAAAATGAAGCTTTATTATAGATAGAGCTTTATTACGGATAGAGGTCTACTATATAGGAAGGCTTACTATATATAAAGACTTATTATAGATAGAGATTTATTATAGATAGAGGTTTATTATAGATGGAGATTTACTATAGATAGAGGTTTACTATAGATAGAGGTTTACTATAGATAGAGGTTTACTGTAGATAGAGGTTTATTATAGATAGAGGCTTACTATAAACGGAGGTCTAGAGGCTTACTATAGATAGAGGTTTACTATGAATGGATATTGGCTCGTAGTACCGATGAAGAATAGAATAATATAGTAGTCCCTAATATACGTATAGTAGATAGGTAGTAAAGTAGGACTCGTAATAAATTTCTAGGTAGGGTATGAAAGACTAGATATAACTAAGTTAGATAATATGAATAGTTTGATAATAGACTATGAACAGCTAGTTAATAACGTAATTCAACGGGGTTTTTTTAAAGATTGAAGTTAATAGCTTATTCTAAGGAAGTTAATAAAATGTTAATAAAAGATAAACTAGATTTTATAATTCAATAGCCATTATAGAGATATCTATTTAAATAGATAATTCATTATCTGATTTTCTGAATTAATGACTTATACTAATAAGTAGTTAATTTACAATCAATTCAAATACGCTGTTATTATTATCCGAGCCTAAACTTCATTTTCACATTAGCTCAACTACTTATCGTACGCTCGCGTAGTCTCGATAAGGTAATTATTATTTCCGATTATTTACTTCGTATAATTATAACTCGCTAGTATTTATTAAATTTACTAAGGCCTGTATACTCTTATTTCTCTTCTCTTTCCCCTAAAAACTCTAATATTCTTAAACTTTATTATAGTTCCTACTCTAGTATAATATACGAAAGGCCTTACTAGTTATCTCTTCTTTTAGTACTATTAGTCTTATTATAATATTAATTACTAAAGGCTTTATTTATACTTTACCCTAAATTTAATATTATTAAAGACTTTAGTGTTGGAATATAGGAGTATAGGACTGTTTAGTAACTACTTAATAAGTAGATATTTAGTAATACTTAGTATTAAGGTCTTGTACGTATATTCGCTCCTATCCTCTATAGATAATTAATTAAGAAGTATTTCTACCTATTATAATTTAATAGGTTATAAGCCCGGGCTCTGTATATTTATCCGCTACGTACTCGCTATATTATTATGGTATTAATAGTAGTAATACGGCGTTATTACGTTATCGTAACTACGTTTAGGACGTACTAGATTGCGCCCGTAAAAAATTATTAAATAAGGGGCTTAATACCTAGAATATAGTTCCGCCGGCCCCGCCTCTACTAAGGAATAGCCCGATAGATTATATACATAACTACTAGAAAGTAGTTAATCGTATTATATAGCGTATACTAGAGAGTGGCTAAATCGTTTATAAAGAGTTTATACACCGCTAGAAAATAGTTAATAAGCGAAGTACGCTATTAGAAAGTAATTAATTACTATACTAGGGAGTAACTAATCGCCGTAATCGGCTAATATTAGCGTACTTTATATATACCTAAATAAATACCTTAAGGGTAGCTATATATAATAGTTATTTATTATCGTTAATACCTTTATATAACTTATTATAATTATTATTAGCGTACTATAACTTTAAGTTTATAAGGTCTTTTTAAAGCCTAGAATAATCGTAATTAATTATCGTTATAACTTATTTACCGCCTTAAAAAAATTAACGTTAGTAGCGTTAATAGCGTTAATAGTTAAGAAATAAACTTATAACTCCGTAGTTGGGGGGAAAAACATTATAAACTATAATTAGAGGTCGTAGTTATAATTATAACTCTTATTATTAAAATAATTATTAAAGTTATTTACTTTTGTTCTCTCGTATAAAGTAATAACGAGCTAAATCCTAAATACGCTATTCTCTAAGTTTCCAGCCTCGTCGTTTAAAATAATTATAAAAATAACGACTATTAAAACGAAAATAAAATCTAGAATAACTTAAGGCTAAACCTCCTTATTTAATTATTAAATAATAATATACTCTTTAAAGACTCTAACTCCGTATCTTTTAATAAACTAGGTAAATAATCGACTAGCTCCGTAATAAAGTATATACGTATAACGATAAAAGAGACGTTAATACCTCGTATATATACCGCTATCGATCCGACTCCTTAAATAGCTTTAGTTACTCTAAATAAATACTAGAACTATTTAATAATATTAAGTTATTCGGCCTTATACTTAGGTTACTATTAATATATCGGTATTCGTAAAGACTATTTAGGTATTTATTAAAATTCAAATCTTAAATTTAATAAAAGGCTTCGTTAAATAGAAATAAAATATATATAATAACTTTAATATAATAAATTTATAGAAATAGCTCGAAGATCTATTTATTATAGCCCTAGAACTAGACGCAGGTAAACTTAACTACGATATCGATACTATATATAAATAATTTATTAATAATAAGATAATTTATAATATTCTCCGTTATACCGTCGCCCTTATAACCTACGCCAGAATTAAGAATAATAAGGTCGCTATTATAGCCGAGACGATTATTAGAAATAAATTTAAACCTCGTAACTCCAGCTACCTATATAAGGTATTAATTAAACTTAATTAATTTACTATTAATTAATACGATAATCCTAGCGATTATACTAGTAAATTTTAAGAGGTTTATAACGAGCTCTATAACTTTAACTACCTTAAACTTAATAATAACTTTATAGTCTAATAGTTCCACTATAATATTAATTTTAATTATTAGCGCTACTATAAAATATTCGCTAAAGACTATAATTTATTTAATACCGATAATACTGCTAAAACTACCCTAAATATAACAATCTCTCGCTTCCGTAATATATTATATTTATAGGCTAGTAGTACTAATTATAATTAATTAGTATTTATTATATATACTTTAATACTATAGCGTATCTAAGGATTTAATCAAGAAGGAATTATTCGATTATACCCCTACTACGCTAACTTTATTAGGCGGGTATAGTATTATACTATTTATAATAAGCCCTAGTATAATAATCTTAGTTATAATAACTAGCGCGACCGTAGCCGGCGCGGTCGAGGTAACCGCGGTAGAGACGGCGGTAAAGATAATAATAACGCTACTATTAAAGATAATAGCGATAATAATAGAAGCTAAAATAATAAGAGTAAGGATAATAAATCTAATAAATTAAATAAGCGCTAGGGGTCTAATACCGAAGGTAATTCTAATTTTAGAAATATAAAACGCTACTACGCCTTTATAGGTATTATAGTTAATATTTCTAAACTCTAGGTCTTAGATACCGGTACTACCGTCTATATTAACCACGATCGCTCTACTTTTATAGGGTATAATAAGCTTAAAGGCGGCCTAACGTTATATAATAATAGTGTTATTCGACTACTATAGTTAGGCGATAAAGGTATATAGTACCTTAAAGTTAATAATATTATATATATTCTTAATAGTGGTTTTAATCTTATTTCCTATATTAAGTTTTAACGAGCTAGCTACCCCCTAGGCTTTATTTCTAAAAGGATCTTGATCGGATCTAATGGAATTATTATAGTCCTATAAAATTATAACCTCTATATTCTATATATAAATTAATAGTAGTTAATATTAATTATTATTAATACTAAAGCCCTAACTTAATAATATATCGGTAAATCTTAAAAGTAAATATTAGTATACTCTAAGCGCTATCAGCCCTGTCAGAAAGCCGTCTACGGGTTTACGCTAAAACTCTATATTAAATACCGACCCGAGGTTTAGTAGGATTAGTAAATCAGGGGTCCGGGTAGGGTCCTATCAGTAAATAGTATTTACTATTAGCAGGTTCAGTAACTCGATAAATAATCAGTAACTCAAATATCAGACGAATAGGCCCATTATATGCCCTATAGCATGCGTATTTGCATGCGCATTGGCATGCGCCATAGTATGGGCCATAATATGGGCCATAGTATGCCCCATGGCATGCGCAATGGCGTGCGCAGCTTGCGCATGCCATTGAATGGCATGCGAATGGCATGCGTAAAGGTATCCTGAATAGCATGCGATGTACGCCCCCCGCAGCAGCCCCTAAAACATCAGACGAAAGCCCCCCATGGCATGCGCAATTATGGCATGCGCCAAGGCATACGCCAAGGCATGCGCCATGGTATGCGAAATAGCATGGTATTCATGTACGTATACTCCCCGGACATGCCCGGGTGACGCCCCCGCGAGAACTTTTACTAAAACTTATTATTCCGGGCCCGGTAGGTCGCTGGCGTTAATAGTCGTCGTTAGGGGTCGCTGCCGTTAATAAGGACGATTATAGAACTTTATTTATTTCAGCCCTATAATAGGGCTGGCTGCTATTAATATACTAACGGTATATATAAGTTACTAAAGTTACTAATCCTACTGAAATTAACCTAGAGTTATTAATAGGATATTACCCAGACCCCCGATTTATTAAACTTATTAAAAGTTACCTACCCGGACCCCTAATTTAGTAAATTTATTAATAGGACGCTAGTAGCCCTATCCGTAAATTAGGGCTACTAATAGCGTCCTATCAATAACTTTTCTTAATAAAAGTTACTAGTAGGACGCTACTAGCCCTATCCGCGCGGTCGGTAACTAGGGTTTTAGTAGGAGTTTTTAAGATTTACTAATATACGAGAGACTCGGTTATTTAGGGAAAGATAATATAGTAAAATTATTTAAAATAAATTAACGGTATCGACCTATTAAAAGTTAAGGGCGATAATAGCTATAAGACCTATAACGTTATAAAGATATATATTTATTCGTATAAACGTAACCTACGAAAGGGCCGTTTCGAATATAACGTTATTTATAGCGATATTATTAATCTTAGGGTTTATAACTTCGGCTTTATAATTATTTATATTAATAATAAGTTTAAATATAATAATTATTATTTTATACTTAATAAAATAAGTATATTTAGCGCCTTTCGTAGCTATAGGTCTATAAAAGAATATAGCGACTACCGTATTTATTACCTTTATACTAATAAGGATCCTATATACGTTAATAGGGTATTCGCCGATTATTAGTATAAATATAATATCGTCTAAAGCTACTCTATCCCTAGGAACCCTTAAATAAATAATATATTAAAATATATTAATTAAACTCTACTCTAGAAGGTATATACCCTATTAGATAATAACGACCTTAATAATATACTAATTTTAGAGTTTATCTCGATTATAAACTAACTCCGAAATCGGTTTTTTATTATTATAATAAATATTACGCCCTATAAAGACTCTACTAGAATACGTCCTAATTTATTATATTTATATAATATTAACTAAATCGGCCTATATTAGGACTATTATATTATAGGTAAAAATTAATAGAAGTTTACCTAGTATAATATTAAGGGCGCCCTCGTTAGGTATAAAAGTAATTATTTTTATTAAATATTAATACTTATAAATAAAATACTCCGCTTTACCTAAATTTAATAAACCGAGGAGCGCTATACTGGAAATAAATATACTACGATATAAATATTATTAGTTAATAAGATCTCTAGAATAATTCTTCGTTAAGGGGGCGATATTATAGTAAAATATAAAAATACCTTAAACCTATATAAACCTCCTATTAATATAGAATTAAATATCGATGATTATAGGTATAATAATAGTAGCTTTAAGTTTATTATAACCCCCCTATAACGATTAACTAAACGCGTTATCTCGTTACGGTTATTAAGACTAAAAGTTGATATACCTAGCCCTAGCCTATAGGCGCCATAATAACTATTAATTATAACCGATATATTATCGCGAGTAATAACGCCAGAGTCCTCGAGCTCTAATTTATTAAATAATATAAATCCGGCCTAATATTCCCCCGCCTCCGCCTCGCCCGTAATATTAATAAGGGTATTTAATAGGTATTTAGAACTACGCGAACCTACCCTCTCCCCCGACCTAATAATACTACTAGTTAAGGCGCTACTATATAAATTATACGAGCCTAAAACGTATAAAGAAGCCATAACTAATACCCTAAATAAAATATACTAATAATTTAGTATAAAGGCCGAAATTAATTTACTCCTAATTAATAGTACCTAGATACTAATTAACCTACCTTATAATCGAAAAATCCTTCGCGGTAAATAGGTCTATAAGTTTAAATATAATATTATTAATAAGGTAACTCGCTATAAAGCCTACTAGGTTATACGTAATTTTAAATAATATTAAGGAATTAATTTTGAAAAGATATTTACCTTTATAATTAAGCCTATAAGTTATGAAGTACTATTTATTATTATTACGATATTCGACCTAAAGCTCGAATAAATATATATATAAACTACGTTTCTTTATAGCGAGATTCATAACGATAAGATTTATATCGAATAACCTACCGGTTTTAGTAATAATTTAGGTCGTATATACTTATTAAAACGTATTTTATATAGGTTTATATAATCTCCTTATATATAATATACTTCCTTTATTATCTTTTTTATTAAGCTAGTTTTTTTCCCCTAAATACGGAATTTAATATCTTCCTTAATTATAATACCTAATTAATTATTACCTTATACGTCGATAATATATTAATTATTAGTACTAGGAAGGCCGTTAAAATAATAGCTAAATAATGAATATAAAATAATTAATCTCGGGCTTATTACTTATTATTTAGGCCTTAAAGTCGCGCGCGATTATTTTAATTATATATTATCCTTTAGTTAGGAGGCTTACCTAAAAAAATAATTTAAAGATTATACGTAATAATAAATATACGACCTAATATCGCCTTCGCGGTAGTAATAATAAGCCGTGATATTTCTAACCCCGATAAGACTTATTAGGCCGTAATTGAATATATATTTCGTTATTTACGCGGTATATTATACCTAAAGTATTATTCTAGAGTTAACTCGCCTTATTAGAAAGTTAAATTAATATTAATTAAGTTAATGATTATAATACACGATACTCTACCTTTAAATATACGTTTAATCTCGCTAATATGATTATTATTTGGTAATTTAAGCGCTAATTAATTAATATTTTATTATCTCATAAAGCCGAATATATTAATTAAATATAAGTTTTTGAAGAAGTTATTTAGCTTAAAAGATTATTAAAATAATTAATACTTATTACCCCTATACCTTATTTTAGGGGCAAATCTAAGGATTATATATTAATATTATTCGTTAATATACCGTATATATTTATTACTTTTTGAGCGATATTTGTATACTTCGCGCTTATTATAATGATCTTTTATAATAACTAAGGTATTATAGCCCTAGTTAAGAACCCCTAAAATTACAGTTATATTAAGTATATCGATATATAATATTATTTCTAGCGCGAAAAAGTCGTATTAGGCGAAATTAAGTTTCGTTACGTTTTTATAGCGGAGTAGATTATTAACGGCCTTACTAAAGCCCTTCTTAAAATTAAATTCGATATCTTTCGGGTTACTTTAAGCCTATAATAATTACTCTTTATAAAAGTCTATTAACGCTCTTATAAAAGCTTATTTATACTCTTATAAAAGTTATTCTATACCTATAAATATTAAAACGCGGCTCTACGGGTTTATCTAGAGGCTCTACGGGCTAGGTCTTAATAACCCCGCCAGTAATAAATATTAATATTTAATTTAATATTAATTAATAATTACCGCACCGAATACTATTAAATTTTCAGGGCCTTATCTAAGGCCCTTATAAAGTATACTCTCTAATTTTTAGCCGAATTACGTCCGCGTATATAACGGTATATCGTAACTTACTTCAGGTACTTTTAGGTCATATATAGCGACGATAAAATCGTCTTTAGATTTGCCGTTTTTATTTAACCCTTTTATAACCCTTATTAATAAATTTATACATCGCTAGAACGTCCTTTAAGTATCCGTTATAATTAAATATTATCTTACTTATAGTACTTAACGCGGCCCCCGTAGTATCCTAGGCGGTCTTTATACCCTTAATAATTATCTCCCTATAAAAGTATATAAAATTCAAAATTTTCAATAATCTTCTCGTAGTATTTGTATTGTTTATTAATATCCCGACCTTACTGCTACTTATATTTGGCGTATATAGGTTGGCCGTTAAATAAAGTTTTTAAAATACCGTATTAAATAAAAAAACGGAATTTTCCTCCCTTAGCCTCTACCGACGTAGTTTAGCCTTATAGTTTAGCCTCTACCGATATAGCTTGGCCCTATAGCTTGGCCCCCACTAATTATAATTTTAGGCTTATAACTTAGTACCTATTAATAACGGATTTTGACCTATATAAACTATTATAACGACCCTAAAATAGGGGGAATACGGGGCTATTTTAGAGACTTCTTAATAAAGGATTTCGTTCGAGTAGGAGTATTAGAATATAAGATTACTTCATAATTATTCACTAAGTAGATACTTAGTAATACTTGATATTAAGGTCTTATACGTATATTCGCTCTTATCCTCTATAGATAATTAATCAAGAAGTATTTCTACCTACTATAATTTAATAAAAGAAAGAAGATATTAAAAATTATTTATTTTTATATATTTCATATAATTTGTTTATAAGACTATTTCCGAATTACTTTAGTAAATATAGTAATAATTTATACTTCCGCGGCGCTAGTAATATAGTTTACTTATTATTATTTTACCCTAGAACTAGCGTAATATATAATTCTATATTTTAATTATTACTAAATTAATTATCGCGTGCTCGTAATATTTATAACTCGTTATTATTTACGTAGTTTAAATAAACTAGAATATTTGATAATTTTATAATCTCTATAATTGTGGATAATTTTTAAATAAAAATAGTTCCATTTTAAATACTAGCGATTAAACAGAGTTTATTTAATTATTTATAATATTAAAAATAAGCGAGACTCGCGTAGTATATATAAGTTATTTAGAAAGTTCTTTATAATATTCTTTCCCTTATTATTTGATTAGGTTTATATCGGTAAATCTTAAAAGTAAATATTAATATACTTTAAGCGCTATCAGCCCTATTAGAAAGCCGTATACGGGTTTACGCTAAAACTCCATATTAAATACCGACCCGAGGTTTAATAGGATTAGTAAATTAGGGGTCCGGGTAGGGTCCTATTAATAAATAGTATTTACTATTAGTAGGTTTAGTAACTCGATAAATCGTTAGTAACTTAAATATTAGACGAATAGGCCTATTTTATACCCTATAATATACGTATTTATATACGCATTAACATGCGCTATAATATAAGTTATAGTATAGGCTATAATATACCCTATAATATACGTAATAGCGTACGCAGCTTACGTATACTATTAAATAGTATATAAATAGTATACGTAAAGGTATCCTAAATAGTATACGATATACGCCCCTCGTAGTAGCCCTTAAAACATTAGACGAAAGCCCCCTATAATATACGCAATTATAGTATACGCTAAGGTATGCGTAAGGTATACGCCAAGGTATACGCCATAATATACGATATATTATGGTATTTATATACGTATACTCCCCGGATATACCTAGGTGACGCCCCTGCGAGAATTTTCGCTAAAACTTATTATTCCGGGCCCGGTAGGTCGCTGGCGTTAATAGTCGTCGCTAAGGGTCGCTATCGTTAATAACGTCGATTATAGAACTTTCAGCCTTATTATAGGGCTGAGCTACTATTAATATATTAACGGTATATATAAATTACTAAAGTTATTAATCCGGTTAAAATTAACCCGGAGTTATTAAACCTATTAAAAGTAACTTACCCGGACCCCTAATTTATTAAATTTATTAATAGGACGCTGGTTACCCTATCCGTAAATTAGGGCTACTAGTAACGTCCTATTAATAACTTTTATTTAGAAAAGTTACTGATAGGACGCTGCCAGCCCTATCCGCGCGGGCGGTAACTCAGGTTTTGATAGGAGTTTTTGAGATTTACCGATATAGAAGATTTTCTCGAATCTTTATTTAGGAATTATATAATCTAAAGTTTAAAAAGTTTAGAGCGGAACGATATTATTATTCAATATATATATCGTTAAGTTAATATTTATTATATTATTTTATCCCTTATTTTTCCTACTAATTTAAAGAGTTTTCTCGAATGAATATTATATAACTACGAGGGCGAATTCTTTAAAGAAAGAAGTAAGTTTTATATTATATTAAAATTAATTACTAAAGTACAAGTATAGTCTCGGGCTAAGAGTAATAAATTATATACGGCGCGTATATTAATAAGTTTGAAAAACTCTTATTAAAACCCTAGTTACTAACCGCGCGGATAGAGTTACTAGCGTTTTATTAATAACTCTAAATCATAGATAGTACTAGTAATATCCTATTAGTAGATTTTTTAATTTTAATTACTAATAAGATACTACTATTAACTCTAATTCACGGATAAAGTTACTAGTACCCTATTACTAAGTTTAATAACTCTAGATTAATTTTAGTAAAATTAGTTATTTTAGTAATTTATATATATTATTAATATCTTAATAGTAACTCAGCCCTATTATAAAGCTAAAATACATAAAGTTCTATAATCGTCGTTATTAATAATAGTAATCTTTAGTAATAATTATTAACGCTAGCGACCTACCGGGCCTAGAATAATAAGTTTTAGTTAAAGTTTTTACGGGGGGCCTCATCGAGATATATCCGAGAAAAACATATATAGAAATACTCTATTATATTATATACTATAATATATACCTTAGTATATATCATGGCGTATATTATTAAATATACTATAGAGGGCTTTCGTCTAATATTTTAGAGACTACTACAAGGGGCGTATATCCTATATACGCTTCGAATTAGCGTGGGGTAGGGTAGGTATAATCTCTACCCTAACTTAAGGGGGGGGTTTATTAACGTGAGAGTAGAAATAAAATAAAATAAAATAAGGTTTTTCTCAAAGATCCTTATTACGCTAAAATAGATTTCTAGTAATTATTATAATAACCGTCTTAATATTAGAGTTATAGAATAGAAATAGAAGAATATTTTATTCTTCGATAATAATAGAAGTTATCAAGAGATAAAATAATATGAAAATTATACTTACTATTTACTCCCTTCCTTATTATACTCAACTCCTATTAGGTATTATAATATTAAGTATTAAATATATTAATATCAATATATATCTCTTTATAGAATGAATCCATAGCCCCTAACTATCTACGCTAATTAAATATCTTTATTTTAAATAGTTATATACTTAATCTAGATTACGTAGAGTTAGTACCTTATCTTATATTATTAATATTAATAACAAAAGATTAAGATAGACCTTATTTTTAAATAATATTATTAATATTACTTCCGTTACTTCTTATATAACTATAATTATAAACGATTACTAACGTATAATTAACGACTCCGACGTAGCCGAGATTATTACTTTATGTATAAATCGTTAGAAAGAGAGTTTAGGAATAAGTAATTTAATAGTTTTCTAATAACGTTTAATTTCGCGTAGAGCGACGTCTAAATTATTCAGATTAATTTAAACTATTACAATGATTATTAAAATTTAATTTACTAATCTTTTTTTATACTTTATATTTACGTATTTATTTAGTTATACTAGATAGAGTTAAGATATTAAGAATAATCTTCTATTAAAACTATAGAAGAATACTTGATTATTCTATGAAGTTATAGGAATGCGCGAGATTATATACTATAGAGGATCTGTATATAGATCCTAGATCACGTAATTAAGTCACGTGACGTACTAAGCCTTAGTATATTTTAATACTCCTACTCGAATATAGAAAAGTAAACGCCGGGTAGTTATAATAAATAGCTCCTATATAATAAAAACCCTGTCTACCTATATAAAACATTCCTGATTTTGATAAAACGCGGTTATTCGAAAATATTATTTAATATATAATATATATATATTATTCATAAGTTAAAACATGGTCGTATAAATTATATAGGGCGAATACGATACTATAAGTAGATTATTATAATTAAGCGGGATATAATTTAAGTCCCGATAATAATACTACGAGAAACGTTATTATAGAGGGTAGTTATAGGCGCTAAAAGTCTATACGAATAAAATATTATAATGTTTATTTACGAGTAATACGAGCGAATCCTTAGAGGCGCTAGTTTTAGGAATTCTAAAATAAAGACTTTAAGTACTTAAAGAATAATTAAATCTAGATAATAATATAAAAAATATAGTAGTATAGCTCCGAGGGTATGTAGCCGTTATTCTTATATTATAAATTATCTACCCTATAGTATATTTAAATAAATACGAGTTAGGTTATAAATATAAATTATTTAAAACGTAATTAATCGAAATTTTAACCCATATTAACTTTATAATTATAGATTATAAAGTATTTACCGTATTCTTTAAAGTTAATAAGGATAACGGTACCCTAGTAATATTATATATTTATAGGTTAAGTATCGGTACCGACCTATAATTTAGTCTAGGTAGTAAAGAGAGTTAAATAATTAATAGCTCGGGGTATTTATTTATAGAGTCTATTATAATAATCGCTCTTTTTAGGATCTAGTAAGTCTTTAAACTAATTAGTCTTATTATTCCTTATAAAGAATAATAGGGGGCAAGTATATATATATATATATTAATATAAAGGATTACGTATATACTAGGAACTCGAATAATTTAGTTATTAAGATATCGTTATAAAGTTTAAAAGGATCTAGGCCTATACTAGGTATAAATAAATTTAAGATAATTATAACTTTTAATACTAGCTATTAAATTTTAAACTTTTACGGGAGTTATTAATAATAAAGATTAAATATACGAAGAAAATAGGACACTCGGAATTTTATACTATATATTAAATATAAAATAGTAGCGGTGAATAAGTAGTAACTAGGAACTTATTATTTAATTTAATATAACTAAAAATAAAATATAGCGGAAACGGGAGCTAGGCTAGGTATTTATTAATCTTAATAATATACTCGCGGTTTTAGTAATATTCTAATTTTATTATAATAACTAGATAAACTCCTAAGGGGCCTTTAGGCCTAAGGCTTAATATAATAAATTATTTTTATTTTAATTTAGGGCCTTCGTAAGGCCGTCGGCTATTTATTTATCGGTCGGGATATATTCTAGGATAATTTAACCATTTATAATCTTTTCCCGAATAAAGTATTAATTAATATTAATATATTTTATTCGAGTATAGAACTAGGGGTCCTTTATTAAGGCTATAAACCCCTAATTATTCTAATAGATAACTATAACTTAAATAGCTATTTCGGATAATTAGGTAAATATATTCCGTAGCGAGATAATTTCCTTAAAAACTTAAGTCTGCCTAATATACTCAGCTTTATAAATAGATAGCGCGATAATATACTAGCGCTTTAAGAGCTAGCTAATAGTACCGTTACTAGTATTAAATATATATCTTAAAGTAGAACGGCGTATATTATAATCGCCGGCCTAATTAATATCAATATATCTAGATATATAATTTAGGGGTCCTTTATATATAAGGCGGTAATTTATAATAATTTTTAAATATTAAAAGACTCTTTTAATTATAGTCTAATAGATATCGATCGGATTTAATCTATATTAACTAACTACGGATACCGCGTATATTATATTAGAGCGAGTACCTAATATATAATATATATAAAAGATCCTACTATAGATTAGTATTTAAGGTAGAATACCGCGGGAGTAATATAATTATCCTCTACTTTATAAAGTTTAATAGAGGTATTTATAAAAGTAAACTATAATTTATACTCTTATATATCGAATCTTTTTAGAATTTATTTAACGTACCTAGTTTAACTAAGTCGTAGGGTTTTATTAGGGCGGTCGCGTAAGATAATTATCCTTAAATAAAAACTATATAGGCCGAGGACTTTTATTAAAAACCGATTATCTAATTTTGATTTAATAAGATTAATATCGGCGATCTTTAAACCGACGATAAGAAGAATATTTATATAAATAATAATAATAATATTTATCCTAGGGTTAATAAATATATTTAAGTCGATACTAATTAGTTTAAAGCCTAGAGAGTGAAGGAATTTAGTAAAGATTTTATATTATATTTTAAGAGATTATTTTAGTTTATATAAAACTCTTTGAAATTTATATATTAATAAGTTTAGATTTACTCCGATAGGTTATTTTATATAAATTTCTTTCCTAATAACCCCGTATAGAAAAGCGGTTTTAATATTAATTTATTTAATATTTTAGTTATAAGTAGTTATTAGGGTAAAGATAGCTTTATAGTTTATTACTTTAATTATTAATACGAAGGTTTTATAGTAATCGAGATCTTTTGTCACGGGGTGGACTTTGGTAGGAGTATTACTATAAATATCTACTAAGACGGCGGGCTGAGCCCTACCGCTAGCCCTATAGGGACTAGGGTGATACTAGTATTCTAGTATATTAGAGCCAAATCCTCCATAAAATAATTAATATCTTTTATATTATATACTATTATATTGACCCCTTATTAAATAGTAGTAACGGCGATACTAACGTAGAACCATATCTCTTCTATATTAGTAAGAATGATTATACTAGTTAAAAGTAGTAAAATAACCCCTAAAACGACTAATATACTCCCTATTAATTACTATATTCAAAATAGTTTACTCCGCATCGATAGCGAGTCTTATTTATATTATACCTATTTAACGCTTCCGTACTGTACTCTACTACCTTAAATAAGTATTTCTAAACTCTTTATTAAATTATTAAAATAGCCTATTTAATACCCTTTTTATCTAGGGTATTTATAATAAATATTAAACTAAGTATTTAGAACGTCGCTTAATTTATTTCTCTTTTATTAATATAGTTATTTATTTTAATAAACTACTTATTAGGTAAACGTCTAGCCTAGTAAATATATTATTAACTATATCTCTTACGCTTCCGTTATAGAAAAAGAATATTAGAATACTAATCTTTTAATACTATTCTTATATTATTCGCCTAGTGTTACTACTTTTAGTATTTATTATTAATTATTACTTTGGTTATTACCCTAGAAGAAACTTAGCTAAGTCTTATTATAATTGATTTTACTTTCTATTTATAAGAATTCCTACTATTAAGTAAATATATCCTAAAATAAATAAAAATTACTTTAACGTTAAACGAGTAGTTACCTAGATAATTATATAGTCTTTTTATCGTCCTACTAAAGCACCCCTTTAGTATTTATTAAAGAGGGGCCGGAAAGCGAAGTAGTTTAATAACGACCTTTCAGAGTACACTAAATTTAAATAGCGTACTATATAACTACCCTAGGTTATAGATAAAATGTTCGTAATATCGTTTATCGATACCTTCCGAAGGGATATTAAAGAGCTACGTTAATACCTATAAAAGAAGTAGTCTTTAGAGGACGAATTTAAAAACGAAGAAACTATAACTCCTTCCGAGTCTAAATAACCTATTATAGATTCCGAATAAGTAATATAATTTATAGAATCGCTAGAAATTCAGGCCTTTATTATTAGGTTAATAATTAGAAAAAAAGAAAACCTAGTAAAACCTTAAGGCCTATTAGGAGTAAATAATTTAACTAGTTAAAATAATATTAATACTAGAGTAAACGCCTAAAATAATTTAAAACTCGAAGAGATTAGATTCTTCGACCCTAAAAATAATAGGAAGGATAACCTATTTACTTTAAGAAGATATATTATATATAAGAATATTTTCGACTTTAAGGATCGCGTTAATAATATAATTAAATAGTACGATAAAAAGGAGGTATAAAAGCTTTTACTTTTATATCTTAAGGGAGTAATCTTTAAATAGTTCTCGAATAAATTAAATATTAATATTAAGGCGCTAATACGTACCTTCGCTAGCCCTAAATAAATAGGTCGTTTTATTAAGCGATTCAAAATAAAGACGCTAGAATCTATATATAAACTTTATTTTAGTAAATATAAATTCGTTTAAATATATACTAGTAAAACGCCAAAATAATATATAAATAAGATATTTAATTTAATTAAGGCCGCCGATATTCCTAGTATATATTAATAAATATTTATAATCTACGATTATATTAACCCTAATTTTAAGTCTTTTATTAATCCGCTTAAACCTAGTATCCTACTAGATAAATTCCTTAATTTACTTAACGTTAAGGAAGAAGCCTAGCTAGGAATAATATAAAGTAATAAAACGATTAGGCCTCTACCGCCTCTTAAGCTAGAGGGCTTACAATAAAGCTAGTAGAATTATTAATAACTTAACCGGTTCTAGCTATAGTAGAACTAGTTATTTTAAATTACTTTTTTTTAATTTATTAATCCGGCCTATTAGAATATACTAAATATCCCTTAAACGTAGTAGTAGCCTCGTTAAATTTCACTACTATTTATTTAATTATAGATTATTAGTAATAATACTAGAAATATATCTTTCCCTTTTAGAATAGAAATCGTCCTAACTATTAACCGCGCTAAGAAAACCGTGGGCCTATAACCGGTAGTTATAATTCTAATTATTTCGGGTAATAATAAATACCCCCTAGTTATATAACTATTTACTATAGAACCGAGGTATAAAAGGACTACTCTTAAAAAGACGCTATTATAGAGTTATAAATAGAAGAATTATCTACACCTAACGTTAATTACGCTAATAAGTAGAGCTAGGATTAGTAATAAAAGAATTATTATAATAAATAAGACGAAATAACCGGTTATTAAATAACTATTATTAATTCGCCTAAATAAATCGAGTACTATATTTATAAAGAGTTATTCTCTTTTAAAAATATATTATATACGTACTTTAGAAGTTAAAGTTTAGGTAAGAACCCTACTAAAGCCTCTTACCCTAGATATTTAATTATAAATATTATTTAGAAAAGTAAATAGCCTTTAGTAATAGACGAGAATATAAAAACCTATTACTAGGTTAAAACGAATAACGAATTACTAAAATAGAAACCTATTATTAAATCAAACTACGACTCTTCCAAAAACACGGGAATAAGATAAGTATTCAGGAAATACCGGTACACCGGTATTCGGGTCGGTTTAGACTTTAGAATTAAAGTAGAAAAAGGTTATAAAGATACTAGCTATAAAGTAACTATCGCCGATTATAAATTTATAATACACTTCCTTCTAAAAGCTAGAATCCGCACTATAGTAACCCTACTCTAAATTACCGGTATTAATACTAATTATTATATTATTTCTAAATATATCGTTACCTCTTTATATTTCCCCGGGAAAGATAAAAGCCGTAATAAAATAATAGCCGAAACCGCCCCTAAGGAAGTTTATATTATAGATAATCTTAAAGTAAATATATTTATTAATATGAACGTTATAGCCCCTAAAGGGATTAATATACTAGTATTTAATTAAATAGCCTATATCGGTAGCTATAATATAGAGTACTCTATTAATATTTATTTAAGAGGTATAAATATAAACCGGCCGGTATATATTACGAAAATAAGAGTTATCCCCCTATAAACTACGATAATTATCGAAGTCTATAAACTTAATCTACTAGTATAAGATTACTTCTTTAAACTAGTAGATACTAACTTATACTTCTTTACCGGAATCGTTAACGATAGAATAAGATTAATACTCGTAAAGAATAAGATAGATAAATATATTAAAATCTCTAGGAATATAAAACTAGGCTAAATAATCGAGGTTTAATTTAATAACTATTATAGTATTATTATAGGCGATAACGACGTTCGCGAGCTCGCTATATAAAGGCCTCCTTAAGAGTATAAAGAAACTTTTATTAAAAACGCTTTTAATAATATAGTTACTATTAATACTAGTTTATTACTTCTTAAATAGTCTTTAGAGGGGTAAGATATAAAGAACCTAATTAATTCCCGACCTTTTATTCCGTTAGGTAAATAGAGTCTGAAGCTGAAATAGAAGGGAAACGGAGAGAAGAACAAGTAGTATTTTTAAACAATTATAGTCATCGGCTACTAACTAGTAAAAAGAGGAAATAAATTATTAATAAGTTGGAGTTTTTAACCGACGAGGTTTCTTTAACGGCTAGTAGGCGCCGCTAGTAGCCCTACTAGGAGAGTATTCGCGGAACTCCCTCATTAGTAAAGTAGTTTTACTAGAGTAGGTGTATAAATTAATTAATCAATCAATCTATTCCGTTAAAGAGGTAATTATTTCGATAAAGAATAATATCCTCCTAAACGATATTATTATTTATAGTAAATAACCGGACCTAGTAAAGATTATTAATTAATTCCTTATACTTTAAGTAGAAGGAGGCTTTATTAATATTCTAGAAAACGAATAAATACGTATACTACTTCGCGCCGATTAGGAAGATAAAGTACCTAAAACGATATATATTTATCCTATAAATAACGAGAGCCGGAAGATTATTAACAAAACCTTTAATAAATTATATATTAAGGGACGGCTTAAATAGACGATATAAACTATTTTATTCAGTTTCCTAGTCTTCGTTATTTAGACTATAAGATTAGACGTTATTAAGAAGAGTTATATCGTTATTAATATTCGAGGTTTAAATATTATAATTATAATAGATATCTATTATTTACCTCTATAGAATAATCTAATTAACGCCGTTAAGGGTTATCGTTAAATTATCGTTATTAACGCGGTTAATTTTTTCTATTAATAGCGAGTATACTTTAAGGATAAATGTAAACTTACTATTATATTATACCGCGGCCAAAAGACTTTTAATATTACGATAATAGGATTCAAGAACTCGTTTATATATATATAATAGTAAATAGACCGGATCTTATATACCTATAAGATATTCGCCCGAGTATATATCGATAATATTATAGTATTCTTTTAGACCCTCGAGGATTATATTTAGTACCTATATATAATATTTTCTTTATTCGTTAAATTTGATATTTTAGTTAACCCTAAAAAGGCGTTTATTAGTTATTTATTAATTATATTATTTAGTTAGAAGGTTAACTCGTTCGGGTTATTAACTTTTAAAGAAAAGTTTATAATTATTAAATAACTAGTTTTTCTTCAAACGCTAATAGTATTTAAAATATACCTAGGAATAACTAGTTAATTAAGAGATTATATTAAAGATTATACTACTCTAGTTAGGCCTTTATAAGATAAGAAAATTATATTATTAAATAAAATACCCCCTATAGGCGCTTAACGATAGGAATATACTTAAAAGATTAGTTTTAAATCACTTTCCCTATAGGAGATTCGTTCGTTTAAAATTATTTAGAATACCCTTTCTAAGCCTTTCTTTCTATATTATTTCGACGATAAAAAGAAACTATTTATCGACCTTAATACTAATAAGGAATTCGGTTACGGGGCTATAATTTATTATATTATAAAAAAGCTAAAAGACTCTTATCTTAATTAGAAATAAATTTAGCCTATCCTTTTCTTTAACCGACTCTTTAAGAATATAGAAATACGTTATTAATCTATTAAGATAGAATTAGTAGGAATAATATAAGTATTTATTAAAATTAAATATATAGTCGAATTAGCCCCTAAAACGGTCGTCTATACTAATTATAAAGTTACGCTTAATATAGTTAAATAAATAAGTATACTTTATCGAGGCTACGCGAGTATTAGACTAGTAGTTAACTAATTATTCTTTATTAATTAAGTATAATCAGGGTTAAAAGGCTATTTAAATTAATTATATATTAATTACTTATTATAAATAACTCCCAGTTAAATACTAGTTATATTTATAAATAATTAACTAGTAGTTTCTCTTAATAGTTAGTTAATATTCTTTTAATTTTAAGTTGATAAATTATTAAAATACTATTGACGAATAATTTTAAAGCTGTTAATTTATTAACGTCCTATTAAACTTGTATTCACTATGAACTTCTATCTTATTAATTAATAGGTAGTTAACTCGTTATTAGATCGGAGTTAAAGTTAGATTAATAGTATCTTAAGGCCCTATTAATATGGAATCTTCTATCGTAAAGTTATTAAAAACTTTTCGATATAACTATATTAATCTATCGTTCTATATTTAGAGTTCGTTATTAATCCACTTTAATACTATATATATACTAGGTATATTCTATATTATTCTACTTTATATACTAAATAATATAAGGTACTTAAATAAGAAATAGGCGTCGCGAAAGAGTAATCTATAATAATAGACGATCTATTTATAGGAAATATAATAATAATAATATAAAACGAAGGCGGTAAACTCTAATAGTAATAAAATAGAAAACTCCGATTAACCTAAGATTAAATAAGGGTTTATAGGTAAATATAATATTAAATCGAATAATATTTACTCTAAGAATATACTAATAAATAAATAAGGGTCCAAAGGTAGATTAGGTAATAAATCGAATAATATTTATTTATATACTTAACGTTTAACCCTACTTCTTAAACCTTATTATTTTTAACTTTTCTTTCTACTATCTCTTTCGCCTCCTACTTTTAACTCTAATTATTATTAAATTAAACGTAATTACTAGGATAGATACTAGTGTTAATATACCGAATTAACTCGACTAAAGAGGCGAATTTATATACTAGTTATAATACCGCTAGTTAATATCTTTAATAATAACTTTACAAAGTATTAATAAAGTTACGACGTTTTATAACTTTATTTTATATATCTTAACTACTTTATATATCTTATTAACCTTAACTACTTTATATACTTTATATACTATATTAACCTCAGTTACTTTATATACTTTATATACTTTACTAGCCTTAGTTATTTAGCTAGTTTATATATTTTATTAATTTTAATTACTTTATTAAACTTAGCTCCTTAACTCTCTTAACTCGTTAAAACGATAGATTTCTATATTAATACCTTTTTAACGGATCTAAAAGAAGAGTAGGAATATATATAATTTAAATTCAAATCTCTATACTTCTACTTATTTTATTAAATATCCTTATCTACCTTAGTAATATAGTTAATATTAGTTATATAATTATTCTTTTTATTTATAAATTCGTACTTTAGTTAAACTTCTAGTACGGTTTAGTTAATTATTATATAGTAATTATAAATTATAATTCGTACTTTTACCGTTACGCCTCTTCTGTCGTAATCTATCCTTAATATAATTATTATTAATTACGTAGTTATTCTTCTTATTTATAAATTCGTACTCTAGTTAAACTTCTAGCACGGTTCAGCTAATTATTATATAATAATTATAAGTTATAAATTATACTTTTACCGTTACGCCTATTTATAATTTATAGGCTAGTTTACTCTTTTTTATAAATTATAGTCGAAGAAGAATAATATCGCTTTCGTCTTAATTTAAAGACGTATAATCGTAGATTAAAGTCGAAATATTTTTGAGAAAATAGTATATAAAGGGAAAAAAGTAGTTTAGTTAAATTTAAACTAAATATTATATACCCCGGCGCGGCTAATTTCATCGAGAAAATAGTATATATAAATAGAGGAAAATAGCCTATTTAAATAATAACTAGATTAATATAGTATTTAATTAATCCTAAATAAATCTTTTCTTTAAACTCCGCCTTCCGTTATAAAGTTAAAAGATTTAGCGCTATATAAATATAGGCCTATTTATAGCGAGGTATTTATTAGTTTTAGGGAACTATTTTTATAATAGATATTTTTAAGGGAGTAGTAGTTAAAAGAGATTTATCGAGGGAGATTTAAAGCTATAATTATAAAAGGTTTTTTTTAGTTAATATTCATTTTAAACTCTCGATCTTAGTCGTTTATTTATTAGAGTCGAAAATCTTAAATATTAATAACGCCTAGTTATTTATATTTAGTAGAGGGATTAACTATATTATTAAAATATAAATTAAATTACTCGATAAAAACTCGTTAAAGAGAGGGCCGATTAGTATAAAAAACGGCCGACCGGTATCTTAAATAATTCAGGTATATCTAGATATCTTAAGAAAATAATAATTTAAATAATTAATATAATATCTAAAATCGGAAGGGAGGGACCGATTTTTATAAAATTAACCTAATAAAAAAAGTTATTATCGGTATTAAATTTTTACTTTACTAACGGGCCTATAATTATAATTATTATAATTATATTATTTTTTACGCTAGATTAAGTTTTAATAATATAGTCCCTTTATATTTAACTCTTTTATTTAGTTATATTTAAAATACTACTAGGTCTTTACTCGTACTTATTATAGTATAGTCTTACCTACTTTAACCTAGCCTAACCTATCTTAGATTTAATTTAGATTTAAGCTAGTTTCCTTTTTCTATCCCAATATAGTCGGGATAGGAAATAAGTAAATACTCCGTGCGCTAGCTCTTATTTAGATAGTAGCTAGCCCTACCCTAACTTTCGTCCTTTATCTTTTATCTTAACCTACTCCTATATTATAGCTAGGCTATAATTTAATAAACCTAGCCTATAATTTAATAAATATCTAGATACTAATCTCGTCCCTTGATAGTATTATATTTTATAGAATTCGATATATTATACTCCCTAATAGGACTTTATATTATATTAATTAAATAAGTTAGAATAGTTAGTGAACGCGCCCTAAAAGAAGGTCCTATAATATTTAGGAGAGTTTATTATTTAGAAACTAGTATTAATACTAGATAATATTATAGTATACTCTATATATTAATACTAGTTATTAGATAATCAACTTTACTCAAATAATCTACTCTAAAGAGATATATAACTTGAAGGGTAGTTTATATATATACTCTATTAACTTATATAACTAAAAGACTATATATATTTATATAGTACCTCTTCCTAAAAAAATTCTAATTATAGTCCTCTATTTTACGATAGTTAGATCGAATAGAGTTTAAATAACTTTCCTCTAATCTCCCCTCTTAATATAAGTATCTATTCTTTATTAAGAATATTTATATATAAATAATAAAAATTCGTTATTAAAATACCTAAGATTAAAATCTAAATTAATAATCTTATATTATTATTATAGAATATCTTCTTTATTTAATACTATATTTCTAGACTATTATATAATATTATAATTATACGTAAAATATTATAGGATATTTATAATATTTTGATATTTAGGGGCTACTTGTAATTACCCGAAAAATATAAAAGTACATTTAATATTAAGATTTAAAGTTAGGGCTCTACGGCGCTACTCGTAAAACCTCGGTTTAATATTTATCGCGGGCAGATCTATAAATTTATTCGTATAATATTTTTAGTATAATAGCTATAACTCTATAATAAAGAGAGAAGATATAGGGAATTAAATAATATTAAATTCAAATATAGTTTAGCTTTTACTAAAACCGGGAGTTATATAAATTAAATATCGTACTCTTAATATAGAAGTAAAATTAGACCGCTTTATTTTAATCTCTTTTTATTATTATCTCGTAAAACCCGACTAATAAATAAAATAAAATATTTTTTATAATTAATATAAGGGAGTTTAACGATTCTCTCTTTATTAGATATCTAAAGTAATAATATTTATAGAATATTATCGAGTTTTCGTTCCTTAAAGTTTTTTATAAAGGTAATCTAGGCGAAAAGCCTAGCCTTCCCCTTTATAAATTTATATAAAAATATATTATCGAGGCGAGCGAGAGTACCCTCGGTATTATTATTAAATTAGAGGCCGATAAAGTTATTTATCTTAAAGATAATTCGATATTCGGAGACCCTATATTATAGATCGATTAATATAAATACCGGCTTAGAGTTAGGAGCTATAAAAGTTAACGTATAAAAAATTAAAGAGTAATAAAATCTAGTTATAAAAAAAATCTAAATATAAAAAAACCGAAGAGTAAAAACTTAACTATAAAAAGTTATAAAAAAAGTATATTATTAAAGTTGTATTAATTATAAAAATCTTATCTAATAAACCTTCCGCTATATTTTAAGATTCTATAAATTTGGGATTTTATAATTTAATTTTCTATAAATACTAGTTTCTAGTACTACTATATACTATAATTATAAAGGAGAGTTATACTCTATTTATTATAATCTATCTTATATACCTCTTAAAGTATAGTATAGAAGGGATTAAAAAAAGTTAATTAACTATACTATAAAAATTATTATAATTTATCGCGAATATAAAACCGATTTAAATATAATAATACAATAAGGTTATTATATCTCTTCTCTTTTAATACTATAAATCGCGAATTATTATTATCTTCTATCTTATACTTTTTAGAATATAGTAGTAATATATCTAATAGTATTAAATATTTCTAATTAATTTCAAATATAATCTCCGTAATATTAGACTCTATATAGTTAAAAGCTCCGGTAAAAATTAATTTAATAATTTAATATATAACTTTATCGGTAAGTCCGGAAACCCCGATTTTTGCGTATTTTATACCGAAATTACATAAAATATTAGAAATACGTATCTACTCATATCCCGTATACTAAGTATATTATACAACTAAAATATAATTATATAATTAATTTTAGTATATTTAGCACCCAAAATATACTTATATAACTAATTCTAGTATAATTAATACTTAACGGGTAAATAATAATAAATGGATAATCCTTAATATTATTCTATAGTATTTTAAATATACTATTTATACTTTAGGTAATAA
>JAABUS010001432.1_pt1 | contig 52073 bp, 42 predicted proteins | sample 5560161 | NCBI WGS metagenome assembly JAABUS01 (sample SAMN10711885, study PRJNA513376) | rock metagenome | isolation source: Antarctica rocks | place: Antarctica: Victoria Land, Trio Nunatak nord | collected 2016-01-04 | reverse complement strand
TGGTAACGCCGTAACTCACGGTAACCTCCTCATAAGTGGTAAAAAAACTCTTTTTATAATCGGTTTCCAGTTCTTCAATAACAGAAATAAATAAGCTTTTGATGGTTTCGATTTCTGCAGTATCAATAAAACCTTCGGGTTTGGTGCCGGGGATAAATGGATTGATATATTGCTCTTGCACAACGGGTTGCAAGCCACATCGCAGGTAGCAGATGCGTTGCTGCGTGGCAGTCAAATGCGCCAAATTCCAGATGATATTGTTGCTGAAACCGTTTGGTATTTTGTTCAGTTGTTCCGGGTTCAGGTCGGCAATCAGGTTTAAAAGATACTTTCTAACGTTTTTAATGTTTTCGATTTGCTGGGTCATGTTTTTTGGTTTTTGGGTGATTTGTATCTTCAAAACTAAATTAAAAAACAGCTTTATTGGTAATCAAAATATCTCTTTTCGTCAAGCTATCTTTCAAAACTTCCACCGGATTAATGCTTCCTTTGCCATCAAAATAATTGGCATACAAACCTTCTTTCTCCATTACAAAAACCGAATACCGGCCAACGGGCAAAGCCAGTTCAAAATAGCCTTTGGCATTGCTGCAGGTTTTGGAGACCAATACTGTTTTTATGCCGGTAAAAACAGTACCGCTGGTTTTAGTTTCGCTGATATTGGTTAATTGATAAACCCAAACTTCGCGGATTACGGGCTGCCCCGATGAAAGCACGCGGCCGGGACCAGGCATTTGGTTTCCTTGTTTCAGCAAAATGGTCCCGCAGATACCTTGCTTCAATTTTTGAACGGGTTTTAGGTTGATGCACAACATCGACAAAAATATAAACAGCAAATGAGTTCTCATCATATCAAATCTATGTATCTTAAACGCTTGATTTATTAAAGTCTGCTGGCTTCGCAATTAAATAATCTCCTGTATATGATTAAAAATTTTACCCGACTTATACTGTTTTTACTGGCTATAAAATCGGCCCCGGCTTTTAGTCAGCAAGTTTCTGAAGAAAATAGACGCGAACTCATCAGTTTTTCCAGCCGACTGAAAATAGATTTTGAATCCAACCGAAAAAAAGCTTTTGAGCTGGCCAAACAAAATGGCTGGCCAATTTTTCGTCTTGAAAAAGGCGGTAAAATAATTTCTTTGCAGGGAACGGATGCTTTAGGCTTTCCCATCTACCTCGAAACAAACAACAACGTTATTGCGGCGGCTACCACACAAACTACGGCCCTTTACAGCGGCGGTTTGCTGGGTTTGGCTTTGTCGGGTTCGGGCAGCAACATGGCCGATAAATTGGGCATTTGGGACGGCGGGAAAATCTACCTAAATCATCAGGAATTTTTGGGGAAGAATGTGATGATGCTGGATGGCGATACAATTATCAGCGATCACAGCACGCACGTGGCCGGAACGATGATTGCCAAAGGCGTTTATGCGCCGGCCAGAGGTATGTCTTTCGGGGCCAGCGGTTTAACTGCTTATAATTTTGATAATGATGCCTCGGAAATGGCTTCAAAAGCGGCTTCATTGCTGGTTTCAAATCATTCTTACGGCATTGTTTGCGGCTGGAGCTACAACACCAATGTAACGCCAAACCGCTGGGAATGGTACGGTTTGCCGGGCGATACCGAGGATTATAAGTTTGGTTATTACAGCTCTTATGCGCAGAGTTTTGACCGGATTGCTTACAATGCGCCATACTATCTGATTGTGGTTGCTGCCGGAAACAATCGCGGCGAAACCGGCCCGGCTGTCGGCGAAAATTATTATGGTTTTCAAAGCCGGACCGATCATACTTTTGTAAATAAAGGCGCGCGGCCGGCCAGCATCAGCAATAATGATGGTTTTGATGTACTGGTAGCACCGGCACTGGCAAAAAACGTGCTGGCAGTTGGCGCAGTAAATCCATTGCCTTTCGGGCCGGTAGCTGCTTCGGATGTTTCGATTGCGTATTTCAGCAGTTTGGGGCCAACGGATGACGGCCGTATTAAACCGGATATTTGCGGTGATGGCGTAAACGTAATTTCTACCGGAACTGCTGCTGTGGATGCTTACGTTTCGATGTCGGGCACTTCCATGGCAACACCAAATGTGAGCGGTTCGGTTTTTTTGTTGCAGGAATATTATGTACAAAAAAACGCCGGGAATTTTATGCGCGCTGCTACTTTAAAAGGCTTGGTTTGCCATACTGCTTTTGATGCCGGAAATATCGGTCCTGATTATACTTACGGCTGGGGATTGCTGAATGCGGCAAAAGCGGCACAAGCCATCACAGATAACGGCCTGAAAAGCCAAATTAGTGAAAACACGTTGGCGCAAGGGCAAACGCAAACCTTCAACGTGATCGCTTCCGGTAGCGGGCCGCTGGTGGCTACCATTTCCTGGACAGATCCCGCAGCCACGCCGGGAACAGTTGGCGTAGTAAATGATCCGGCTTTGAAATTAGTGAACGATCTGGATATGCGTGTAAATCAATCCAATACTGTTTTTATGCCCTATATTTTGGATCCGGCCAAACCTGCAACCGCAGCCACAACCGGCGATAATACGCGGGATAATATCGAGCAGGTTTACATCGCCAATGCTGTTCCGGGGAAAATTTATACCATTACCATCAACCATAAAAACACTTTAACTTTTGGTTCGCAGGCTTACTCGCTGATCGTAACAGGCATTGGCGGCAAAGTTTATTGTAGTTCGTCTGCGGCTTCTGCTGCGGATTCAAAAATTATCGGTTTTCAGTTTTCAAATGTTAATTATTCGGCTGCTTCCGGTTGCACTTCTTACACAGATAACACCAATTTAACGGCTGTTTTGGAGCAGGGTGCCACTTATCCTTTAAGCGTAAATTTGGGTTCCTGCGGAGGAAATTTTAATAAGATTGCCAAAATTTTTATCGATTGGAATGCCGATGGTGATTTTGATGATGCCGGAGAATTGGTTGCAACATCCGCAATAATTAATGGCAATGCTTCTTTTACCACTACTATTTCGGTGCCGGTTTCGATCACGCCGGATACTTATAGTTTGATGCGGATTGTAGAAACAGAAACTTCCGATCCAGCTGCTGTAAACGCTTGCAGCACGTATGCCAAAGGCGAAACGCAGGATTACCGCGTCAATTTCATCAAAAGCACCAAAGATGCCGGAATTGTAAGTATCATCAACCCAACAACAACCGGAAATTGCAGTAATGCAACACAGCAGATCACTGTCCGGCTACATAATTTTGGCAGTGCTTCGATCAGTAATGTACCGGTTTTGGTAACGATTGCCAATGCTTCCGGCACGATAACGACTTTAAATGAAGTTGATACTGATACCATTTTGCCAGGCCAGGAACAGGATTTTACGCTGAATAACACTTTCAATGCTTTGGCAGGAAACCCATATCAGATCACAGCTACCAGCAATCTGGCAGGCGATGTACAGAGCGGTAACAATCAATCTATATCTGCGGTAACCATCAATCCGGCACCGGTTTTAAGTAGTTTGCAAGCTGTTAATTGTGCCAACACCAATTCTTATTTACTCACTGGCGCAGGCGACGGAACTGTTTTTTGGTATGCAAACGCCACAGATGCGTTGCCATTTGCAGCCGGAAATTCGGTAAATACGGCACAATCTCCCACAAACAATAATTTTTATGCGGGATTGAATGATCTGACGGCTAAAATTGGCCCGGCAACTAAAAACGTTTTTTCTGCCGGAGGATACAATCAGTTCACGCCGGGTATAATTGTGTCCACAACTGTTCCGGTGATTTTGCAAAGTGCACGTTTATACATCGGCAACTCCGGGACGATTACATTTACAGCAACAAATGCTTCCGGGCAAACGGTTTCCAGCGTAACCTTAAAAGTAAAAGCTACGCGCAGCACGCCGCAAGCCGGTGCCGCAACAGATGATCCGGCAGATATTGGCCAGGTTTATCAGCTCAATTTGATGCTGCCCGCCGCCGGAACTTACCATATCAACATCAGCTACGGCGATAATGCTACCATTTATCGCAATAATGGCGGCGTAACCGGCTATCCGTTTAAGATCGGCAGTTTTTTCTCCGTCAACGGAACCAATGCAGCCAGCACACCACAGGCTTACTATTATTATTTTTATGATCTGACGGTGAAAAGTGCCGGTTGTGCAGCCGTTTCGCGCGTTGCCCTACCGATAACCAAGCCACAAATCACGATGAATGCAACTACGCTCACATCCAATTTTGGCAACGGAAACCAATGGTATTTAAATAATGTGCTGATTCAGGGAGCTACCGGTCAATCGTATCAGCCCAAAGTTTCCGGTACTTATCGGGTAGAGGTAACCACTTCGGCGGGCTGTGTTTCGCCTTCGGCAGATGTTGATTTTATGTTGCCCGCCAGTGAAAACCCACTTACAGATATTAACCTGATCCTGTATCCGGTCCCAACCAATACTGTTTTAAATTTAAGTTTTGAATTGTATGAAAAAGGAAATTTGCAAATTTCCATCTGGAACAGCATTGGCCAGCAGGTTTATCAAAATACCAGTTCGATTTCGGTTTTTGGAAAGTACAATTCCAGCATCAATACTTCAGGGATGACGGACGGAAATTATATTTTAAGGATCAAAGTCGGAGCGAAAAATTACAGTAAAAAATTTATAATTGTGAAAGGCTGATTTGGGTTTTAGGTCGATAAAAGAAGCATGGTTTAAATGTAGTGATTATTTTATCAATATAAATTGAATTACAAAAACCATAATCATGTATTTATATAATTGGTATTTAAAAATTAAAAATTGATAGTAAAAACTATAGTTAGCAATCAAACTATTTACTTATTATTAGTATAAAAAAATCTTAAAGCACTGATAATAAGAATCTGTCCGATAATATTTATTGTGTAATTAATCAAAATTGGATTGAATATTGGAATTAGTGAAATCCCACTTGTATATATTCTTCCTACGCCATACATTAAAAGTATAAATATTATTATTCCAACTACAATCGAAAGTTTATTTTTTAGTGTATCAGATTTTGCGAATAAAGTAACAAGTAGTGCTATGCTTAAAATTAAAATAGTTACGTAAGTGAAAAGCATTGCAGTAATATCGAACCAATTTATTGAATTGTAACTTTGACTATTAGTGGTATTTTCAGATTTCTGATCGTGGGTTTTAATTTTACGATTTATTTCTTTACCACTATTAAATAGCTTAGTATTTTTAATAGCTACGATTGCACTCTCAAAAAATGATGTATCGTAAACAATGGCTTTTTTTAATTCTGTAAACTTTCTACTAATTGTAGTATCGTTATGTATTACATTTGAATCTATTTGTTTTAGAATAATTATTTGCTGTAGTTGTGAATCAATTTTGTGATAATGGGACCAGCGTAAATAATCATTAATCACAAATAGGAATAGCATAATGGCTAATGCTAAAGATACCCTAAAACTTACATGAACAGATTTATCGCGAAAAAAATCAATTATTTTATCTAATAAATTATTCATTCATATTATCTTGCTAAATAACATATGTGAAAATTCATTCCTTTATCCTTATTCTAAAGAAAGCAATATACATAAAAATGTGTTATTGTGAAACAAACTTGTTTTGTAGAATAAATAATTCTGTTGTTGAGTTGCTGATTTTCTGGGATAACCGTCAAGATACTTCAAAATTACTTTTATGGATTGTTATTAAATTCAATTAGAAACATCTAATAAAAGAAGTATCATCCAAAATCATACTTCTTTTATCAACCTAAAAGTTACCTTTAATTTCATGTAAGATAAAGAATTAAGGTTAGTTAGAGCATAACTTTATTTTTAATATATGTTCTTCAAGCCATTACAAATAATCCAATTTACTTTTAATTTTTCGTTACCAAAACCCAATCAACCAAAACTTTTGCCTGCCCGGCTTTAATGCAGTTTACGCTTGCCTGCGATAAGCCAAAGTAAGGCTGCGTAACTTTGTTAACACCGTTTGGATAACCGCCGCCCAAAGCAAAATTGAGGATCAGGAATTTTGAGTTATCAAAAGCCCAGCGTCCGTATTTTTCTACCAAGGCGCGGGTTACGGTATAAGTTATTTTGTTATCAACTTTAAAAATAAGCGAATCGGCCGACCAATCAACCGAGTAAACGTGCCATTGTGTAACATCAATGCCTTTCGGGAAAAAAGCACGGTAAGCTATCGGCGTGTTACCGGAATAGCCCGGACCGTGTAAAGCGTGGCTCACCCAGGATGAATCGCCAACGGTTTCCATGATGTCAATTTCGCCACAATCCGGCCATTTTCCTTCGCCCAAAGCCCAAAAAGCCGGCCATAAACCGGCACCGGCAGTCAGTTTCATTCGTGCTGAGGCTGTGCCATAAGTAAATTCAAACTTTTTACGGGAATTGATCCGGCCGGAAATAAAATCGTATTGGTGCTGCTCCTTACTGGTAAAACCGGGCCGAAAAAGTGCTTTGATCACCAACGCACCATTTTTGGCACCTTCGGCAGCTTTGCCATGCACAAGGTAAAGTGTTGAGGCAGAATCCACATAAGCCTGCTGCTCATTATTTACCGTATTGCCGGTTACCTCCACATTCCATAAACTTCGGTTTAGGGTTTTTTTGTTAAAATCTTCAAAAAGTATAGTTTGGGGCTTGTTCTTTTTGGTTTGGGCCGATACAGTTGTAATGCAAAAACAGGCAATTATCAAAAGGTTATAAAATTTCATAAACTTAAGTTTGGTTTGATTAAAAGCTTATTGACTGGTATTGTTTTTTAAATGGTCAATCTTAGTGAAAAATACTTGATAAAAGAAGCATCACCAAATTAGTTATGCTTCTTTTAGCGGCCTAAAATTATAATAGAAGAACTATAACCATATCTTTATATTAATCGATAAATGAAATTATGGATATTGGATCAAAGTACAAGTTAATAGAAAAGATCATTCAAAGTGATGATGAAATTTTACCCAACGAAATAAAATTGTTGGTTGGGTGATCAGGGGTTGATTTTTTATCATGATTTGCCGGAAGAAGTAAAGCAGGCGATCAACAGTGCAATTTTTGTAAAAGGTAATAAGTCTGATAGTTAGAAATTAAGTATTTTTGTTAAAATGATGTATTTATGCAAAATCAAAAATTAAATTCATTGCAATTAGAACTGCTTAACGTATATTCTTTTGATCCTAAAGAAGAAGATTTATTAGCTATTAAAAATATGCTTGCCCAATATTTTTCTGATCGGTTGCAAAAGAATATTCAAAACGCAATCCAACAGAATCATATTTCTGAGGCTGATTTGGAAAGTTGGGTGAATGAGTAAAATCAGGATTCTTTTAGATACAAATATATTTTTAGTATCTCTTGCTCCGAATTACAAATACAATTGGATTTATCTATAAAGAATTCGAAGGGCAATACAAAAGTTTGTTGACCTTATAATCGCTTATTATTGTAAGAAGCACGCTCCATACATGCTTCTTTTATCGACCTAAAACTTATTTAAAAGTATATTTAACACCAATGCTGGGTGTTAAATTGAAAAATGGCCCGCGGAAGATTTCAATTCTCGGGTCTAAATCTGCACTAACGGCAATCGGTGTGTTGGGAATTACGTATTCTAAACCGAACACCGCATCGGCACCAAACAATAAAGAAGAATTACCATAAACCCGATAATCACCATTGTAAACGCGGTAACCGCCCGCACCAACGCCGCCAATATGCGCGCCTGCACCGTAAAAAAACTTCAGTTCGGGCACGTTGAACGCTTCCTGATGGATTTCAAATAATCCGGTAAAAACTACGCCTTTCTCCCGAAAACCCAAAACACCTTCCAACGCAATGTTGGGTGAGGTAAAATACTTGATGGATGGGCCGCTTTCATAGCTAAACCGCAGTCCGGCAGCTGTTTGGTAGCTTTGCGCATGAACTACTTTGCCGCAAAAAATAATTGTAAATAAAAAGAATAAGCTGGAAAATATTTTTTTCATATCTAAAGATTAATCAATGTAATGTTTGGTGCAAAAATGGAAAATTCGATCAAATTGAAGTTACGTTAATCAAAAATTAAATCGGTACGACAGGATAATCATGTAAAGGATTGATAGTTGTGGCCGAAATATAATATTTTAGCGAAAATTAAATTTCTGTTATGCAAAATTTGCCTGCTAAAAGAAGCATCCGTTTATTTCTGGTTGTTCATGCAATCGCTTTTTTGGCGGCTGGTTGTGTAAGCGGGCAATTGGGTAAAAACAAAGGCCAGGAGTTTAGAAACGGAATGGTGGTTTGCGCTTACCCGGAAGCTGCAAAAGCAGGTTTGGAAGTGCTGCAAAAAGGCGGCAATGCGGTTGATGCTTCCATTGCAATGCAGTTTGCGCTGGCCGTAGTGCACCCAACGGCGGGCAATATTGGTGGCGGCGGTTTTATGGTTTACCGATCTGGCAAAGGCGAAACCAATACGCTGGATTTTAGGGAAAAAGCACCTGCTGCGGCCAGTGCCAACATGTATCTGGATTCGGCCGGAAATGTGATTGCAGATAAAAGCCTGCACACGCACCAGGCTTCCGGCGTGCCCGGTTCGGTGGATGGCATGGTGGAAGCGCACCGGAAATACGGCAAACTAAAATGGGAAGAGTTGGTTCAGCCAGCCATCAACCTCGCCCAAAACGGCTTCAAGCTGACGGAGAAACTGGCTGCAAACCTAAATGCCATGCAAAGCACTTTTCAAAAGCTCAATCCGGGGAAAAACTATTATTTGAAAGCTGGTGGCTGGAAAGCTGGCGATATTTTGGTTGAAGCAGATTTGGGCGAAACCTTGGAACTAATCCGTGATAAAGGCCGCGCCGGTTTTTATGATGGAAAAGTAGCTGATGAACTGGTTGCTGAAATGAAAAGCGGAAACGGCCTGATCACCAAAACCGATTTGAAAAACTATCATTCTGTTTGGCGCAAAGCCATCACCGGAAAATATAAAGATTATAAAATTATTACCATGCCGCCTCCTTCCAGCGGTGGGATTGCGCTGCTGCAACTGCTGCGTTCGGTAGAAAATTATCCGTTGAAACGCTGGGGTTTTAACCAGGATTCGACGGTGCAGGTGATGGTGGAAGCAGAACGCCGGGTTTATGCTGATCGATCTAAATATCTGGGCGATCCGGATTTTTTTAAAGTGCCGGTGGATAGTTTGCTTCAGCCTAAATACACCGATATGCGCATGAAATCTTTTAATTGGAACCAGGCCACGCCAAGCAGTGCCGTTCAGCCGGGTTCTTTTGTGGGATACGAAAGCGACCAGACTACGCATTTGGTTGCGGTGGATAAAGAAGGAAATGCGGTTTCGACCACCACTACTTTAAATGGTTCTTTCGGTTCGGGTATTGTGGTAAAAGGTGCCGGTTTTTTGCTGAACAATGAAATGGACGATTTCAGCTCTAAACCCGGTACGCCAAATATGTATGGTTTGGTGGGAGGGAAGGCCAATTCGATCCAGCCGGGAAAACGCATGTTGTCTTCCATGACGCCTGCAATCCTCGAAAAAGACGGCAAATTGTTTATGATTTTGGGTACGCCGGGCGGTGCAACCATTATTACTTCTGTTTTCCAAACGATATTGAATGTGATCGAATTTGACCAAAGTATGCAGCGCGCAGTTACTTCCAAACGTTTTCATCATCAATGGCTGCCGGATGATGTTCAGGTTGAAAAAGCCGCGCTGGATAGCGCAACCGTACAGAAACTGGAAAAAAAAGGATATAAAATTTCGCCGCATGGCCCAATTGGCCGTGTTGATGCAATATTGAAAACCAAATGGGGATATTATGAAGGCGGTGCCGATCCGCGCGGTGATGATACGAAGCTGGGCTGGTAACCACACTGATTTTTACCCGATAAAAGAAGCATCAGCCCAAAGCCGGATTTGTTAAAATATGTTAAGCCGCGGTTTTTGAAAATTAAAACGATAAATTTGCGGTTTACCCATTTGGCATGAAAAGGTTGTACGTTGTTTTCGCTTTGATACTTGCCCTGGCAGCTTGTAAAAAAACGAATTCTGATACGGCAGCTTATCTGGCACAAATCGGGATAGACAGTGTCAAAATCCGTAACTATTTGATCGCCAATAATATTCCTATCAAAAAAGTGAGCGATACCATTGGTGTTTATTATCAGATTATAGATTCTGGCAGTGTGGCCAGTTCTTATACCAGCTCTACTTTGGTTACGGTTGGTTATACGGCTAAGATTATCCCGGATACTGCTATCATCAGCAAAACCAACGATTACAATCCTTCTTTTACACTGGGAAATGTGATCCGTGGCTGGCGGGTAGGTATTCCGCTGATAAAAAAATATGGCCGCATACGGCTTTTTGTGCCTTCCCGTTATGCTTATGGTTCAATTGCCCAAACTTCAAATTTGAAAATACCAGCCCATTCGTGCCTTGATTTCGACATCCGATTATATAATGTTACCAATTAAAAACTTAATTAATTTATAATGAAGCAATTTGCTTTCGCTTTTTTTGCTGTGCTTGTTTTAGCCATGTTTTCTTGTAAGAAGGAATATCAAACCATCACATCTTACGATAACCAAACCATCCAAAGTTATATTTCTGCCAATAAACTGACTATGACTGCAGGAGACAGCGGCATTTATTATCAGGTAATTAAAGCAGGCGATACCGGAAACCCTTTGGTAGATACGGACCGGATTTTTTATGCTTATACAGTTAAAACACTGGATGGAAAATTTAATAATACAGATACTGTTTTAAATCGGGTGGCTAATTATATAAGTATCAATACCTTTTTATTGTCTAATAGTGTTGGCACATACAACTTTATTATGCCAGCAGGATTGCAATTCGGTATCAAAAAATACCTGCAAAAACGTAACGGTGTTATTCGTTTAATAATCCCTTCAAAGCAAGCATATGGTGTAAATGGTTACACAAGTCCTGATGGTTCAATCAAGGTTTCTGGAAATCAATCTTTAGATTTTACCGTTTATTTATACAACGTAAACAGTCAGCTGGCTTACGATACCATCCAGATCAGAAACTACATCAAAAAAAATAACCTGACCGGATTCAGAAAAACTACTTCAGGCTTGTATTACCAAATTTTGGATGCCGGTTCAGGTACAGACCAGATTTACAGCTCTTCTACCGTTACCGTTACCTTAAATAAAGGAGTGTTTAAAAACGGTGCAACCACTGCAACTGAAACAACGAGCCCTGCGGCTCAAAGCGTAAGTGCTTTTGCTTCTGCCGGATTGCAGGAAGGTTTACAAAAAATCAATTCTGGCGGCAAAATCAGGTTGTTGATCCCTTCTGGCTTGGGTTATGGCACCGCGGCTGCATCAACTACGGCCGGTGCTAATAATTATAATATTCCGCCTGTTTCAATTCTGGATTATACGGTTAATGTAACCGCGGTAACCAATTAATTTGATTTTAGGCAGATAAAAGAAGCATTGAAACCTAACTGTTTAATGCTTTTTTAAAAGCGGCCAGGCAGCGTTCCCGTGCTTCTTTATGATCCACAATTGGTGCCGGATATTTTATTGGATCAAGATATTCTGGCACCCATTTTCTAATATATTCTATTTTACCATCAAAACGTTTTGTTTGTGCCGTTGGGCTGAATATCCTGAAAAACGGTGCTGCATCCGTTCCCGTTCCCGCTGCCCATTGCCAGCCGCCAACGTTGCTGGCCATATCATAATCCAGCAGTTTCCGCGAAAAATAATGTTCGCCCCAACGCCAGTCGATCAATAAATCTTTAGATAAAAAACTGGCCGTAACCATGCGTAGCCGGTTGTGCATCCAGCCAATCGTATTCAGTTGCCGCATTCCGGCATCTACCAGCGGATAGCCGGTTTCGCCTTTGCACCAGGCTTGAAACTCCTGCTCGTTGTTGCGCCATTCAATCTTGTCAAAATCCGGTTTGTAGGCATGGTCCATTGTTTGCGGGAAATGCCACAAAATCATCGCATAAAAATCCCGCCAGATCAATTCATTCAGCCATGTTTTTTCTGCGGATTTATTCGCTTCTGTAGCCAGTTCACGAATGCTGACGGTGCCAAAACGAAGATGATGGCTGATACGGGAAGTGCCGTTCAGAGCCGGAAAATCACGTGTTTCAGCATAATCCGCAATCACAGGTTTATAAGTTTGATCAGGAATAGGCAACGTACTGATTTCAAATCCGATAGATTGTATCGAAGGAAAATCAAACTTAATTTTGAATAAATTTTGCAGATATTTTTCTGTCGGATAAGCTTTCAGATAAAAATTGTTCAGCTTTTCCAGCCACTTGCGTTTATAGGGCGTAAAAACAGTATAAGGCGTGCCATCAGGCTTTTTGATCTCGTCCCGGTCAAAAATCACCTGGTCTTTATAAGTGCAAAACTTGCTTCCTTTATCAGCTAAAATTTGGCTTATTGCTGCATCGCGCTCTTTGGCGTAAGGTTCGTAATCCTGGTTGGTAAAAACAGTATCTACTTGATACTCATCCAAAATTTGGGTAAATGCTTCTTTTGGCGGGGTATTTTTGATGAGTATCGAACTGCCGTTTTCCTTCAACTGCTTGTTCATTTCAGCCACAGACTGGTAGATAAACGTGACGCGGGCATCGTCTTTATCGTCCAGTTTATCCAAAATAACGGTATCAAAAATGAATAAGGGCAAAACCGGTTTGCCGCTTTTTAATGCGCGGTAAAATCCGGCGTTGTCATGCAGCCGCAAATCCCGGCGAAACCAAAAAATGTTGATGCTTTGTTTATCGGGCATAAATTTCGTTTAATGCTTCTTTTATCGATGGAAATTTGAATTGAAAACCAGTTTCCTGTATTTTTTCTGCGGAGACTTTTGTGCTTCCCAAAACCACCGTGCTCATCTCACCAAAAGCCAGTTTCAACACAAAAGCAGGTACTTTTGGCAACCATAACGGCCGGTTTAGCTGTATTGCAGTGGCGATGGTTAGTTTTTGATTGGTAACCGGATTTGGCGCAACCATATTGTAAACGCCCGTGATCGGGTTTTCAATCCCGAACAAATACAAGTCGATCACGTCCTGCAAATGAATCCAGGGAACCCATTGCCGGCCAGGACCGAGCACTGCGCCAAAACCGAATTTGATGGGCAAAGCCAGTTGTTTTAGCGCGTCGCCTTCATCTGTCAAAACTACGCCGGTACGAAATTTTAGGGTTTCCAGACCCAGTTTTTCACCTTCATCAACCGCTTGTTCCCAATACGTACAACATCTTCCTAAAAAATCTACGGTTGATGAGGATTCTTCGGTAAGTAGTTCATCGCCCCGATCACTGTAATATCCGGTTGCCGAAGCGGAAATAACTTTTTTAACCTGATGCGGATGATGTTTTAACAGGTTATAAATCAATTTGATAGATTTCGTCCGGCTACCAATAATTTCCTTTTTTCTTTCATCGGTCCAACGTCCGTCGGCAATTCCGGCTCCGGCCAAATGGATAATGATGTCAACGCCATTAAGGCAGTTTTTATCAATCGTACCTTGATTTACATCCCACAAAAAAGTTTTTACTTGTGGCATATTTGCTTCTTTTCGGCTTAAATGGCTAACGGTATAATCTTTATCCAGCAAAAGCCTGGTTAAATGTTTGCCAACCAAACCTGTGCCGCCGGTGATTAAAATGTGCTTTCCCATCAGCCTGAAACAACTTTTTATGGCAGATTAAGTTTTCACCATTTAAAGCAAATGTGTTTGAAGCTGAGTTTTTAAGCCGATGCTTCTTTTATCGGGTAAAATTTCAACTGGCAATATAGCTTTCTAACTGTTGGATGGTTTGCTTTTGATCTTCAATGATAAATTTAACCACATCACCGATAGAGATCATCCCGATTACAAAATTATTTTCGAGCACGGGCAAATGCCGGATTTTTTTGTCTGTCATGATTTCCATGCACTGGTCAATGGTGCTGTTGATAGAAAGCGTCAATAAATCCGGTGTCATGATTTCGCTGATTGGGGTTTCTTTAGATGATCTACCTTGCAGGATCAATTTCCGGGCATAATCACGCTCTGTAAAAATCCCCAGCAATTCTTCTTTTTCCATAATTAGTAATGCGCTGATATTTTTTTCCAGCATCACTTGTAAAGCATCAAACACAGAAGTTTGCGAGGTTACCGAATAAACTTGACGGCCTTTTTTTTCAAGGATCAGATTGATTTTTTTCATAATGTAGCAGGTTTAAATATTTGGAACCTAAAGATAATCAATAGAATAAAGCAGATCGAAGATTTTTGAAAATAATTATTTGCTTTGTAAGAAAAGGGCATAATTAAACTAAATGCTTCTTTTAGCATATAAAAAAAGAGGGCTGATAATTAAACCAGCCCTCTTTTTTGATGAAATCAAAGAATTACATTTTGCTTGTAGTATCTTTTTTCATTTTTTTCATCTTGCCCATTTTACCCATTTTTTTACCTTTTTTCATGGTATCCTGAGTCATTTGGGTAGCAGTTGATTTTACCGGAGATGCATTAACTGTTAAGCAAGTAGCAACCATCATCGCACCGGCCATCATCATTGCTTTCAAAGCTGACATTTTCATAGTTCTTAATTTAAATTGTTAATTTTTTAATTTAGTTTGTATAAAGATAAACACTTGTAAGCCGATTTGTTTAAAAATTAAACAACATTTTTTAAATGGTTACAAAAATAGCTTAAACATATTGCCAAACTAATATGGAAATTTTTTTAAAAGAGGCTTATGCCGAAGCAAAGACCGGATACGATGAAGGCGGAATCCCAATCGGTTCTGTACTGGTGCACCAGGGGAAAATCATTGGCCGCGGCCGCAACCGCCGGGTGCAAAAAGGAAGTGCCATTTTGCACGGTGAAATGGATGCACTGGAAAATGCCGGACGCTTGCCTGCTTCCGTTTACAGGGAATGCGAGTTGTACACCACGCTTTCGCCTTGCCCGATGTGTTCTGGCACGATCTTACTTTATGGTATCCCGAAGGTGGTTATTGGTGAAAATAAAACTTTTTTGGGCGAAGAAAATCTGTTGCGTTCAAGAGGTGTGGAAGTGATTGTTGCTGATGATGCCGATTGCTACCGGCTGATGCAGCAATTTATCAGCGAAAGCCCGGAACTTTGGAATGAAGATATTGGCGTGTGATTGTAGATGCTTCTTTTATCTACCTAAAATCTGATAATTTCCCCATAAAAAAAGCTTCACATGATTGAAGCTTTTTTTATACTGCTAAAAGAAGTATTATGATTTTGCTGCGTCGCGCAAGGCTTTTATCTCATTATGCGCTGCCAAAATACCTTGGTTTTGGTTGCTTATCGCAGTAGTAATATCTCCATATTGAATAGAAATCTGAACCAAGTAACAATAATGCTTTTGCACAAACAAAAACGGATTTCTTGTTCTTATTTATATAGTCAAAATAAATTTTAAAATAGTCGGTTTATTACTAAAAATAGATCGATAAAAACAGTATCCAAATATCAAATTATTTAAAAGCATCAGAAAAAACAATTGTATAATTAACAAATGGAAAACAAAAATCAGCAAAACCGCACCGAAACCAACAAAAAATTGCAGGATTTGGAGCAAGACACTTCCTATGCCGATGGGAAGTTTTTAACCACTAACCAGGGTTTAAAAGTCAATGATGATCATAATTCATTAAAAGCCGGTGATCGCGGCCCAACACTATTAGAAGATTTTATCTTGCGGGAAAAAATCACTCACTTTGACCATGAGCGCATCCCGGAACGCGTAGTGCACGCGCGCGGAGCTGGTGCACATGGCTATTTTCAGGCGTATAACAACTCGATGGCGCAGTACACCAAAGCCGCTTTTTTAACTGATCCATCACGCAAAACACCAGTTTTCGCCCGGATTTCCACGGTTGGCGGTTCACGTGGTTCTACCGATCTGGCGCGCGATGTTCGCGGCTTTGCAGTTAAGTTTTACACCGAAGAAGGTATCTATGATTTTGTGGGAAACAATATTCCGGTATTTTTTATCCAGGATGCCATCAATTTCCCGGATCTGATCCACGCTGTAAAACCGGAGCCGCACAATGAAATCCCGCAGGCAGCATCGGCGCACGATACTTTTTATGATTTCATTTCGCTGATGCCCGAATCTATGCACATGCTGATGTGGATTATGAGTGATCGTGCCATCCCACGCAGCTTGCGGATGATAGAAGGTTTTAATGTGCATACCTATCGTTTTATCAATGAAGAGGGCAAAGCAACTTTTGTAAAATTCCATTGGAAACCGGTTTTAGGCGTGCATTCTGTAGCTTGGGACGAAGCACAAAAAATATCCGGTAAAAACAGTGATTTCCACCGTTTGGATTTGTGGGAAGCAATTGAAAACGGCGACTTCCCGGAGTGGGAATTTGGTGTGCAGCTGATCCCGGAAGAAGACGAATTTAAGTTTGATTTCGATATCCTGGATGCAACAAAACTCATCCCTGAAGAATTGGTGCCTGTAATAAAAATTGGTAAAATGGTACTGAACCGCAACCCGGACAGCTATTTTGCTGAAACCGAGCAAGTTGCTTTCCATCCCGGCCATCTCGTTCCGGGCTTGGATTTTAGTAACGATCCATTGTTGCAAGGCCGTTTGTTTTCTTATACAGATACACAATTAACGCGTTTGGGTAGCCCGAATTTTCATGAAATCCCGATCAACCGTTCCATCGCACCAGTAATTAATAACCAGCGCGACGGCCATATGCGCCAAACGATCAACAGCGGCCGGGTGGCTTACGAACCGAACAAAATAGCTGATGGCAGCCCGAAACAGGCAAAAGTTTCTGAAGGTGGTTTTACTTCTTATCAGGAACGTATTGATGCTAAAAAAATCCGTGCCCGGAGCGAAAGTTTCCGTGATCATTTTAGCCAGGCAACTTTGTTTTTCAACAGCCAGTCTGAGTATGAGCAAAACCATATTATTGATGCTTTAAGTTTTGAACTTGGAAAAGTAGAATCGGAAGAAATCCGCACCCGGATGCTGGGCCTTTTATCCCAGATCAGTTCAAAACTGGTTTCAAAAATTGCTGATAATCTGGGCATGGAAGTTCCGGCAAAGCCAGAGTCGCCGATGAATTTCAGTCATGGTGCCGATGCAGACCCGGCGCATACAGAATCTGTAAAAGGCAAATCTTCCATCGAAAAATCAGAAGCTTTGAGCATGGCCAAAATCTTGAACCCAACGATCAAAACCCGCCAGATTGCTATTTTGGCCGCCAACGGTTTTGATGGTGACGCTTTAAGTGCGATGAAAAACGCTTTAAATGCCCAAGGTGCCATGGTGAAAATTATCGCCCCAAAACTGGGTAAAATTACATGCAGCAAAGGAAACGAACTTAAAGTTGACCAAAGCTTTTTGCAGGCCGCTTCCGTTTTGTTTGATGCCGTGTATATTCCCGGCGGAAAAGACAGCGTTTCCATGCTGATACAAGAAGGTGATTCTCTGCATTTTGTGGATGAAGCTTATCGCCATTGTAAAGCCATTGCTGCGGATAAAGAAGCGGTTGAATTGTTGAAAGCTTCGTATCTGGGCAAAAAGGTATTTGCTGCAAACCCGGACGAAGCCAGCTTGGTGAACAAAGGTTTGATTTTGAACCAGTCGCCGGCCACATTTGTTACAGCCATTGGCAAACATCGTTTCTGGGAACGTGAAAAACCGGAAGAGAAGTTCCCGGCATAATTTATAAACTTAGATACTGTTTTTATCGGTATAAAATCCGCGTTGCTGTTGTGGCAACGCGGATTTTTTGTTGGTAAAAGAAGTATGGTCAGTTTATAATTTTAAAGCCTGTTTAAATTTCGTTTTATCCTATTATGTATGCTTCTTTTATCACATTAAAAACATCGGGTTTCTGTGGTTTTTGTTTCAACATAAAACAAAAGCATAAATTATAGGGGTAAAAGAAGCACTATGTAGAAATAGAGGTAGCAATCCAAAAAACCGCTAAAATATAACTCAAATCTGTGTTCAATCTGTAGTTAAAAGCATATTTTACTTTATTTGAAATTCATTAAATCCCACAAAACAAATAACTGATCCGCCTACTTATCCAATCATTAATTTAATTAGTATGTGGCTTGGTTTCTTAAAATACCCCTTATTATTTAGTGTGGTTGTGGTAGTTGTTTCTGCAAAAAGTGCCGCTGCACAAAATATGTCAATGCACAATATGCCGGGAATGGATTTCCCGACCAGTAAAGCTAAACGCCCGGTAACTGCCCCAAGCAACGAGGCAACCAAAAAGCAATTGGCTTTAGCAAGGGCGGAGGGCGATGCCGTTGACCAATGCACGGCATGGATCGTGCAACAGGCTGGTAATATGGCAGGTACGTTAAACGCAGGCGAATATAAAATCACTTATGCCATTACTTCTCCCGAGGGATGGTATTCGTACAACAATAACTCGTTAAGCTGGCAGCCGCCATCTGATGCGAACGCCCATTTGTGGTTATTTGTACAAGATGGTGCAGATGGCAGGATTGTGCCTCCTTTAAACATTACTGCCCAAATAAAAGATTCGAGAGGCAATTCAATACTCAGTAAAAATTTGCCTTTTGCCTGGATGCCGCTGATTAATGGTTATGGCGATAATATTAACCTTCCGGGCGACGAAAATTATAAGTTACAGGTTCAGATTGATCCTCCCCAATATCATCGCCATGACCCTTATAACGGAGACAGATTTACGGATGTAACTAAAGCAGAAATACCAGTTACGGTCAGTTTAAGTATGCTGACAAATCAAAAGCCATTAAGCGAAGCGATGGAACAGCAAAAAACTTTGTCTCAAAACGCAGGTAATGCCTATGCCAACACTGTAAAAAATATGTACAAGCAGGCAAATGATGGCCGTGATACTGTTTTGAACGATTACAAAGTTGCATTTGCTGTTGAATATGCCGAAGGTTATTGGGATTATGAGCATGGCATATTCAGGTACAAGGTGGAAAATGATTTGAGCGGCCGTACTAATGTGCATGTTGAAGTAGCAGTTTTAGATGCTAAGACAGGGCGTTTTTTACATGATTTAAATGTAACAGCCACATTAAACAAAGACGGAAAAGATATAGGAACGAAAGTTGAACCTTTTATGTGGCACCCCTGGCTTTATCATTATGGTGAGAATTGGAGGGTTCCATCGGCTGGCAAATATGACCTGCATATTCATTTTGACCCGCCTCCTTACCGCAGGTACGGTAAAAATGATGGCCGGCAGTTTGCCCGTTCATTAGATTTTAATTTTAATAACATCAAAATAAAAACCGGTCAAAAATAGGGTTATGAAGATTCAAAGTAAATGGTTACCGGCGGTAATTATAATATTGTGCTGTACCCGTAATGTTTCAGCCCAGGAATCGCTTTATAGGGTTTATCCTTTTGAAACCCCTTTTCAGGGCCATTTGGTGTTTAACGTTTGGGACACTTACGTTGGTAAAAGCAACTTGGATTATACTAATTTTGATAAATCTGCAAGTCGGGAAGGTTTACTTTCCCACTCTTTTGAAGCAGAAGTAGGGCTAACGGATCATTTTTCGCTAAGTGCTTATGGTAATTTTGAAGCACCTAAGGGAAGTGCCCTTCATTTTTCTGAAGCAAGGCTGGAAGGTGTTTACCGTTTTGGTGAACGGTTTGATAATTTTATTAATTTTGCTCTATACGGTGAATATTATTTTCCGGACCAAAATTATTCTAAATCCCAGGAAGCAGAATTCAGGTTAATCATGGATAAAGATATTGAGGATTTCAGGCTGATTTTAAACCCTACCGTAAGTAAATATACCACAGGTAATAAAAGCAAGGATTTTCAGCCAGGTGTATCATCAGGTATTTACTACCGCAGATTGTATTTTATACAGCCGGGAGTAGAGTTTTACAGCAATTTTTACCAGCATAATGCTTCTGTTTTTCCGACTATAGATCTGCGTTTTGGCCCTTATATTACCTGGAACTTGGGTGCCGGGTTTGGTTTGAACAGCAATAGCGACAAGTTTGCAGTCAAGAGTATTTTGCAGTTTGATCTACCTTTAATCAGGCCATCTAAATTACTAAGGTAAAAACAGCAATGTAATTAAAGCAAAAACCCTCCAGGTTGTTTAATTAACCTGAGGGTTTTTAGGTGATAAAAGAAGCATTACTGCCAACTGTATTCTGTCTGCTACTGCTTCTTAGTGATGGATGCTTGTTTTTTCATGGAACAGACAGTTTCGATATAATCTAAAAGTACAGTAAATTTATTTACGCTTCCACAGCTTCCAGTTCCGGTTCTTTAACTTTTTCTTTTTTACCAAATAACCAGTTCTTTAAGTTCACCCGAATCAAATACATACAAGGAACCAGGATTAAGGTGATAATGGTTGCAAAACCAAGGCCGAAAATCATGGTCCAGGCTAAAGGTCCCCAAAAAGCAACGTTGTCCCCACCGAAGTAAATATGTGGTTGGAAATGGGTAAACAAGCCAACAAAATCAATATTTAAACCTACGGCCAAAGGTATTAAACCTAAAATAGCGGCAGTGGCGGTTAACAGTACCGGTGTCATCCGGGTATGGCCGGCTTCTACCACGGCATCATGTACGTTGGTTCCCTGCTCTATCAGCATATCGGTAAACTCAACCAACAAAATCCCGTTCCGTACGACGACACCTGCCAGTGCAATAATCCCGATGCCGGTCATTACAATCGCCATCGTCATCCCGAAAATACTTACGCCAAGCAGCACACCAATAATACTAAAGAAGATCTCGCTAATGATGATTAAGGTTTTACCGATAGAGTTGAATTGGATCATCAAAATAATCAGGATCAAACCAAATGAAGTAGCCAAAGCACCGCCCAAAAAGGTAACGGCTTCTAACTGATCTTCCTGGCCACCGCCCTGGCGGATAATCACGTCGTCCGGTTTTTTAAAGTTGTCAATCGCTTTTAAAATATTGGCGTTTACTTCGTTTGCATTATATGGTTTGATCACGCTTGAACCTAGTGTCAATACCCTTCTCTGTTGCTTGCGTTTAATATTGCTGTACGTATCGGTGTAACGGACATCTGTAAAAGCGGATATAGGCACCTGTCGGATAATACCGCCCGAACCCATATCGCGGTAAGTGATTTTCATATTTCGCAACTCATCAATGTTACCGCGCTGGTCCTGCAATGCCCTTACTTTTATCTGGTAATCATCCTCTTTTGTATTCCTGAAATCACCTGCTTTTGCCCCAAACACAGCCGTACCTAATGCCTGGCTGATTTGTGATGTATTTAAACCTTCTCTGTTTGCCCTTTCACGGTCTATGTCAAACACAATTTCAGGCTTGTCATTTTGCACATCGGCAGTCAGGTTTTCAATACCCGCAATATTTTGTTTCGCGATAAAGTTTTTTAAACGGTTACTGGTTTTGACCAATGTATCGAGGTTATCACCAATAATTTCAATACTGATATCCTTTTGAACAGGAGGCCCGCTGTTTTCCTGTGCTACGGCAATTTTAACACCCGGGATTCCTTGTACTGCATTGCGTATTTTTGTTAAAACCTGTTTGGTGTCCTTGCCGTTGCGCTTGCCATACTCCACAAAGGCAACTGTTATTTTACCTTTATTTTCATAATCGCCCTGATCTTCATCCGTTGGGTCTGTTACCCCTTTGGTAACGTTGGAGATGATGGACGATACAATATTTTTATCCGGCTCAACTACCTGGGCTACACGCTGCTCCAGCTTTTCGGTAACCTTATTTGTGGTAGCCTGATCCGTACCGATAGGCATAGTAATGTACACATAAGCAAAATTTGGATCGCCGGATGGAAAAAATACAGGTGTTTTGCCCCGCACTACCATCAATACAATCGCAAATACAAATAAGCCAAACGTGCCTAACAAAACGGTAACCGGCCTGTGTACCGCACGTTCCAGCCATTTTGCATACCAGGCCTGGAAACTCGGCCATGCTTTTTCCTGAAACCTGTCTATCACTTTTAACAAGAAAAAGTGGTTGAACAAGTACAGAACAATCATCACGACCATAAAATTACCAAAGCCAACATTGATAAAGTAACCAACGGCAGTAGCTATAGCCAGATAAATCAGCGTACGCTTAACGTTTTTATCAAATTTAGGATGATCGTGTTCGCCTTCTATATGCGGTTTCATAAAATCAACTGCAAAAACAGGGTTCATGATATAAGCCACTACCAAAGAAGCCAGCAAGGTAATGATCAAAGTAATAGGCAAAAAGAACATAAAGTGGCCTATTAAACTGTTCCAGAAAGCCAAAGGGATAAACGGCGCAAGGGTAGTCATGGTGCCAGAAAATACCGGAAGAAATACTTCTCCTGCTGCTATTTTCGCTGCTTCTTTTATCGGTACTTTTCCATTATCAAAAATACGGTGTGTGTTTTCGATTACCACAATGGCATCATCCACCACAATACCTAAGGCAAGCAGGAACGAGAACAGCACGATCATGTTCAACGTAAAGCCAATGGCTGGCATTACCAAAAACGCGATAAAGCAGGATAATGGAACCGATAACGCCACAAAAATAGCGTTGGTGGTACCCATAAAAAACATTAGGATAACGGTAACCAGGATAAAACCAATAATGATCGTGTTGATCAGGTCATTTAAGGTTGTACGGGTTTTATCAGACTGATCACCAGTTACGGTAATATTTAAGCCTTTCGGAAAAACTGTTTTTTCCTTTAGCTTAATCAAAGCATTGATCTTATCTGATGCCTGGATTAGATTTTCACCCGCCCTTTTACTTACGTTTAAAGTGATTACGTTTTTAAACTTCGGGTTATCATTGGTTTTTAAACGGGCGTAACTTTCCTGCTCTAAAAACGCATCCTTTATTTCGGCTATATCGCGCAAATAAACGGTTTGGCCTTTCGGGTTCCTGATGGCCATATCGGCTACTTCAGCCGCGTTTTTAAAATCCTGTTTGATATCGATGCTTCGGCGCACACCATCTGTTTTAACGGTTCCGGCAGTAGTCAAAATATTTTCTGACCCGATTGCCTGGATGATATCACCAAAACTAATTTGGGCTGCGGCCATCTTGTTCAAATCAACATTCACCTGTATTTCGGGCGTTAAGGCACCTACTTCGTCAACTTTTGAAATTTCCTTGTAGCCTTCTATCTCATCTTTTAACAGGTCAGCATATTCCTTTAATCGTTTTAAATCATAATTGCCGGAAATATTGATGTATAAAATAGGCAAATCTGCAACGTTAATATCTGATATAACGGACTCCTTCAGGTTATCGTCATTTTGCGGCAGATCCTGTTTGGCTTTGTCCACGGCATCTTTTACATCAGTTTTAGCATCTTTGATCTTAATATTGGCCTGAAATTCGGCCGTAATAATCGATACATTTTGAACGGAGTTGGACGTAACTTTTTTCAGTCCTTTTAGCGATTTTAGCTGTTTTTCTATTTGCCTTGTAACCAAATTCTCAATGTTTTGAGGGGATTGTCCGGCAAATACCGTGGTAACAAATACCTTTGATTGCGCTATGTCCGGAAAATTTTCTTTCGGCAAATTGTTATAACTGATCAGCCCCAATACCGTGATCAAAAAGATCAGCACGTAAATAGCTGTTTTGTTATCAATGGCCCAGCTTGAGGGCGCAAATTCTTTTCTGAGATATTTCATCATTAACAGATCAAATGGTAAATTATATTAATTAGCAGCATTTAAAACTTTAATTTTATCGCCGTCTTCGATGTCTTCTGCACCAGCGGTAATTAATTGGTCGCCGGTATTTAAGCCCGATATTATTTCAGACTGGCCGCCATAAGTAGCGCCAACTTTTACCGTTTTGCGTTTTGCCGTTCCGCTGTTGTTTACAAATACATAATCGCCATCTTCTGATTTCTGGATCGCTTTAATTGGGACCACAATGGCATTGGCTTTAGAATAATTGGCAATTTTTAATATGGCAGTCATGTTTGGGCGAAGTGATTTGCGTGTAGGTAATTGTATTTCAACCGCAAAACTACGCGAGGTAGGATCAATTGCTTTAGCTGCAAAAGTTACTTTAGTTACCAGCGAATCATTAGCATCAGGAACTATGATTTTTACATTGTTGCCGGTTCCAACACTGCCGGAGTAAGACTCGGGCACATCTGCCTTAACTTTTAAATTATCTGCGTTAACAATCCGAATACCTGTAGTACCAGGCTGTGCAACCTGGCCCAGTTTTAAATCCATCTGGTCAATTGTTCCGCTAATTGGGGAAATAATACGATACATGTCAGCTTGTTCGCGCAAAGCAGCAACCTGCTTTTGGGCACTTTGCAAGTTGGTTTGCGCCTGTAGAAACTGCACTTCAGTACCTATTTTTTGGTCCCAAAGATTCTTTTGGCGTTGAAACAAAGTATTCAAAAGTGATACCTGTGATTGTGCCTGGGCAATGTTTTGTTTTAAAACACTATTGTCTAATTGTACCAGCACTTGCCCTCTGGATACATGTTGTCCTGCCCGCGCATTAATCGCCGTTATTGTTCCGGGTGCTTGCGGATAAGCCGTAACATTATCCTGGGCATCAATTTTACCCTGTATCTGTACGTAGTTGGTAAACTTGCCAGGTTTCACCTCAACCGTACTCACCTCTGCAGCTTTGGTAGAATCTGTACTGCCAGTTTCAGTTTGCAGTTTTGTAATTTTTGAATTTATTTGTGCTTGCTGTTTTTGTAAATCAGCCAATTCTGCTTTTTTATCTTTGGGCTTGGTAGAACATGCCGCTAAAAACAGTATGGCCGATAGGTATAATATTTTTTTCATTTGATTGATATAAGAATAAGTAGATTTTATTTAATTCTTCCGTAAGCCCTGTCCAGGTCAACTTTACTTACCAAAGCATCATAAAGACCCTGAATATATTGGTTATCTGCATTTTCAAGTTCTGTTTGTGCCTGTGTTACTTCAATACTGGAACCAACGCCCTGCTGATATTTTATTTTAGAAACCCGCAACACTTCTCGGGCAAGCTCCTGGCTTTTCTTTTGATTATTAAGCGTTTGTAAACCGTTAGTGTAGTTAACACTGGCTTGGCTTGCTTGTAAATTTAAAGAATTTTTAAGGTTGATTAGATCATTTTGGGATTTTAATAAGGTAATTTTTGCCTGTTTAATTTGGTAATAGCGCTGGAAACCATTAAATATAGGCACATTTAAAGTAAGGCCAATATAACTGGACGGGAAAGAAGAATTATATAACTGCCCGAACGAATTATTTTGAAAAGCAAAAGCCGCGCTTCCGTTTGCAGTTAATGATGGATAATATTGTGAAATCCTGTTTTTAATATCTAAAGCATTCAAATCCTTTTGCGTTTCCTGCAAACCATATTCAATCCGGTTGTGATAAAAAGTGGTATCTGTTGTATAAGCAACAACATTATTATCTATGTTAACGTCTGCCAGTTTATCTGCTAAAGTCAAATTGTACTCAATAGGCATCCCCATCTGAAATTTCAACAATTGATAGTTCAATGCTAATAAGCGAACTGTATTTTCACGATTGGTAACCAAATTATTATATTGAACAGTAATACGGTCAACATCTATTTTCTCTACAAATCCCTGTTTGTTTTGCGCCGTAGTTTGGTCAAGCTGTTGTTTAAGCTGATTAATATTGGCATCCAGTAATCTGATTTGCTCGTTGCTTACCAAAACCTGATAATAAGCTTTGGTTACATTTACATCAACATCAATTTTAGAACGTGTATAGTTGCGGTTAGAAAGTTCTTTATAAGTTTTTGCTGCTTTCAACCCGACTAAATAACTGCCGCTAAATATAATCTGACTTGCGTTTAAAGCTAAATTAGAGTTATAATTAACACCAAATTTTACAGGTATAAAAGTGCCCGGCTGATTAAGAAATTCTCCCGGCAAAAGTGTGGTTGGCAGTTTCAAATAATCAGTAAAAGTAGCTTGCCCGCTAATTTGAGGTAAGCCAATACCAATCGTTTCTTTTACTCTGTATTCAGCACTTTTAATGTCCAAGTTTGCATTAACAACTGTACTTTGATGGTCATTGGCGTATTTTAAGCAATCAACAATGCTGAAGTTAAAAGTCTGTACACTATTGGGTTGTAGCTGCGAAAATGCCTGAATACCGGTTACAATAAAAATTAATAGGGTTATTATTTTCTTCATTTAAATTGGATAGGTTATAGTAGATTATCGGTTAAGTAAAAAGTATCGGTAAAAAGAGTATTTCAATCATCCATACATTTGCTAAAAAAAGGCTAATTATGTACCGCATTTTTATGTTGGTCCAATAATTCATGGCCTCGTAATGTACAAATTCCATAATTAAAATGTTCCATCAATTGATATTGCACTTTCCAGGTACTAAATTGTGATACAGGAAAAATAGCAGTATTAAAGCCCATTTCTACCTGGTTTACACGCATTTTGGCCAAAATTTTAACATCCACATCATCCCTTACAAACCCTTGTTGTATTCCTTTTTTCAAAAGTTCTTCTAATGTTTTTACCAAAACATCGGCTTTAAATTTTTGAAATTCAATCCAGGCATCAGGATGATATTTCTGCATATCGTGAATAACAATCGGGTTGATCCTTGAAAATATTTCTTCCGAGCATTTCATCATATTGATCATTTCCTCTATCACATTTGATGAATCGTGGATGATGGATTGTATCTGACACTTATCTTCGTTCAGCTTTTTTTTCATCAGGGCGATTACCAGTTCATTTTTGTCATTAAAAAAAGTGTAAATGGTTTTTTTCGACATGCCTAAATGTTTCGCAATATCATCCATCGTCACACTTTTGATACCTGCCTGCATAAACAGCTCTTCACCGCCCTGTATTATTCTTTCAATATGATCTGTTGACATGCTGGTACAAAACTAAGGAAACATTTTTAGTTTTAAAAGTTTCCGCTGTTTTTTACTTTTTAAAGATAGTTCTTGTAATCCTGATTTTTTTTAATCGAAATAGGTATTTGACGGGAAACAGGAATTTTTGTTGCAATTTTTAATTAAGGGAACATCAAAAGCTTGTCTGATATTTATTCATTTACGATGCTTCTTTTATCGCCTAAAAAACAGTAAGCCAATACCAAATTTATGGGCATAAAAGAAGTATGCTGATCAACCCTGAAAATTATTGAAAAAACTGATCTGTATTTAAAAGCTCTAAACCTGATAATTATAATACTGGAAAAAGGACGTATAAATTAAATTACAAAAGAAAAGCAGAAAGTATTTTCAATTTCCTGCTTTTATTCGCTACAATTAATAATACGGATACTTCTTTTATCGACTGAAAATCAGTATTCTAACAAAACATGCGGCCGGTAAGTATCGGTTTTGATGTTTGCTTTTAACTCGTGCAAAATATTATACAAACCAAAATTGGTACGGTTAACGTAGATAAAATGCTTCACGCCGCGCGCTTGTTTAAATTCCGGCATTTTGGATATTTTCTCACCAAAAGCATACAAGCGGTCAAAAAATTCTGAATGGCTGAAATCAAAACTATCCGTCATATATGGTTTGGCAAACAGCCCGATCATCTCTTTATAAGCTTCGTAATAAAACTCGATTTGCTGCGGATTATCTTTAGGTAAAATCATTTCCAACTGACGGAAAGCTTTAATCGTTTCTTCTTTATTTTGAAGCAGGTCAGAAGAAGTAGTGGAGAAGAAAGGGTAATAAAAATCGTCCGGCATTTCTTTAATGCAACCGAAATCAATTACGCCCAGTTTTCCTTCCGGCGTAATCATAAAATTTCCCGGATGCGGATCGGCGTGAACCGCGCGCAATTCGTGCTGCTGGAAATTGTAAAAATCCCACAAAGCCTGTCCGATCAGGTTACGCTCTTCCTGCGAAGGGTTGGTTTGCAAGTATTCTTTTAAATGTTTGCCTTCCAGCCAGCTCATCGTGATAATGCGTTTTTTAGAAAGCTCCGGATAATATTTGGGAAAAACAACGTTTTTTAAATCCTTGCAAGCTTCCGTAAACTCAATGGAACGGCGCACTTCCAATTCATAATCGGTTTCTTCCAGCAAACGCTCTTCTACTTCGCGCATATAAATACCCAATTCCTTTTCACTCATGCCCAAAAGGCGGAAAGCAAAAGGTTTTACCAGTTTTAAATCCGAAGAAATAGAATCGCCCACGCCCGGATATTGAATTTTCACCGCCAGTTTTTGTCCGTTCAATTCTGCCTGATGCACTTGTCCGATAGAAGCCGCATTGGTAGATTTTAAATTGAATTTATCATAAATCTGTTCCGGGGATTTGCCAAAATACTTCCGAAAAGTCTGCACGATCAGCGGCCCGGAAAGCGGCGGCGCATTGTACTGCGATTGCGAAAACTTATCGACGTAAGCTGTCGGCAAAATATTTTTGTCCATGCTCAGCATTTGGGCAACTTTCAAAGCCGAACCTTTCAGTTCGCTTAATGATTCGTAAATATCTGCCGCATTATCCTCGTTCAGCTCATCATTATTCAGGCTTGGGTTGAACAGTTTTTTAGAATAATGCTTCACATAATTGCCGCCAATTTTAAAACCCGTGGTTACAAACTTGGCAGATCGTTGTACTTTGGATGTTGGTATGCTGTTTTGTTCTTTATTATTTTCTTCGCTCATGCTGTTTTTATCGGTATAAATTTATTGTACAACCGAAGGCTGTTTTTAAAACAGATTTTTCTTTTGGCGTGCCCTGCGGGTCGGGCTATCCGCTGCATCCTTCGATAAACTCAGGATTTAAATGCTGAACTTGTCGAACCACCGCTGCTATCTCTCACGCACCTGTAAAGCGTTTCTGACTAACGCAATTATTTATTTTCCTTCTTAGAATCACTCGTCTTATTCCAATAAGATTTAGGCAAAAAACCTTTTTGCTGATTGAAATAATTTAGAACCTGTTCAGGAGTCATATCTTTTATTTCGGTATCTATTTGGTCGCGAATTTTTCGTAATTGTGCAACCATCGATTCGCTTTCTTGAACTTCAGTCTTCATATTCTAAAATTTCTCTTGGTGTCCTTATTTCTAAAATCTTATGTCCCAACCTTGCATTTACTGCATTGTATCCACGTATCCTATTCACGTTGACAATATGTTTAAAATTCCAACTAACTAATATATCTGCAAAATTAAGGGTTGCCAAAGCGATGTGATTACAATCTGTTCTACTAGTGTGGCCAACTACATTTTCACTAAGATATAATTTAGCGAGATTTATTGCTTCAAAAGAATTTTGTATAAATTCTAATTTGCCTTGCGGTATAAATGAAATCAAACCTTTTACTCTTTCAGGAGCTGGTTCTAATTCTAAGTCATTAACTTGAGAATATAGAATCACATATTTTCCTTCAATTATCTTATCAAAAAGAATTTTTGTCCAAAGTTCAAACTCAGCATCAAAATAACCACCAAAAACAGAAGTATCAAGATAAAGCCGCTCCATTCAGTTAAAAACTAAAACTTCATCTTCTCCCTAAAACCGCCATTCTTCACTAAAAACTTGCCATAATCCAACAAATTATCAACCGGCGAACGTTGGAACAGATCGAACGTAACATTTACACCTTTTTCAATGGCTTCATCGGTTCTTTCAAAACCTTTGGATTCATCATTCACCCAAAAATTCAAAACAAAACCAAACTGAACCCATAACGCATCTTTATAACGGTTTGTCAGAAATTTGCGATCGGCCAGTTCTCCGGTTTCAATACCGTCCTGCAAAATTTGTACGCTGAAGTTTTCAAATTCTTCCTTTAAACCTGCGTAAATTTTAGGTGTGCCCATTCCTTTTGCTGCGCGTTTGCTACTGAAAACGGCAAAGCTTCTTTTGCTCTTTAATAATTCAAAAAAGCTGTAAAAAAAGGATAAAGCTTTTTCGCGGGAAGAATATTGCGGCCAAACTTCCTGGGTTTTAATCTGGGCAATTGTTTTTAAGGCCAGGTCTGTCCAAATGCTTTGTTCTAAACCTTCAAATGAACCAAAATGCTGGTAAAATTCCTCTTCGGAAAACTCATTTTTCTTGGCAAAAATATAAACCGATTTGGGCTGCTCGCCTTCGGTCAAAACATAATCAATATAATCGTTCTGGATTTTTTCTGTTGAAGCCATGATTTTTATCGGATAAAAGAAGTAGGATAATTAGGATATGAATTTACGGACAATTTTTGGTGCTGAAGTTTGATTGAAAAGGTTTGATGTTCGCCTGACAAAGTGTTGCATCCCCAAAAAACACCGATAAAAACAGCATCAGTCCGCAAGTATTTCTTCCGGAAATTTTTCCGGCTTGGCATAACTTAAACGCGCCAGTTTTTTTGTGGTATGATAACAATCCAAACCGGAAACTGTAACTGACCCGGCTTTTTCCATATCTACGAAACCGTCTTTTGCAACGAATGCTTCATCAACTTTAACCCATTTAATCTCGCCGATGATAATGCTGGTTTCGTTGTGGCTCACCGGCAAAACTTCATTCAGTTCCAAACCAATCGATAACGAAGATTCTAAAATATAAGGTGCTTTAAAACCATCCACATAAGCTTCGGTAAAACCACAATGTTCAAATTCAGAATCGCCGGAAGGATAACGCGCACTTGCCTGATGTGCTTCTTTGTAAAAATCAGCCAACACATTATTTAACGTATAAAAACCAGTTGTTTTGATGTTTTTCAGCGTATCGTGCTGCGGCCCGGGCGGCCGGGCAACCATTCCTATCAGCGGCGGATTGGCACCCAAATGAAAGATCGAACTGAAAACAGAAAGATTGGTATTTCCGGCTTCATCAATCGTTCCGAGCAATTGCAAACTTTTAAATCCGCCCAAACTATTGATAAACATGGCGCGGAATTGCTTTTCCATTTGCATCAAAGCATCATAATTATAGAGCATGTTTTAGAGTGGTTTTAAGGAAGATAAGCCGCCATCGATGTTGATAATTTGTCCGGTAATCCAGGAACTTTCATCAGACAACAAAAATTTTGCTGCCGAAGCCATATCGTCCGGCTGGCCAAATTTGCCCAGCGGGTGCCTTTTTGCAGATGCTTCTTGTTTTTCCGGTGTATTTAACAAATGTCGGGCAAGCGGCGTATTGGTTAAGGATGGCGCAATCACATTAACGCGGATTTTGCTCGATGCAAATTCGGCAGCAAGTGAAAGTGCGATGCTTTCAACCGCACCTTTTGAAGCCGCAATGCTGGTATGATAGCTCATGCCGGTGCGCGCGGCAACGGTGCTGAACAAAACTACTGAAGCATTTTCGGCAGCTTTCAAAGCTTTCAGTGAAGCTTGAACCAGGGAAACGGCACCAAGCACATTCAGCGTAAAATCTGCCAGATAATCTTCGCGCTGCAAACGCTGAAAAGGTTTCAGGTTGATCGACCCAACAGAATAAACCAAACCATGGATTTGCTCAGGCAGCCGGGAAATAAAACCAGTATCGGCAGACGTAAAATCGTGCGGAATGTGCGTTACATTCTCCGGTAAATCAGAACCGGCATTTCTCGAAACCACAAAAACTTTTGCACCTTCGGCGGTCAGTTTCTTCACCAAAGCCAAACCAATCCCGGAGCTTCCACCAGCAACAACTATGTTTTTCCCTTCAAAACCCATGCTTCTTTTATCGGCTAAATTTGTTAGTTATAAATTGGTAACATAAGTTGTATTTGTTTGTTCAAATTAAATCCAAACCGATCATGCCTTTCACAAAAAAATATACCAAATCCAATTTGCCTTCCAAAATTTGTGTACAATGCGGACGGCCTTTTGAATGGCGCAAAAAGTGGGAGAAATGTTGGGGTGAAGTAAAATATTGTAGTGAACGTTGCCGCAGGACTAAATAAGCCAGAAAACAGGCAAACGGAAATAACCATTTTGTGCTTATTTTGTATCATTATAAATGATGAGCGGTAAAACGATTTTAGTTTGGTTTAGAAATGATTTGCGGGTACATGATAACGAAGTATTAACAGAAGCGGTTAATAAATCAGATTTCATTGTGCCGGTGTATTGTTTTGACCCTTTTTATTATCGCCATACTTCTTTTAGCACACAAAAAACCGGCAATTTCCGGGCACGTTTTATTACAGAATCTGTTGCTGATCTGCGCCAATCTTTACAGAAATTGGGTGGAAATTTGATTGTCCGTTTTGGTAATCCGGCAGAAATTATTCCCGAACTGGCGCAGCAATACCAGGTTTCCGAAGTTTACCATCACCGGGAAGTAGCTTTTGAAGAAACCGGTATTTCTGCCGCGGTAGAAGCCGCATTGTGGAAAATGAAGCTGAATCTGAAGCATTTTATCGGCCATACGCTGCACAATAAAGAAGACCTGCCGTTCCCGATCAAAGATATCCCGGATGCTTTTGCCACTTTCCGCAAAAAAGTAGAGCGCGACAGTCAGGTTCGCCGTTGCACCGTTTCTCCCACAAAAATTACTACGCCGGAAATTGCTGATGCCGGAGAAATACCAACTTTAGCAGAGCTTGGTTTGACAGAGCCTTTTGATGATGAACGCGCTGTGGTGCATTTTTTGGGCGGAGAAACAGCAGGTTTAGCACAATTGCACGAATTTTTTAGAACAGAAAATCAGGATAAAGACACTAAAGCCAGTTATAATTTAGGAGCTGATTTTGCCAATACCATGTCGGTTTGGCTGTCGATGGGCTGTATTTCCCCGCGACAGATTTATTGGGAAGTGCAGCAGTACGAAAAAACCCATGGCGGAAATGCTATCACCTATGCCATTGTACTGGAGCTGTTGTGGCGGGATTATTATCGTTTTATGTTTAAAAAATACGGCGATCAGTTTTTTCAAAAAGAAGGTTTTAAAGGACAGGCCCCGCCGGAAGCAGTAAACCAGGATGAATTGCTGGAAAAATGGAAAACAGGCCAAACCGGAGTTCCTTTTGTTGATGCGGTGATGCGCGAAATAAATGCAAGCGGCTATGCCAGCATCCGCGGACGGCAAACTGCAGCCAGTTTTTTAGTGCGGGATTTGCAGGTAAACTGGACCTGCGGCGCAGCTTATTTTGAAGAAAAACTGATTGATTATAGTCCGGCAACCAACTGGGGCAATTGGGCTTCTATCGCTGGCGTGGGCAATGACCCGAAAGAAAACCGAAGCTTAAACGTAATTAAGCAAGCCGGAGAAATTGATCCGAAAGGGCAATATATAAAACTTTGGGTGCCGGAATTAAATGCCATTCCCGGAAAACAAATCCATACGCCGTTTTTTTTGTCCGAAACAGAATTGGCTGTTTACGGCGTACAACTTGTTCGCGATTACCCAAAATTAATCATCGAACCAAAATGGCAAAAACTAACTGATAAGAACGCCAGTATTTTTTAGATAGCTATTAGCTGTTAGCTTTCGGCAATCAGCGAGTTAGCAGCAATTTTAAGCAGACGCATCATAAAATGTCAAAAAAGTATTCACAATATTATCCCAACAAAATTGCGACAGACAATAAGTTTGAAAAACACTTAAAAGACGAAAGGCGTTTTCAAGATTATTGTAGAAAAGAGTATTTTGAAGACGAAAAAGTTGGTGTAAAAAGAGCATTCATCTTTCAAGAATTTCACCTATGGAAAGAATGGAAAGCAACAGGTCGTAATATTTTTCACTTTTCTGAAAACATTATTGAACTACTAAAAGAAACTGACGTGCTTGATATTGACATTTCACTTATCAAATTACCATATTCAAACTTTTATATAGACTTATCAACAGCCAAAATTCCATTTGAAGTAAACGGCTCTGAAATTATAGAAGGAGCTTTCATACGAGATGAATATCAAGATGGCGAAGACTTTGAACGAGCAATAAATATTGACTTTGTTGGTAAAGACTATATTGAGAAGTATTGGAAAATCAACAAAGATTTATGTTGGGACACAGAAAGAGGGTTTCACTCAATGTTACTTTTTCTTGATAGAAAAGACAATTTAAAAACTATTCAAGACGCTATAAAATTTGACAAAGAAGGATTTGTTGGGCAATATATATTTAACAATAGAGATGACGACACGAAAATTGACTTATACCTTGTCCATAAACAGTTCGTTGACAGAACTATTAACTTCATCATAAACTGCCTCCTTTATTTAACAACAAAAGAAGCAGACATAGACGAAAAATATCCTGACGATTTACCAATTAATTTAAAAAGCAAGTTGGAAAAAGCCAACACAAAGCGAAAAAAAGAAATTGCAAATACGGACATTTCAAGAAGTGGTTTTACCAAAATTAAATATGTTGGACACAAAGTAAGAACAACTAAATTTATTGACAGTTTAGGTAAAGAAGTTGTTGCTCACTGGCGGAGAGGACATTGGAGAAATCAAAAATTTGGAGAAAAATTAAGTGAATTAAAATTAATTTGGATTATGCCGACAATTGTAAACAAAGAACAAGGCGAACCCCAAAAAGGACACATTTATGAAGTTGGACAATAAAACTGCTGTTACATTAACAGACGAGAATGCACCGACAGGAAATTTTTCAGCAACGATATACATGACGGAACTGAAGTAAGTCCTTGGTAAAAAAGCTGCATGTAACATTGCTAATGCTTTTACGCCGCATAGTACGATTAACCATGAACTACTATCTGAACCGCTTCCTCACAATACTTCTTTTATCAGCATAAAATCAGTGAAAACTTTACGATTGATTTTGGGTGATCAGCTCATCGGCACGCACTCCTGGTTTCTGCAAAAAGAACCGGAAACCATGTATGTGATGATGGAAATGATGCAGGAACAAACTTATGTGAAGCATCACATTCAAAAAATCTTAGCTTTTTTTGGGGCAATGCGAAACTTTGCTTATCAGTTGGAAAAGGCTGGCCATCAGGTAATTTACCTCAAACTAAATGACCCTGAAAATGTGCAGACGCTGGCAGGCAACCTTCAAAAAACCATCGATAAAAACAGCATCGAGCGGTTTGAATATTTGCTGCCGGACGAATATCGGCTGGACCAGCAATTAAAAGATTTCTGCAAAAACCAAAACCTGCCAACCAAAGCTTACGATACCGGGCATTTTTTTACCACGCGCGAGGAAGTCGGCGATTTTTTCTCCGGCAAAAAGCAGCTGATTATGGAAAGTTTTTACCGGCACATGCGGCAAAAATATGATCTGCTGATGAACGGAAATGAGCCGGTCGGCGGTTTGTGGAACTTTGATGCGGATAACCGAAACCGTTATGACCACAAAGTTTCGCTGCCGGAACCGCTTGCTTTTGAGCATGATCTGACGGAAATCCGCGAGATGATGGAAGCGATGAACGTTCCGTATTTCGGTAAAGTGGTAGATAATATAGTTGATTTGCCGCTTTCCCGGAAAGAAGCTTTAAAACTGATGGATTACTTCTGCCAAAACTTGTTGCCGCATTTTGGCACTTATGAAGATGCGATGCTGCAGCTTCACAGCTCACTTTTCCATTCGCGGTTGTCTTTTGCGTTGAATGTGAAATTGATCTCGCCAAAAGAAGTAGTTGGGCAAGCAATTATGTATTGGCAGCAGCATCAAAAAGAAATCAGCCTGCCACAAATTGAAGGTTTTGTAAGGCAAATTTTGGGCTGGCGCGAATATATGCGCGGTTTGTACTGGAACAAAATGCCGGAGTTTAAAGAGAAAAACTTCTTTAGCCATCAGGCAAAATTGCCGGATTGGTTTTGGACGGGCGAGACGAAGATGAACTGTTTGAAACATTGCATCGGCCAATCATTAGATTTGGGCTGGGCGCATCATATCCAAAGATTGATGATTATCGGCAATTTTGCTTTGCTGATGGGAGCCAATCCGGATGAGGTAGATGATTGGTATTTAGGTGTTTATGTAGATGCAATGCAATGGGTGCAACTGCCCAACACGCGCGGCATGAGCCAGTTTGCCGACGGCGGAATGGTGGGCACAAAACCTTATGTGGCTTCGGCAGCCTACATCAACAAAATGAGTGATTACTGCGGAAGCTGTTTTTACGACTATAAAAAGAGGCATGGCGAAAAAGCTTGTCCGTACAATAGTTTGTACTGGGATTTTTTCTCCCGGAATGAAAGTTTGCTAGTGGGCAATCAGCGTTTAAAAATGATTTATGGGAATTTGCACCGACTGAAACCGGATGATCTGGAAAAGGTTTTGGAGCAGGCAGCGGTTTATAAAAGTAACGTTGATGAGTTGTAATTTTTAGGCGATAAAAGAAGCATGGCCAATTTCTACACTACAACTTTACTGGATTTATAATTTTTAAGCCTTCAATATTAGAAAAATCTTTTTCGTTGTTAGTGATCAATGTATAATTATAAGCCAAAGTTGTAGCAGCAATAATGGCATCTGGCGTTTTGTTCTTTTTGCTTTTGCGTAAGTTTACGGAATGTGTAATAATATCAGGACTGATATTTAAGATAATACCATCAGCAATAAATTCTTTTACTTTTTGTTCAATAATAGAATTAGTTTTCTAACAAAGTAATTCTATTTGTGTGATAATAGAAAGATTTGGAACAGCATCTAAAACTGTACCCATGAATTGCATACCGACATTAGAAAAAGAAGAAGAAAAATAATCTGAAACGGAATTGGTATCAATCAAATACTGCTCCACTCGCTGCGCATCTGTTGGACATGTTCATTCAATTTTCCACCTTCTTCTTTCGTAATTATACCTCTATACTTATCAGATAATTTGGGTTTCTTAACCAAAATATTCTCTTCCAATACTTTAATTAAATGTAATTCTTCCAATTCACGCAAAAGCCCTACCGCTTTTTGATTGGTCAATTGTATAAGCATTGTATCCATATGTACCAAAATAAGCAAAATTAAATCGGCATAATTTACAATTAATTTACGATGAATGCAGATTGGTCTGTTTATGATTTTTGTATGCTAAAAGAAGCATCAGCAATAACGAAATCAACTTAAAACACAATAAAGGTTTTTAGGCGATAAAAGAAGCATGGGCAATTGCATACTTATTTCCCGTTTGCAATAGCTGATTGCTGACACCAGATTGCTGAAACCTTGGATTTATTAAGCCATAAAAGAAGTCTGTTTGTATTTAAAATTCTTATTTTTGCAGCGTTTCACTGATTGGATTTTCCATGAACACTCTTTCATACCTAAATAACGCTAACGCAGCGTATATAGATTCTCAATATCAAAGTTATCAGCAAGACCCGGAATCTGTGGATTTTGGCTGGCAAAAATTTTTTGAAGGTTTTGATTTTGGCCGTTCAGATAAACAGGTTGCAGAACCGGCTATCAAGGCTGTTCCTTCGGACAATGAGCATTTTTTGAAAGAAATCAATGTATTGAACATGATCAACGGTTACCGTACCCGCGGTCATCTGTTCACCAAAACCAATCCGGTACGCGAACGCCGCAAATATGTTCCGGGAAAAGAACTGGAAACTTTTGGTTTGAGTGATGCTGATTTGGGCACCGTTTTTAATGCTGGTGTTGAAGTTGGTTTAGGGCCAGCCAAGTTAAGCGATATCCGTGATTTGCTGGAACAAACTTATTGCCAGTCTATTGGGGCTGAGTATCGTTACCTGCGTGACCCGGATAAAATTACCTGGTTTGAGGAGCGCATGGAACGCAGCCGTAATACGCCGCATTTCTCCGTAGAAGAAAAAAAACAGCTGTTGAAAAAGCTTAACGAAGCCGTAGTTTTTGAAAGCTTTTTAGGAACAAAGTTTTTGGGACAAAAGAGATTCTCACTGGAAGGAGCGGAGTCTTTGATTCCGGCACTGGATTCTGTAATCGAAAAAGGTTCTAAGTTAGGGATTGAAGAATTTGTGATCGGCATGGCGCACCGCGGTCGTTTAAATGTTTTGGTTAATATCCTTAGAAAAAGTTATAAAAGTATTTTTTCCGAATTTGAAGGAAAAGGTTTTGATGAACATGCATCTTTTAGCGGAGATGTAAAATACCATTTGGGTTATTCTACCGAGGTGGAAACTTTTAACGGAAAAACGGTTCACCTCAGCCTTTGCCCAAATCCCTCACATTTGGAAGCGGTTGATCCGGTTGTTGAAGGTTTAACGCGCTCTAAAATCGACTTTAAATATGGCGGCGATGACAAAAAAATCGCTCCGATCCTGATTCATGGTGATGCTTCTGTTGCCGGCCAGGGAATTATTTATGAAGTTTTGCAAATGTCAAAACTGGAAGGTTACCGCACCGGCGGAACTGTGCATTTGGTGATCAACAACCAGATTGGTTTCACTACCAATTACAAAGATGCGCGTTCCAGCACGTATTGTACCGACATTGCCAAAACTGTTTTATCACCGGTTTTCCATGTGAATGGTGATGATGTGGAGGCTTTAACTTATGCCATTAATCTGGCAATGGAATATCGGCAGACTTTTCACAAAGATGTTTTTATAGATATTTTATGTTATCGCCGCTATGGCCACAATGAATCTGACGAGCCGAAATTTACCCAGCCGCTTTTGTACAAGGCTATTGAAAGCCATCCGAACCCGAAAGAAATATACAACCAAAAGCTGATTGCAGAGGGTAGTATTGATACCGAACTGGCCAAACAAATGGAAAAAGATTTTCGTGCTTTATTGCAGGAAAACCTGAACGAATCCAAATCCGACGAAAAATTTACAGAAGTAAAACCCATGTTTGCCGGTGCCTGGAAAGGACTTCGGCTGGCTAACGACAAAGATTTTTTAACTTCTCCTGATACCTCCGTAAGTGCAGAAGAAATAGAAATAATCGGGCAAAAAATTACTACATTGCCGCAAGGAAAGCAGTTTTTCAAAAAAATTGAAAAGCTATTTGCTGATCGCCAGAAAATGGTGAACGAAACCAAAACTTTTGATTGGGCAATGGCTGAGTTGCTTGCTTACGGAACTTTGCTGAATGAAGGACATGTGGTTCGTTTAAGCGGGGAAGATGTAAAGCGCGGGACTTTTTCACATCGTCATGCTGTTTTAACACTGGAAGATTCGGAGGAAGAATATGTGCCGTTGCGGAATATTTCTACCGATCAGGCAGCGTTCCATATTTACAATTCGCATCTGTCAGAATACGGTGTTTTGGGTTTTGATTATGGTTATGCTTTAGCCAATCCAAATGCCTTAACTCTTTGGGAAGCACAGTTTGGAGATTTTGTAAACGGCGCACAAATCATTACAGATCAATACATAGCCAGTGCAGAAACCAAGTGGCAGCGCGGAAACGGTTTGGTTATGTTGCTGCCGCATGGTTATGAAGGACAAGGCCCGGAACATTCATCAGCCAGGATTGAACGCTTTATGGAGCTTTGTGCTGATAATAATATCCAGGTTGCAAACTGCACAACGCCAGCAAACTTTTTCCATGTTTTGCGCCGGCAGATTAAAAATGAATTCCGCAAACCGCTGGTTATTTTCACCCCAAAAAGTTTATTGCGGAATCCTAAATGCGTGTCTCAGCTGGCTGATTTTACAGAAGGAAAATTTAACGAAATTATTGATGATTCTTTTGTAGCTGCAGAAGCTGTAAACCGCGTGTTGTTTTGCAGCGGTAAAATCTATTATGATTTACTGGAAAAACAGCAAACAGATGGGCGCAAGGATGTTGCAATTGTCCGTTTAGAGCAGTTATATCCTACGCCAATATTGCAGATGCAAAAAATCAAAGCTAAATATAGCAATGCTGATAGCTGGATTTGGGTACAGGAAGAACCGGAAAATATGGGTGCATGGCCTTATTTATGCCGGAAACTTCGGCACACGGACTTGGATTTTGAGCTGATCTCACGTAAAGAAAGCAGCAGTACAGCAACCGGTTATGCTAAACAACATGCCGCGCAACAGTTGTATTTGGTTGGAAAAGCTTTTGAAGCACCTGCCGGAAAAGCAGTAAAAGAAGAAATAGAAGAAACCACAGCTAAAATGGCAAATGCCGGAGCTGATTAACCCTAAAATATAGTTTATAAAAAATATGAGTTTAGAGATCAAAGTTCCGCCGGTTGGCGAATCCATTTCTGAAGTAACTTTATCAAATTGGGTAAAAAATGATGGTGACCATGTAGAAATGGATGATGTTATTGCCGAGTTGGAATCAGACAAAGCTACATTTGAATTGACTGCTGAAATCGCCGGAACACTAAAAACAACTGCTAAAGAAGGCGATGTTTTGGCCGTTGGGGCTGTAGTTTGCAGTATCGAACCTACAGACGGACAACCAGCTGCACCTGCTGAAAAAGTACCCGCTGAAAAAACACCGATAAAAGAAGTATCACCCACCATAGAACCTGCCGGAGCTGATGCACCACAAGTTGCCAAGGCACCGGTTGCCCAGGATCTTGATATCAGGATTCCTGCCGTTGGCGAATCTATCCAGGAAGTTACCTTAACCAAATGGATGAAAAAAGATGGTGACGAAGTAGAAATGGATGAGCCGCTTGCCGAACTGGAATCAGACAAAGCTACTTTTGAACTAAATGCCGAAAGTGCAGGCAAACTTTCTATCATTACCCAAGAAGGTGAAGTGGTGATCATCGGGACTTTGGTTGGTAAAATTGCTGCAAGTGCCGGTGCGCCTCAAACAGAAAAAACACCGATAAAAGAAGTAGCAGAACATGCAGAAATTGCTGCCGGTAACGATCAGCCTAAAACTTATGCTTCAGGCGTTCCTTCTCCGGCCGCAGCAAAAATTTTGGCTGAAAAAGGTTTGGACGGAAGTAATATCAATGGAAACGGTGTTGGCGGAAGGATCACTAAAGAAGATGCACTGAAAGCCGAAGCACCAAAACCTATTGCCAAAACCGAAAGTAAGCCGGCTCCGGTTCCTGCAAAACCAATTGCACCAGCACCTCAACCAGTTATTGCAGGAAGCCGTGTTGAGCGTCGTGAAAAAATGTCCTCTCTGCGCAAAACCGTTGCAAAACGTTTGGTTGCGGTAAAAAATGAAACGGCCATGCTTACTACTTTTAACGAAGTAGATATGCAGCCAATTATGGAATTGCGTGCCAAATACAAAGATAAATTTAAAGAAAAGTACCAGGTTGGTTTAGGGTTTATGTCCTTTTTCACCAAAGCTGTAACTGAAGCTTTGAAAGACTGGCCAGCGGTTGGTGCCCGAATTGAAGGTGAAGAAGTAGTTTATAGTGATTTCGCTGATATTTCTATTGCCGTTTCTGCACCGAAAGGATTGGTTGTGCCAATTATCAGGAATGCAGATGCCATGAGTTTGGCAGAGATTGAAAAAGCCATTGTTGCTTTAGCCGGAAAAGCCCGCGAAAGTAAACTAACGATTGAAGAAATGACCGGCGGAACTTTCACGATCACAAACGGTGGTGTTTTCGGTTCGATGTTATCAACCCCGATTATTAATTCGCCGCAATCTGCCATTTTAGGTATGCACAATATCATTGAGCGGCCGGTTGCCGTAAATGGACAAGTAGTCATCCGCCCGATGATGTATTTGGCTTTGTCTTATGACCACCGGATTGTTGACGGTCGGGAATCGGTTAGTTTCCTGGTTCGGGTAAAACAGTTATTGGAAGATCCGGCACGCCTGCTTTTAGGTGTGTAAAAACAGTATTTACATTTTAAAGGTCTGCCCAAACGCAGGCCTTTTTTTATGCCGATAAAAGAAGTATAATACTATCCGTAGAATTTGATCCACAATTTTTTAAAATCAATGCAATTCATCTAAATAAACTATATTTAATTGTTAATTTGACACCCTCAAACCTAAATTAGAATGAATAGACTTCAAACCCCGGACTACGCTGTATTCCTGATTTATTTTTTAATCGTATCCCTTTACGGTTGGTGGGTTTACCAACGCAAAAAAACGGCTATTGCTTCCTCAAAAGATTATTTTTTGGCAGAAGGTTCGCTTACCTGGTGGGCAATTGGTTCATCCTTAATTGCTTCTAATATTTCTGCGGAGCAATTTATTGGCATGAGTGGTTCTGGTTTCAAAATGGGTCTGGCTATTTCTTCTTACGAGTTTATGGCCGCCTTAACGCTCATCATTGTAGCCATCTTCTTTATCCCGGTTTATCTCAAAAACAAAATTTTCACCATGCCGCAGTTTTTACACCAGCGGTATAACGGAACAGTCGCCATGATCATGGCCATTTTTTGGCTGCTGCTGTACATCGTGGTTAACTTAATGTCTATCTTGTATTTAGGTGCATTGGCCATCAGCGGTATTTCCGGTTTTAGCGTGGTTTTGTGCATTGTGTTGCTAGCCGTTTTTTCTATCATTATTGCTTTGGGCGGGATGAAAGTAATTGGTTATACAGATGTGATCCAGGTTTTCTTTTTGATCTTAGGCGGATTGGTTGCTTCTTATATCGCGTTAAATTTAGTAAGTAATCATACTGGCGTTTTTAACGGTCTTAAATTATTAAAGAGCGAAGCCAGTGACCACTTCCATATGATCTTTAAAAGGGATAACCCAAATTACATGGATTTGCCGGGCTTAACTGTTTTGTTGGGCGGTTTGTGGATCACCAATTTAAATTACTGGGGCTGTAACCAATACATTACCCAACGCGCTTTGGGTGCCGATTTAAAAACGGCCCGTGGCGGATTGCTTTTTGCTGCTTTTCTAAAAATCCTGATGCCTGTTATTGTCGTAATCCCAGGTATTGCAGCATACGTATTGTACCAAAAAGGCATGTTCCACACTGAAATGCTCACCTCAACAGGTGCTACGGATGTGAACAAAGCTTATCCTGCAATTTTAAACCTGCTGCCAGTTGGCTTGAAAGGTATGGCTTTTGCAGCTTTAACAGCGGCAATTGTAGCTTCATTAGCGGGCAAAGCAAATAGCATCGCTACTATTTTTACGTTAGATATTTACAAAAAAGTCATTAAAGCTGATGCAAGCGAAACCAACCTGGTTGCAACCGGCAAAATTGCGGTTGTGATATCTATGGTTTTGGGCGTAATCTTGTCTTTATTGATCGGTAATAATTTGATGGGAGAAGGCAAACAAGGCTTCCAATACATCCAGGAATATACCGGTTTTGTTTCTCCGGGTATATTTGCCATGTTTTTATTGGGTTTCTTCTGGAAAAAAACGACCTCAAACGCAGCATTATTTGCTACGATTGGCGGTTTTGCACTTTCCGTTTTTTTCAAATTCCTGCCAAATTTTGCAGACCTTCATTTTCTGGCAGCAAGTGGTTTCTCAAAAGATAACGGCACAGGTGTTTACGAAATTCCGTTTTTGGATCGGATGGGTTTCGTTTTCATCATCTGTATTATTGGTATGTACATTATCAGCATGATTGAAAATAGAAAAGGATTGCGGGTTAATGCTTTAGAAGTGGATACCAAAATGTTCCGCGTTACACCAGCTTTCACCGCCGGAAGTTTAATTATTTGCGGGATATTGGTTGCCATTTATTCTGTTTTCTGGTAATACTTCTTTTATCGGTATAAAATACGAAAGCCTTTTGAATTAAATTCAAAAGGCTTTTTTGGTGATACTGTTTTTATCGTATTAAAATCTGATTTATAGTTAAATTTTTTTTTATGTGAGTTGTAAGTTGTTATTAAATGTCTACTTTTAAATATTTTAAGATAGAATTTATCATGTTGTATACGTTAAAAAGTCAACGAAATAAAAATCAAATGATGATTATTGATTTGATAATTGTAGTGGTTGGAGTAGTAGTATTTAGTAACTTGATTCTTAAAGATAATAAGGGAAGTAATATTTATATATTGCTAATTATAATCCTGCCATTCTTATTGTTTTTAGCTCAAAAAAGATTTTTGTACGAAGTGGTATTTGATTTTGATAACCGAGTTGTCAAAATAACTTCTGTTATCTCTTTTGTAAAAAAGGAATATAGTTTTGATGAAATTCAAACTATTAAAATGATAAATCTTAGAGGTATCGGTAATACAGTTTCTGGTTTCCGTAATCAAAACTTTGTCATTAGAATAAAAAGGAACTTACAACCTCAGATTTACGAAGTGAAAAATATTTACGATCAAGCTGTTGTTAATCAAATTATAGAAAAATCAAAAAGTACATTTTTAAAGTTTGATCAATGAGAAGAAATTTCTAAAATTGTTATGTATAAATTTGTATTAAGTTATATCTGAACAGAATTTTATCACCTTAAAACCGTTACATAACCAGCTTCTTTCAAAGCATCATCATTCAAAGTTGTAGCCGTAATCACATAATAATAAGTTCCAACCGGCACTGGCTGTCCGTTATAAAAGCCGTCCCAGCGTTTCAAAATATCTTTCGCTTCGTATAGTTGCATCCCATAGCGGTTAAAAATCCGGATGCGGTAATCTTTTAAATTGGTAATTTTCACCCCAAAATCATCATTGATGGCATCATTGTTTGGGGTAAAAGTGTTTGGGATGAAGATGGTCACGTTGTACCGCAGCACCAGTTTTCCTAACGAAACCGTATTGCTGCAGGCACCTTTATTGGTAGCGGTCAGTTTTACGGTGAAGCTTCCCTTGGTGGTGTACAAATGCTGCGGATTTTTTAAGGTCGAAGTTGTGCCGTCACCAAAATCCCACAGATAACTATCTGCATTTGTGGAAAGGTTTGTAAATGAAACCGTTAGCGGAACCGCGCCAGTCCCCGGAATTATGGGAGAAGCATCAAAAGCCGCAACCGGAATAGCAGTAATATCTGACGTATTGATGGTGGTAGAAACCGGATCGCTGGAGCACAAACCTTGTGTGATAACCAGTGTATAAGTTCCGGCAACGGATGTCCCGGTGATCGGAACCCTGATTTGAGCTTGGTCCGAAGTAAAATTATTTGGGCCTGTCCAGTTGTAGATCGTATTTGCTTGTGCAGGCGTACTCATGATAATGGTATCACCGATGCAGTACGGGCCGGATAGTTTATTGAGCGGATAAACAATAATCGGTTTCTGCGGAAACGTAGCGGTTTTGGATAAAACAGCTGTACAACCTTGATCTCCGGTTGCGTTCAGTGTGATTGTTTTATCGCCGTAAGAAGTATAAGTAACGGTAAACGGCCCATTGCCGGTGGCAGGGATAATGCTGGCATCTTTGCCAAAGTCCCAGTTTAAAGTAGTATAATCCGTAGAATTATTGGTGATGGTAAAACTTTGCTGTGTGGAGCACATGTTATTAGTTGTGATCGTAAAATCTAAAACAGGCGTTTTGCCGATAGCCGGAATTGTAATGGAAGCTGCGTCACTTGTACAACCATTTTGGTTAATGACCAGTTTATAAATGCCGGATTGATTGTAGTTTGTGATCGGGATCGTGACGACAGAATCTGTAGAAGTAAAGCCATTTGGCCCTTGCCAATTATAAGTAGTTCCGCTGGTTGTAGCATTAGATCTTAAAATTAGATTATCGCCCAGGCAATAGCTGTTTTTAGCGGATAAAAGTAAGGGCGTAGTTGGTTTAAGCGGAACTACAAAAGTTTTATAAGCAACTGAAACACAGCCTTGTGCACTGGTAGCCTGTATCACAACAGTTTTAGTGCCTGGTGTGTTGTAAGTAATAGTATAAGGGCCATCACCGGTTGCGGTGGCTTGGTTAGCCCCATCGCCAAAAAGCCAGGAAATACTGGTATAGTTAGTTGATTTGTTTGTGAATGTAAAGCTGGGATTTTGAGTGCAGCCATTGTTTACCTGCTGATCCAGTGCTGCTGTTGGACCAAGAAAAGTTCCGGTTGTACCGCTTCCTGCAAAAGAAATGGTAAATCCGTTATTTCCACTTGAAAAATTATTGATGAGCAAAGCATAAACATGTCCCTGGATCATATCTATGTATTTTACAAAACCATCCTGCCCGGTTATACAACCTGGATTTTCTGTTAAATCCGTAGAGGTTAAATTCAGCCCGGTTTGATTATAAAAAGGAGTACAATTAACGCCGCTGCCGGAAGCGCAACGGATCGAGTTTGCTGCATTTACGTTACTTGGGCTTCCGCTTGTACCTAAATCGTACAAAACCCAGTCAATATCATCACCTGATACGGTAGGTGAAATCGTAAAAGTCAGGGTTCCATTATTAGCAGCGGTCCATTTATACCAGGCAGTATTGGCTTCTATCGGCCCGTTTCCGGAGTTCACATCCAAGCAAGTTCCGGCAGATTCCCGGTTATTTGAACCTGCACCGGTAACATTGGTTTGCGTAAAAACATCTTTAGTACATATTATGGAAGCTGTGCTGTAATCCTGGCCAGCTTTAAGAACCGGATTATAATTATTGATACATAGTTTAAACGTCCCGGTGCTGTTAGCATCGGCACTAACACGGATGTAGTAAGTTTGCCCAATAGTTAAACCGCCTTTATAAATAGTGCTAACAGTTGCACCATTAGAGTTTGAACCGATCATTTCCGAAAAACTTAAACAATCAGTTGTAGTATATAATGCTACGAGCGGTAAAACCAATGTTCCGTTGCCATTTTCATTTCCGGTGACAGAAATATTAACATCAAAAGCAGTAGCGGTAAATTTAAACCAAACATCATTTCCTGCGGATGGCCAGGCTTGAGATTTTACCAAGCCGCCAGCAGTTGCATTTACATTACTATAAGCCGCAGCCGCAGAACAAAATCCTGATAAGTTTGCGAGCGTAATTGCACCCGAACAATTATCATTTGCCGGTACTTGCGCTTTTGCAACAGCAAACAAAAAAAACATCGATAAAAGAAGTATGAGTTTGCGCTTCAATTTTTGGGGTTGAAATCTTCTCTAAAATAGAAAAAGCCCCTGAATTTTCAAGAGCTTTTTCTATTTGATGTGTATGCTGTTTTTAGGCCACATTTTTTTGTTGTCTGCGGATGATGTTCAAAGCACCGCCAGCTTTAAACCACTCAATCTGCTGCGCGTTGTAAGTGTGGTTCACCGGGAAAGTTTCCTGAGAACCATCGATATGATGCAAAATAATTGTTAACTGGCTGCCTGGCGCAAACTGTTTCAGGCCGATAATATCAAAAGTATCATCTTCCAGTATTTTGTTGTAATCTTCTTTATCTGCAAAAGTTAAACCCAGCATACCTTGTTTTTTCAGGTTAGTTTCGTGGATACGGGCAAAAGATTTCACTAAAATCGCACGAACACCCAAATGGCGCGGTTCCATGGCGGCGTGTTCGCGGGATGAACCTTCGCCGTAATTTTCATCACCAACAACGATACTGCCAATTCCTGCTGCTTTATAAGCGCGCTGCGTTGCCGGAACCGGACCATATTCCCCAGTCAACTCATTTTTTACTGTATCAGATTTTAAGTTGAAGAAATTGATCGCACCAATTAGCATATTATTGGAAATGTTATCCAAATGTCCGCGATATTTTAACCATGGGCCAGCCATCGAAATATGGTCGGTTGTACATTTTCCTTTCGCCTTGATCAGTAATTTCAAATCTAAAATATCTGTCCCTTCCCAAGCTTTAAACGGATCAAGCAATTGTAAACGATCAGAATCAGGACTAACTTTTACTTCAACCGTGCTGCCATCCATTGCAGGAGCTTGGTAACCGGCATCTTCTACCGCAAAACCTTTGATCGGCATTTCTATACCTTGAGGCTCGTCCAACATTACTTGCTGGCCGCTTTCATTGGTCAAGGTATCTGTTAACGGGTTGAAAGTCAGATCGCCGGCAATGGCAAAAGCAGTAACGATTTCAGGAGAAGCTACAAAAGCATGTGTATTCGGATTACCATCCTGGCGTTTGGCAAAATTCCGGTTAAAAGAAGTAATGATTGAGTTTTTACGCGTTGGGTCATCCGTATGACGCGCCCACTGGCCAATACATGGCCCGCAGGCATTTGCCAAAACCACACCGCCAATATTTTCAAAAGTATTTAAATAACCATCACGGTTCACGGTATAACGAACCAGTTCTGAACCCGGTGTAACCGTAAATTCAGCTTTGGTTTTCAAGCCTTTGTTGATTGCTTGCGTAGCAATAGAAGCCGCACGTGTAATGTCCTCATAAGAAGAATTGGTGCAGGAACCGATCAAACCAACCTCTAAAGTAGTTGGCCATTGATTTTCGCGTACGGCATCCGCAAATTTAGAGATCGGCCAAGCCAAATCCGGTGTGAACGGACCGTTTACGTAAGGCTCTAATTCAGAAAGATCGATCTCGATCACCTGGTCAAAATAAGCTCCCGGATTAGCGTAAACTTCTTCATCACCGGTTAAATGTTCTTTTATGGCATTTGCTAATTCTGCAATGGCAGCACGTTCGGTCCCTTGCAAATAGGCTTCTGATTTTTCATCATAACCAAAAATAGAAGTAGTTGCACCGATTTCGGCCCCCATATTACAGATAGTTCCTTTCCCGGTTGCAGAAATTGAACGTGCACCCGGGCCAAAATATTCTACAATGGCACCAGTTCCGCCGTTTACAGTCAGAATCCCTGCAACTTTCAAAATCACATCTTTGGCAGAAGCCCAGCCGGAAAGTTTTCCGGTTAACTTAACACCAATTAGCTTTGGAAATTTTAGTTCCCAGGGCAACCCGGCCATTACATCGCAGGCATCGGCACCGCCAACACCAATTGCAATCATGCCCAAACCACCGGCATTTGGTGTATGAGAATCTGTTCCGATCATCATTCCGCCCGGAAAAGCATAATTTTCCAGTACAACCTGATGGATAATTCCGGCACCGGGTTTCCAAAATCCGATGCCATATTTATTAGAAACAGAAGAAAGAAAATCGTAAACTTCTTTATTTTGGCTTTTGGCAGTGTCCAAATCTTCCTCGGCACCAACTTTTGCCTGGATCAAGTGATCGCAATGCACAGTTGAAGGCACCGCAACTTGCGGCCGGCCAGCTTGCATAAACTGCAAAAGAGCCATTTGTGCCGTTGCATCTTGCATGGCTACACGGTCTGGTGCAAAATCTACATAATCCACGCCGCGGTGTAATTCCTGCGCGGCATCGCCTGCAGAAAGGTGTGAATACAGGATTTTTTCAGTAAGCGTTAGCGGTTTTCCAACTGCTTTACGGGCGGCCTCGATACGGCTGCCGTAGCGGTTGTAAACCTGCTGGATCATATTTAAATCAAAAGCCATTTTATTGATTTTATTAGGTGATTAATAATTAAAACTAGCACAGTTTGAGGCGAATCTACAAAAATAACAGGTAAAAGAAGTATCGGTTTTTGCATTGTTCGATTGAACAGATGCAGATATAAAGGAAGAAATCAAAGCATTTCCCATTCAAGGAAACCCCCAAGCTTTTGTTCTAAATAAGGTAGGGCTGCATTAGTAAGGCTAATAGATAAAAAAATCAATATTTGTCTTTTCAGGTCGATTTCATAAGTGAAAGAAATTCCAATTACCTAAAATGCTTCTATCTATATTAGACAAAATAAGGATTTAAAATACAGGTAAAAATGACGTAATAACAATGTTAGCCTTATGACAAATATATAAGCTATACAGGTAATAAAACTTGAAACCGCACTTGTAGCTAAGCAGATTTGAAATAATTTGTATGATCATTTTTATCTGCAAAAAAAGGATAAAGAAAATAAATAAGTATCCCACCGACAAGAGAGATCGTTATCCAGATAATGGTGTATTTTAACACCAATTTCATTACTTCACTAATTTCTTAGTGTTAAGTGTTAACAAACTAAGAGCCTGTTTAAATTTATACAAGAAAAAATACCAATGCTTCTTTTACCCTATAAAAGTTGGTGTTTGCACCAATTTAAATCAATCAAAAATCAAACGCTTATCATTTTAAGGTGATAAAAGAAGCATAGAAAATAGATTGAACAAATTTTAAACAGGCTCTAAATGTTCAATAATTTTTATCTATTATAAAATAAAGATATCTATCTAAGTACGGTAACGTTGTATTAGAAATTCCAAGACTTAAGGCAATAAATAACAATCCTTTAACAGGAAAGCCAAAAGTTACAGAACCTATAAAAGTCCAAAAGAGTATGACTAAAATAAAGCAACATACACATTTAATAAACATATTAAACTTTCTATTATTAAAAACTATATTAAAAAGGAAAGTATAAAAAACGTACGTTATAAAACTAGTAAGGGCACCAACAGCTAAAGCAGATTTGAAATAATTTGTATGATCAGTTTCTTTAGTAAAAAAAGGATAAAGCAAGTAAAAGAGAACTCCTCCAACAATAGAAATTATTAGCCAAGTAATAATATATTTAATTAGTGATTTCATAGACAATAATTAGCATCCTATTTTTTGTTTAAGTTCCAGTAGTGTAATATTGCCTTTTAAATAATCTTTTACAGTTTCATAGTCTGGCCTGGCGATATAACTTTTTTTGTTATAATAGTCTGCGTGACCGCCTTTAGAATTAATATTGTTAATCATGTTTTTCTGTATATCATTCCATAATGCATCTGCAGAATCAAAACCCCAACCAGCCGCGTTTCCTGTAGCCATTAATAGATCAGATGTCCTATCTATACCCATTGTATAAAATGTAAATTCACCTGGCCGAGCCGGATCTGCATATACTCCAAATCTCCTGTTACCTGCTACAGGATGTGCACCGTCTAATGGAGATCCAATAGTGGAAAATGTAAAGTACGATTCATTAGCGTTAGACTGGTAATCGGATTCTACCACAGTTCCATCATTTAATAAATTAATATGAACGTATGCTCCTACTGATTGTGCCCCAGGTTTATTAAACAGGGAAGCATCATCAACATACGCATCAGCATAAGGTGTAAAGCTTGTTCCGTTTGATGAACTGATAAATGAATTCATATTTAATCTGAAATTTTCTAATAAATTAGCAGGAGTTGTACCAGGCGGCATATTCGTAATCCTAACCGGGAAAAAATCGGAATTTACAACAGGGCCGAAAGCTTGATCTAAATTTTGATAGTAAAAATTATCAATATCAAAAAAGGATTCTTGCGTTCTTAAATAATCAATTCGATCTTTTATAGCCTGTGAAGGACTGAACTGTGCTACTTGTTGATACATAGAACCATAGCTTCGGTACGCTGCAAGTTGTAGTAATGTTAAACTGTCACAGTTTAACAAAAAATTATCTTTTTTAGATAAACTATCAGAAATTTCTGCTTCTCTTTGTGATAAATAATCAGTTTCCGGATCTTGGTTGTTGCCTACATCTCCTGGCGGAGGAGGATCCGGAACATAAACATAATCACATTCTTTACTTATTATTGAAGAGACAAGATCCCAGTAAAAATAACAACCACCTATAGTATTATCAAGCTCATAACACCACTCATCTCCTGATGACATACCATAATATGAACCACCACCCGAGCAAACGGGACTGAATTCTGTCACCCAAGTACAGGTTACATAGTATCGGCAGTTTTGTTCTTCGTAACCCAATGTTTTAACCCCAGATGAATTGCTTTGTAGCTTTTTTAAAGGTTGAAAGTAATGTTTACCATTAATATAATTAATTACAGAAACATTTCCATGTTTTAAATCTTTCAAAACCAAGCGACCGTTAAATGATTGAAATCGTAGTGTATGGTTGATATATTTCTTGCCTACAGCACTTAATATACCCTTGCTATTCTTTTTTAGCGGTGTTTTAAGTATATAAGAGGCAAAACTGAACGAAGACGAATCTTTTTTTAAAGTGTAAAGCAAATATTTTTCAACATTAATCGTATTGAGGGCACCAGTAAATTTTTGTATTCTTGTATTATATAATTCGCCATCTAGAGGAATATATATATAAGTTATACTGTCCCCAACAGTTTTTTCTGTAGTTTTATTCCAGTTTGGGTGCCAAATCACCGATGTTGTGTCTTTCAGTTTTTCAGTTAACTTACTTTGATAATTTCCTTCTAAAAACTGTTTTTTAACATTACTAATTCCACCGGAATTTTTTAGAACAGATTCTCCACCTTGAGGTCTAATTAATAATTCCTTTTTACAACTTTGAAAACTTATTGTAAAAAATAATAAAACGAATACATTACTGTCCGGTAAAAAACGGGAATAGATAAAAAGGCTCGAAATAGGATTAATACGGCACTTTTTTAATGTATTAACAAAACCAACCGCTACCCATCGAAGATAGAGGCTTGTAGAGTTGGTT
>JAABUS010001431.1_pt1 | contig 52087 bp, 39 predicted proteins | sample 5560161 | NCBI WGS metagenome assembly JAABUS01 (sample SAMN10711885, study PRJNA513376) | rock metagenome | isolation source: Antarctica rocks | place: Antarctica: Victoria Land, Trio Nunatak nord | collected 2016-01-04 | reverse complement strand
CCCACCCCCTTTCACCGTAACAGTTTTAATCTCCCTCCCCACCTCCTGCGCATATGCCCCCTCCACATTGCCCGCAGGCCAATACTCACAGACTACTAACCACCCATATGCAGTCCCGCCCTTCCCATCACAATGCACCCTCCCACACCCCACACTCGTGCTGGATTTCCACACCAACTGCGTAAAATGGCCTGTTGCTTCGCTGAAGCCGCCGTTGGCGAAACTGTATTTGGTCCTTTCGTCGCCCCAGCCGTCTACGGCATCTGTCACGTTTCCGTACCCTTCTGCGAGATTTTCTCCGCTTGGACCGTGGGAGTGGGCCCAGTTGCATTTTTGGGCGTAGGCGGTTGCGTAGGTTGCGAGTGTGGCATTCCATGTGAGGGAGGTGGCGTTGTGCTCGGTGCGGTAGAAGTTGGTGCTGTTGAGGATGGCGGCTTGGAAGGTCGAGTCGGAGGTGAATTGGGCGGACGGTTGGGTGGTGGGGGCTGAGACTGAACTGGCGGTCATGGTGGAGGTGAGGGTTTGCGTTATTATGACTGCTGTTGTGAGGGAGGGGAGGAGCGCGATGAGCGTGAGGGGGAGGGCGGAGAGATGCATGGCACGTTATTGGGACAGAATGCGAGTTGAAGAGTTTGCTAGAAACGACGTCGACTGCAAGATGGCAATCGCCGAGAAAATAGGGATACGGAAAGACGATCAACAGCAGACTGCAGGCAATATGAAGACAATGGGATGGACAATGAAGACAACGCGAGAACAATGCACAGAGTATGAGACATTTTTCCTGTTACTATTGCTAGATTAGCCATGCATCATTGTGTTAGCGGCGTATCATGATCTGTGGAAATAAGTATATCGACAGGATGCTGTCGATTTGTACACCCATCTTGCCCCCATGTTTGGAGGTTTCGAGATTTCCTGTTTCATCGAGATGATTCGTTCAGCGCTGTCGAGTACTTTAGGCAACATTTCTCAACCGTCAGCGCTTATATTGCCGCGGTGCATGAGGCACAGCAGCTGAACTGCGTGACCCCCTCGGTCAATACAACATAAAAGTCGAATTCACGCTACAAGAGCCAGGTGAGAGGTGTTTGGAAGATGAGGAAGAATGTGCTTAAGATCTGGTGTCAGAATGAGCTCAGGCCTAAGAAGGAATTTGCAATTTCATTCGATGCCACATAGCTACACTTCCGTGAGTAGCTCACCAACCCTCGCCTTGCCAATCAAGTTCGCCCGTAACAAATTTACCACGCTCGAGGCTGAGGAGTCTGCGTACTGTGGACCTTTCCTGAACAATCACAGAACGGTAGTCATTAGCTAGCTGCTTACTGACCATTCATCCTCTGAATCGAATTCGCTTCTGCAGTCGTTGATCGCATTGACTAGCCTCTCGCGTCTCTTATCTCCTTCCTCCAATTCAACTACAGCCCAAGCCAGGATCTCCGAAGAAGAGATACTAAAGAAGGAAAAGAAGAACATGTTCTTGATGATGTCCTTGTCGCAGTAGGAGAGGACCGCGAGCTTGAACAGGTCGTGTGTAAATTTGAAATCCGTGCGGTTTAGCCTCATTACGGCCTTGAAGTTGTTCTCGGTAATAGCGTCTCTCATTACTTTCTCTACCATTGTGTGGTCGCGATCGAGCGATAGGCACCAGGAATTAATACATCCGACGAGATCGAGCTTTGCATAAGTCCAGGGACCTTGTGAAAGCTTGGACGGCCAGGTGGTGCTCCATGCGCAGGTAAAGTGGTTAGGCGCGTAGTTCAGGCTTGTGTCAACAGGACGGTCGAAAATGTAATGCACGGTCCTGGGATCGATAGAGGCGTCCGATGGCTCTCCCATCTGCAACTTCTTCACCGCTTTTGTCAATTTCTTCGCAAAACTGGCCGTAAACCAGTCCTGCTCAAGAATGGCGGTTTGGAGCTTTCCCATTTCGATCTGGGCCTTGTGGTGAGTCTTGTCGTCAATGCGGCCGCCGCTTTCCTGAGTAACGACGATTTTGGCCAGCTTACGGCGACTGCCGTGATAGAATACGTGGGTACAGAAACGCAGAAGAGCAGTCTCTGACCTCAACGAGGCGTAGAAATGACGATTGACGAGGCAAAGTGATGACAGGCTTTCAGAGCGAATGAAGATCTTCTCAAGTAGCTCAGGCGCCAACGTTGCGAAGTGATTGTTTGGCACGGTGCTAAGTGGCATGTTGGCAAGTGCGAGGTCTGATGCCCCTTGCTCAAGCTCCGAGGAAGGTATGTTGATAGTCATTTTCGTGGTCGAGAGGCTTGTCACCCCTTCTTGAAGGTCCGGAAATGGCGATTTGACAGGCGTAGAGGTGGTTCAGAGGTTAGATACCTGTTGCCCGAGCTCTGAAGAAGAATTGGTGAGCCAGCCGGATATCGGAGCGGAAGGACCTGCTCCAGGGTTTTGAGTAGGTGGATCTGCAAGGGAAATGGTTGAAGTTTCTAACGTAGCAGACACGAAAGACGGGAAAGAAGGAAGAAGAGGCGGAAAGGACCCCTATCGGAGCGCGTACGAACAGCCAAAAGAGAAGGAGGAAAGGAAGGATATGAGTATTGATATCGAGGCGAAATGGCGCTAGGCGAGTTTCGGACAGGGTGAAGTCACGCCTTCACTTCCACATTCACTTCAGCCAAATCTAGCACACTGTTCCTGATATCTCCAATACGTCATTTTGAATGGTCAAAGACGAAAACAGTGACGCCACCTACCAACCGATGGGCTAGCGATTCATAGCTGTCTTTAGTGAAGCCAAATGCCAAAAGTAAAATGCACAAACCAACAATCGAAAGAAAGCGTAATCAAACGCCATCAAGTTTTCGGGACAGCTCCCTTGCATTTGGAACAGAACGGTCTAGTCATAGATACATTGTCGACCCTTTTATGATTGTTCTTCACGTCCTCCTCACTGTGTTCCTAACGTAGCCTTCTGCTCTACGGGGATTGACTTGACATCCACTTCCCAATTTTCTGAGGTGAGTGCCATACAGATCTGCCGATATTTCCACATTGGTCCTCAAATCGACACCATTTCGATCATGTCATCCTCAGGACTGGACCTCCAGCTTGAGCTAGCAAATCTCGCGGTCTAATATCTATCCCTCAACACTGCCAGCGGAATTACTCAAGAAGATCTAGGTTTGATCCGAAAATCTATAGATGCCCTTCATCAACCGCCATTTCAATGCTTCTCTACGCTTTTAAACAGTCCGCCTGAAATTTTGCGTCCATGTGTTCTACCATGGCAGTTGGAGAAAGCTCATCAAGGTCGATCGCTACGAGAACGAAGTTCGAGGTGAAAAATATATTGAAACCAGGGACAAGGCCCAGCGCCAGATGGGAGAGCTTCAGACCCAGATTCTTGCTCAGGCATGGTTTACAGCTGCATTTGTAAGGCATCTTGTTGGCAGTCTTTCTTCCCCATTGGTGCCCTTTCTGGAGTCTTCAGATATGTCCTTGAAATATATACGTGGGACCTCACCTGAAGAATACTTCCGAGATATGACTTGCTGCACATTTACCGCCTACAAAAAGCAATACTGACTCCGAAACGTGCCAGGCAAAGAAGATGGAGGATGTTGTAAGCCGTCTTCAAGTCGGAGACACCGAAGAAGTTTACGCTCGGTACCCTGGAAGAGAGTGGTACAAATCGCGTACTATGCCAACGACCCGTGCACCTGTGCATAGAGTACCGACTGGCTGGAGAAATTGCTACAGGGCCCATGGACTGACGAAAAGCTTAACCTCGCCCACCGCATCGCAGATTGGGGATTACACATCGAGTCGCAATCTGCAGCAGCAGTAACAGTGATGAACGACGCTATTGTTGAGCACAACGCACAAGCCATTGAATTTTTGAACCCCAGGGGCCATTTCGGAGTCACGAAACCTAGGGGTCATTTCGAAGTCACCCGCGAAATCTTTGAATTAGCGGTATCCTCCGATTGCCCAATACAGTTGATGAGGTGGATGGCGGACCTGGTCGTGGGGCAGAATGGCGATATAAATCGCAAAGATGGGCCACACAAAAAAGTAATGGAGAGGGATGAGAAGGGGAAATGGCTACGCGAAATAGTGGAAACCTGGAAGAATAGCGAGTACAGGGATACATACTACAGCATTTGGGGATGAGCATGATGATGCTCGCAAGGTGGAGCTATGGGAAGAATTCGGGATTAGAGGTAAAGCACTTTAAAAGAGTGTGATGCATGCAGCTCACTGACTTGTTTCAAGATTCTTCCGTTCGCCGTGACCGTTAAAAGATGGGCAGCTTACCATGTGAAGGATTATGGAAGACACCATCGAAGCCATGGAGAAGATAAAGAAAATTACAGTATGCCACATAAATGAAAATTTGGTTGAGATTGAAGCTAGAACTCAATGACCTTTGCGGACTCAAACCGCCGAACAACGCATGGGAAAAAGAGAGATGAAATGCACTTGCCGAATGATTGCTAGTTAAGCAGGGAGCCTAACATGATCATGAACTTCTTCTATTCATATCATAGCATCCTAGCAGAGCCTAGGGGTATGCTGCCTCCTGGACGGCAGAAACAACGCTTCGGCTAATGCAGATTGATGCAAATCATCACCATCAAGTGGTATTACCCCTATGCAATCTCCTCAACTTCATCCAGCACCTCTTCCATAATCTCCTCTACAACAGCGCCCTCGGCAGCCTTTCCATCTGCCGACTCCTCCTCCTCGTCTGGGTCCTCTTTCAGCCCCAATTCCCTCCTCTCCGCTTTCAACTCTTCAGACTCCGTTTCTCTCCACGCTAGCCACTCGCTCAGTACTCTCCTCCTGTCTTCCACAATTGCGCCCTTCTCCTTGTCTTCCTCGATGCGATCTTGTTCTTCGAAATCTTTACTGTACTCACGGAGGTTCTTGCGGATGGTCTTTTGCTCTTCTTTGCTAAGCAGAGTTGCGGGCCGAGGCCGCCATGAGAGCTGCTTGAACTTCTCGATATGCTCTTCCCGTAGAAGCTCGCCTTTGAAGTCGTAGAGATGGCAGCCATTTTCCATCTATTGATCGTAAGCTTATACTGCGATGTTTTGGCTTGAAAGTGATACTTACAGTGTGCTTCCATACACTTGCACTGCTGAACACATAACGACCTGTCGGATCCCAGTCAATATCAGTGACACCGTAATGGTCGGCTGTATTCATGTGCTTCAAGTTGGCGGTCAAGTCTTTCTCGCTTTCGGGCTTCTCGCCTTCGAAATCGAGATCCCAAAAGTCGAGGTCGAAGCTTTGTTGTGAGTGTACGGTAGCCACAACGACGAAACGCCCCTTGGGAGACCAGTAGATAGCATTGCTGTTTTTCTTGTCGATGGTCTGAATGTGCTTGAAGTTGCCAACACCAGGGCCTTTGATCTTTTCGGGGCAGAAAAATGACACTGCGGTTTTGGGTGGAACAGCTGTCGCCATTACCACTTCTGCGGTAGTGATGAGAACGAAGCGGTCACCTTTGGGCTCCCACTGAAAATTGATGACGGTGTCTTTGATCGAGTCAACGACTTCGACGGGCACACCCTTTTCTCGTACTCGGAAGATCTCGAGATTGGTTGCCAGCGACTTCTTTGACTTTGAGTGCCGATCGACCTTGACGCAAACGTAGGCCGCTTGTGATTGCCAATGTAGCTTTGCATCTGTAACGTTGAAGAGATTCCGCGTCCGCACAATCTCCTTTGAGGGTATGCTCATGAGTCCAACTTTTGCCGGGTTGCTGCCTATTTCTGGAGTCCAGAAGCAGAAAAGCTGCTCATAGGTCTTGACTGAATCTCGTTGCGGAAGTGCCGGTGCCCACTCGAAGTCCATGACGCCTTCTATCTTGATGGTCGTTTTGTCGAGGAGTGTCATCTTAGGTAGTTCATACACGCTTATTGATTGACCCTCCAGCATACGAGCAACATACTTGTCATCTGAAGACCACTTGAATGCGGGCCATGGCACCTTCTTCTTGACTGGCTGTCCAGTCTCACTCTCTGGAGGGGTTGGCAGATCATGCATCTGGAATGACCTCAGTGGCCGGCCAGTCGCAACGTCCCATATGATGTAATTCTTTCCGTCTTCTTCCTGGGACAGTATCGGATCATCTTCGGCGACTTCGATAGGTTTAAACGACCAGGTCGTGATGTACTTCTCGCCAGGAGAAAAGTCGATCAGGTTGCACATTGGATGTGGAAATCTCGTCTGCCGCGTCCAAGATGGCCCTCCCCATAGCTGGACACCTCTTGCGTGCATAGTAGCGAGATAGGTACCTAGAGGCGACCACATCACATGTGATTCCGTCCAGTGCGCTCGATCGACAATGATTTCGGGCGTATCTTTCTTCTTGTTCCAAAAAACTCCAACTCCATCCCCCCGTAGCATAACAAACTGATCTCTACCATTGGGGTCGCCAAGCCACCACCTAAGATGCTCCTTTTCTGTGAAATCGTCGATCTTTGGCGGTTGGTATTCATCGTCGATTCGCCCTTCTCGGCCGTATCGCTCGATGTCTGTGAGCTTATTGATGGCGAATGTATGTCTCTTGTCAATGGGTGTGCCGTGTAGCTGCTTGGTGGCCGCGATAGCTTGTTGTGGCGTTTGGTATTCGACGAAGGCATAGCTGGGACAGTGAGCTTGAGTGTCTTGTCCCGCAGAGACGGGAGGAGGCATACCCTTCCGTTTTCTTTGTCTCTTCATTTATTGGCATGAAGAAGCCATCTTCTTTGACTTTGCCCGCCTTGTTCAGCAGCTTTATCAGAAATTTCACAAGCCTTGGCTTGCTGTCACCTGGTACTACAGGAAGTCCATCGACCACCACAAATGCGTCCAGGCCTTGCTCGAGTCGGACATCGTATTGTTCCTTGAGATCTGCGTACATGTTAATAACCGGTTACCTCAGTGGATCTTTGTCTGCCCACCTGAAAAGTCGATCTCTTCTTCTGAATCATAGGTGCCGTTGTCCTCTGTGAGGTTGTCGAAGCTGGGCGCCATGATGGATTACAATGAAGGGATGAGATGTATGGCTCTTCCTGCTTTGAGGTGTAGGTATAGTGTGGTTAAGGAGTAAGGGGAGGTAGCAGCGTTGTGGGCGATGATTATTAGAAATTAGGCGTTTATATCTCGCTTAGAACGGGCACTAGTCTTGACCGTTTTGAGCGAGCTGCTTTAAGGGCCGCAGGGGGGTTTGGCAAATGCTCGTACCTTAGTTATACTCCCAAGAGCCTTTAGGACTAATATATCTTCCGTATAAACGCCTCCCCGTGACAAATGCGACAATTAATATAGCAGGATATACTATAGAGTAGATATACCGGGAGTCTTTTATTATTTTAGGAGATCCGCTAATCAGGAGACTAATAATACCGCGATATTGAGTAGTAAAATATAATACCAGGCTATATAAGTTACTATAACACACCCTTATAGAGTATCCCCAGTGTGTTATAGGTATAGATTAACCTCGCGGGGCGGAATTAACTAAATCTTTCCAAACGATCGTCAAAATGTTTCTAATAAGGTATTAATACGCATACCGGTATTGGATACCCGAATTACTTGTATAGATCCTTAGCGCTCCCTACTTTATAAATAGTCTCGTATTTAACTAATAATATTGAGTGATATTTATTTCTAGAGGATTCTTAACCCTACCTAGTGTCACGAAAAAGGGCCTAGGATCCTACTTGTGCGCCAAAAGAGCATGCGACCCCGCCAAGACAAGACAGCGAGACCGACCTAAATCAAGACTTATTCCATGACACCTAGGAGATCTTTTATTTACAAGGATCCTAAGTACCTTATCTCGTCTTGATACTAGCGACTAGGGGAATGAGCCTATTTTATTTACGATATGTAAACTATAATACTCGTATTCTAACGAGGCTATGACGATGCTTGCTACTGAGGGGATTCATTCGGGATACTTGCGCAAAACTCCCTGCGGCCCTAAAAGTATGACTAGGTACTCCCACTCTCCTGGTGTCGAGCCCAGACGAGGAAGTGCAAATGAGTCTTCGTCAGAGTCATAGGCAGGTGCAGATGACACTATGAGCCAATGAGTAGGTAGTATTTAGACATCACTCTTGACAGTTTTTAGTGAGTCTAGTTCAGGCTTAGCGTGATGCGGGCTTATCCGATAGCCGAAAAGCCGCTTTGTAGATCTCCAGCCATCAGATGAGCGTCACTGCAACTTCAACCTCCATTCAGCAACATAGGGGAGCCTTTTGAGCTCGTGTTGTTCCCCAATTGCATCCTTTCGACTTGGTGTTAAGGGTATTTATTCAGAAATTCGAACACTCTTTTCGCGTTTCATCGCAGTGACAAGCGTGGCCTTCATGCACAACATTCGTGGCATGCAGTGACAGCTTGGCCCAGCTGATCGCACAAAGACCTCGGATCTACGACCACCATTCCGAGTTGGTCACTGTTACACGCACGTATTCACTCTACTGGCATTCTTTAAGTTCAAATCATGTCTTGTAAGCCCTCCGGTCAACAACAGCCGACCGGCAAAAGTTTTCTGCACAACCAACAATGGCTGAACGCTGTCTAGTACCTCCGGAGGTTGAAGCTTCCTTTACGAAGATTATCGACTCCATTCTTGCCGCAAGCGACTTAGACACAATATCTGAAAAGAGAATTCGCAAAGGACTCCAAGAGTCAGTTGAGTATGATATCACTCCTCAAAAGGTTCGCTTTAGCTGTACATTTGAAATTCTAGACGCCCCTTACATTCTTCTAGACGGCTATCAAGGCACTAATAATGGCCCGATTCGACAAATTCGATGCAGAGAGAAAGAAATCTGGCCCCCAAACGAACGGTCACACAGCTACCGTGAAAAGCGAGTCGTCAGCATCCCCAGTCGCCGAAGAGGCTCACATACCAGCGCCTAGGAAAAACAAGCAGGTGGAAGAGGACGAGGATGAGCTGTCAGACGTACGAGACAGCCCCGTGCCGAAGAAGAAGCGGAAAGTTGAACACGATAGCGACGCTGCCTATGCTGCAAAGCTACAAGCGCAAGAGAACGGCAGAGTGAGGTCCACAAGAGGAGGTGGCTCAAAACCTACCTCAGCGAAGAAGAAGAAGGTTCCAAAGAAGAAGACCTCCGCGAAAGTGAAAGCTGAAGACGACAGTGAGTTGGAAGGCTCAGGATCCGAAGTCAAGGAGAAGAAGGTGAACAGGACGGGTGGATTTCACGTATGAGTAACCCCTAGAGCGGGTGTTTGTTTACATCTGGCTAACGACTACACAGAAAGAGTTGATGCTGTCTCCAGCTTTGTCCTCTCTACTAGACGGAGAATACAAGGTAGTTAATTCTATTCTTGATCAGACGCCACGTGGATGCTAATAACCTCTACAGCTTTCGCGGCCACAGACAGTGAAACGCATCTGGGCGTATATCCGCGCTCACGACCTACAAGGCCCGAGTGACAAGCGTATAATTCGCTGCGACGAGGGAATGAGGGCTGTCTTCAAGCAGGACAAGGTACATATGTTTACGATGAACAAGATTCTGAATCAGAATCTTTACAATATGGACGAATGAAGCGAAGAGGATTTATCAAAAATGTTCAAGCGACGGTGTAAGGCGAACGGCAAGACCAGACATTTTCCTGAAGTCTGCTGAAACTTACCGAGGTTCGAATAATTGCATTAGCATCTTTCAGATACTGCTACTCTGATAGTCATGAATTTCTAAGAGGTTGATGGAGATTTCTAGGCCTTGTGACGCTGGAAATCTTGACTTGTCATAAGACAAACCCTGCGCTTGCACGACGAGAAGCTTCTGCCAGGTCTAGGTTATGGATAGAAGACTAGATATGCACTACACGATCAGTTGAATTGTCATCAATCCTCGGACTGAGAATAAAGGAGTCACTTCTCAGCCCTGAAGTCTTGGCATCTTCAATCAGTGACAATAAATATCCCGCCAAACGTGAACGCTCTGATTCCGATCCAGCACATAGCAGACTTTCCCCATCTATCTCACGTACCTTTCCCCCATTCAATTCCGCAGCTATTACAGCAAGCATTTCTCTTGACAGCTGACAAACCACACAACAGCCTTTGCAGCCCATTTACGAACAATGGCCTCCGCAACAGTAGCCCCGCCCTCTACCCAGAACGCGCCAGAAGCAGCACCCCAAAGTGGTGCACGGCCGCCGCACCAGATCAATTCGAACAACTCGAGAGGTGGACGCGGTGGAGGAGCTAGAGGCGACGGTCTAAGAGGAGGCCGACGAGGCAATAGAGGAAATCGGAGCCATCGCGCAGATGGAGGCCCAAATCAGCGAGAGCGACGCTTATCGAGTGTAGCCAACCCCTCAGCACCCCCCATACCTCCACCACCTGGTCTTGGCGGTGGAGGCAGCTTTGGTGGTCGCCTGACCAAAGATGCCGAAAAAGGAGAGGGCGAGGAGGGCGTGCAGCAGGATGGAGTCCAACCAACTGGGACCGATGAGGACGTTGAGGTAGAGGTGTGTTTCATTTGTGCTTCACCAGTCGTACATAATTCTGTCGCACCTTGCAATCATCGGACTTGTCATATTTGCGCGTTAAGATTAAGAGCTTTGTACAAGACGAGAGCATGTGCACATTGCCGAAGGGAAGCAAAGTTCGTGATATTCACAGACGATGCAACCAAGCGCTATGAAGACTATGTGAATACCGACTTCCAGGAAACGGACAACTCGCTAGGAATCAAGTACGAGCAGAAAGAAATCTATAACGACACTGTACTATTGCTTCGATACAATTGTCCTGATCACAGCTGTGACATTGCCTGTTGGGGATGGCCTGATCTGCATAAGCATGTCAAGGGCATCCATCACAAGGTGTTGTGCGATCTTTGTACTAGGAACAAGAAGGTCTTCACCCACGAGCACGAATTGTTCACGGTGCAGGAGCTTCGTAAGCACGAGAAGTTTGGAGACGACAATCCCGGGGCTGTCGATCAGAGTGGATTCAAAGGACATCCTGAGTGTGGGTTCTGCAGACAGCGATTCTATGGAGACGATGAGCTATATACTCATTGTAGGGAAAAGCACGAGAGATGCCACATCTGCGATAAGAGGAACCAAGGAAGGCAACCGCAATACTACGTGGACTACAATTCCTTAGAACAGCATTTCGGTAAAGATCACTTCCTTTGTGCTGATCAAGAATGCATGGATAAGAAGTTCGTCGTCTTTGAATCAGAAATGGATATCAAAGCACATCAACTGGAGGCACATCCACATGGACTCTCTAAAGATGCAAGAAGAGACGCTCGAAGAGTTGATATCTCTGGATTTGATTACCGTACTCCACACCAGCAAGACAATCGGGGAGCAAGGAGAGAGAGAGAAGGCCGAGGACGAGGTCCCGGACGAGACCCAAATACTGAGGCGCTGCCACAATCAACAGCTCAGCCGCTGCGTAGGGACGAATTGGCCTATCAGAGGCAAATGGCTATCCAGAGCACTCAATCGACTTCGACGCGAATATTCGGTGGTCAATTGACGTCTAATGATGCCATTGCTGTGCGGCCAACTAGTCGACACCAAGACACAATCGCCGCACCTCGTAACCACACCAGCACAAACCCCTCCTTCCCAGCTATAGACAATCTCCAAATATCTTCGACCACAAACACAGCGCCTGGCTCTCCCAACCCAGCACCAGCACTGAACCCCCAAGAGCAAGCTCGACGAGCTCAACATTCAGCAATTATGGACCGCGCCGCCACCCTGCTCAAACACGACCAAACCAAACTATCCGACTTCCGCAGCAGCGTGTCCTCCTACCGCACCTCCACTCTCTCGGCTTCCCAATTGATCGACTCATTCTTCTCCCTCTTCGACGTCCCCTCCTCTGACCTAGGCAAACTAATCAAAGAACTTGCCGACATTTACGAGAACGAAGCCAAGCGCAATGGCCTCCTCAAAGCCTGGAATGACTGGCGTGCAATCAACGAAGATTATCCATCCTTACCCGGCCCAAGTGGCGTCCTCCCTGGCTCCTCCGCTGCAGCAGCAGGAAGTGGCGGCCACCGCGTCCTCAAACTAAAGAGCTCAACAGCCCAATCATCTCGCTCAGCAGTCAGCAAGCAAGGAAGCTGGAACAACGCAGCCAACGCCAATCCCTTCCCCGCAATGCCTGCCGTTTCAGCCAACCGTGCCGGAGCAGGGCGAGTAGGACCGGTGCCATGGGCCGCTCCATCTTCAGCACGTCCTTCGCCCGCGCCATCACGGCCAGTCTCTAGGGCCGCAAACATGGGAAGAACAAATGGTGGGCCTGCTGATGCGTTTCCTGCGCTGCCGGCTGCGGCGACGCCGAATACGATGATTGCAGGACTTACGAGGGGGACGGTCAGGTGGGACGACGGGAGGGGTGGTGTGATTCCGCTGAATCCGTGGGGAGCGTCCAATGCTAGTAGTGGGAGAGCGACGCCTGCTGCTGCTATGGAGGGGGAAATGGATGGTGAGGTAGAGTCGAGTAAGAAAAAGGGGAAGAATAAGAAGCAGACGCTTTATAAGTTTGGCTGATTGATCGTTTTTAAACGATGATGATGATTGGGATGCATGGAAATTTGGGCATGCAACTGGCGCTTCTGGTGTGAACGGAGCAAGCAGATGGCTATGATTACCCTTGCGAGGGTCTTGGACTTTCATGATTATTTCACAATGCATATTTGTCAAAAACCTTGGGTTTTCAGCCCAATGAAGATAGTCAAATGCTTTAAGATAGCCCGTCTTTATGGGCAGAATGCGGCATGGAAGTAAGAACATGGCGCAGTGACCTGCTGGAAGGATCATCTTTGCCCCAAAATCCAGGGCTATGAGCCACAGAGATACAACGTAGGCACATCACGTTTCAGCCTCGCCCTCCGATGTGTCGCCTTAAGGGGTATCGTCGAGCAATCAGTTTCAAATTCCCCATGGCAAGAGCGCAATTATCGTAATTTCTCGGACTTTAAGCGATGAAATCATCTGCATACCAAGCCTTCCAATCACCTTTTCCTCTATGCTTTACAGTTAGTGCCTCCAAATCCTCACAGCCTTATCAGCACCTCCACTCCCCACCTTTCCCCCATCCGGACTCCAATCGACCGCAAAGACCTCATCCTTGTGACCTGGTAGATCCTCCTTCAATTTTCCCGTTCTCACATCCCAAACCTTGAGCGTAGTGTCCTTGCTCCCACTGACCAGTAGTCTGCTATCAGGACTAAAACAAGTCATATACACGACCCCCACATGCCCGCGCAGCGTAGTGATGAATTTCCCATCGCGCGCGTTCCACAGCTTAACATGGTTATCCCAGCCCGCGCTGGCGATGTAGAGACCATCAGGTGAGAAAGTGACATGGTTTACTTGTTTTTGGTGGCCGAGAAGGCGGGCGAGAGGTTTAGTGGTTGTGGAGGGTTCCCACAGGTACATAGTAAAGTCGTCGCTGGCTGTCACTAAACGTTCCACTATCTCGTTGTTTATTGTGGCGGCTTTCTCAAACCGCTCTTTTGCTTTGGCAATCTTGTCTTCCTGAGTCGGAGGAACCTCGCCTGTGTGGTCGTGGTAGGCGGTCCGGAGAACGAAGTCTGTTGACAGGGCAAGGTGGTTGACGCGGTGGGCGTGGGAGGACAGGGTTGATATCAGGGTTCCTTTGCTGGCATCCCATATCTTGACGGTCTTATCGCAGGATGAGGTGTAAATGTTCCCTGCCCCGCCCCACCGCACGCATGTCACTGAGTCTTTGTGTCCACTTAGCACGTTTTCGATGCGTTTTAAGACCGTATCCCATATGCGTACGGTAGAATCTTTTGACGATGAGGCGAGTCGTGGTCGGCCAGGGGTTTGCAGATGGTAAGGTTCCCAGGCAAGACTGGTAACCCATTGGCTGTGGCCTTTCATTGAGTCTCCAACTGCCTTACCTGTTTTGGGATCCCAGAGCCTGACTTCCTTGTCCATACTTCCTGTCGCTATAAGTGAGTCATCTGGCGACCAGCTAACCACAAGGACCCAACTGGTGTGGCCTTTCAACGTCTGAAGGGGAGTACCAGTATCACAATCGAACAGTCGAGCCGTCGAGTCACCACTGCCTGTGACAAGTTTTGAGGATGTTGATGGCGAGAAAGACGCGGCTAATATCGAGCTCCCGTGACCGGGTATTGAGGACGAGCATCTCGAAACCTGCCATTCTTCGGAGTTAGCATTACATCTTTATGACGCGAATTGGGTAGCAAGACAAGTTTCGGGAGTGATTATGGGGTGAAGAATCGCGATTTCACTCCAGAAAAGCGTCTTGAGACTTCAGGAAGTGGACTTACAGCGCGAACGCGAAATACTGCTTGTGGGGTGTACTGTAGACTAATGGAATCTTCGGTCGTTTTTAGGCCGGGTTTGAGAAGGGAGTGGTAGAGATTGCTTGAGATGTCGAGAGCATTGTTTGCCTTTTCAGAGCGATCTGGTACACTTCGGTCTCAGTATTGCTTCTTTGGTGCGAGAATTTGAGTAATAAGACATGTCTTGTGGGGTATTTATAGTGAGAATCCACGACTCCACTCGAGAAAAATGTCCTGAAACCCAAAAACGGTGTTTAATGGGAATTAAAGACTCCGAAAGTGCCTTACAGGTGAAACGATAGGGTATCCGTTCTGGAGCATCCTGCAGCAAGTCAGTATCCGGTCATAGATTGGGATGAGTGAGAGCAACTTGTGTTCTAGGGTCCACGTACGTTCTTCTGCAAAGTATTCAGAAGCAGCTCAAGGTTCTTGACTGTCGCATCCGCGACAGATACTGAGACTGGCGGCCCAGATGATTGACCGGTTGCCTGATCGTAGAATTGCACGCGAATGCTCCCAAGATTGTCTGGTATGGCATCGATGTCCTGCTGTTCTCTCGCTTTGTCAGCAATGGCGGTACGCTGCCGCTTGCTTGGGGGAGGAACGATAGTCGCCATTACTGATATTGGAGAGCTGATATATTTGACTTGGACAAATTTTTGTTATCGGGATGTGGGGGAGCGCTATCGGCCGCCCTAGGCGCAGGATTTAGGCGGGCTATGCGCCCCAGCTCAAATCTAATCGTCGCAAGAAAATCTTGCTTTCTCCCTCATCACCATCGTCAGGTAAGGAACTTGGCCATGATGGCGAGCAACAGTAGGGCTTCAACGTCCTACACGTCAGCCACGACGTCCTACCCATCTCGTGCCGAGTACACGAGTGGTACACCGCGTCCAACCACAAGCATGAGCAGGGCAACTGCCAGTCGGTCAAGGACCAGGCCAAGGACCGCTACATCAACCGCTGGTGGAGGAGATCAGCAAATTATCTGTGCAATCAGTGAATCCAGAGGAGTGTCTCCTATTGTCGGTCTCGCTTTTGTCAATCTCTCCACTACTGAAGTTATTCTCTGCCAAATTTCAGACAGCCAGACCTATGTCCGGACAATTCATAAGCTGTCAATTCTTGAGCCGACTGAGATCCTGTTCATGAACACTGCAGCTCAGCCTGCGTCTAATCTGTACTCTCTCATTGATGACCATCTACAGGACAGAATTCGAATTAGTGTCATTGACAGGAAGTTCTGGACTGAGACCACCGGACTTGACTACATTCAACGCTTGGCTTTCAAGCAGGATATTGAGGCACTCAAGGTTTCCCTTGAAGGCAACTTTTATGCGACATGCTGCTTCGCTGCGGTCTGTTGCCTCGTAGCTCCTTCCATTTTTCAGACGGCCTTACTAAATACTTATTGTATGTAGGTTCTCAAGTACATTGAGCTCGTACTTTCGGTATCTTTTTCTTTACACTCTCTTCGCATAAAGTATGAGCCGTCCGAAGGAGCCATGATGATCGATCTTTCGACCATACGCGCTTTGGAGCTCGTTCAAAATTTGCAGAATCCTAAGTCAAAAGACTGTTTGTATGGATTGCTGAACCAGACACTAACGCCTATGGGGGCTCGAGTCCTGAAGAGTCACGTCCTACAGCCTTCGACTGACCCGAAAACCCTGGAGACACGCTATGATGCTCTTGCCGAGTTGGAGAGCAAGGAAGACGTGTTCTTCGCAGTCCGTCAGGGTATCTCCAATTTCATTTCCTACATTCGGAAGGCTTGTTGACGCTGTACAGCTTTGAAAGCTTTTGTGGATGTCGACCGAGTCTTGACAGCGGTCAGCAGGCCTAAGTGTATGATGTGAGCATGCTGACACAGCTAGTTCACACTCATCCCAGCCAAACCCTCAATCCAGCACTGGGAGCAGTCTATCAACAATGTGATCTTGATCAAGCAATACATCAAGTCAATCGGTCCTATTCATGATGCTATAGGTGGTACGACTAGTGAATTACTCATGGAGGTCGCTCAGGTACGTCTCGTTAATGATCAATCTTCGGGCCACATATTAAATTCCTCGGCAGCTTTGCGCCCCTGAGCAGTATGCGGATATCGAAATGCTGATTGATGAGACAATCAATGAGGACATTGTCTACCAAAGTCAGCCTCTCGACTTGCGTAATCAGAGAACTTATGCAGTCAAGGTTAGTATTCTCGAACATATGCCTGTGGGCCCGAGCTGACTTACTGTCATGCTAGGCGGGAGTCAATGGCCTTTTGGATGTCGCAAGGCAGACGTACAAAGAAGCAAATGCCGATGCATTTCAGATGGTCTCAGATTTGGGTCGTAAGTCGGTCGTAAATAACGACTATTACTGTGGAAGTACTCATCCGATCTAGAGACCCACGAGCTGGCGCTCGAATTGAAGTATGACACTGCTAGGCAATACTTCATCCGGCTAGATGCATCTCAGCTCGAAGACAGAACCCTTCCGGAGGTCTTCATCAATGTGTTTCGAAAGAAGAACATGGTCGAATGCCAGACTCTAGACCTCCTCAAGTGGAACCAGAAAATCGTAGATTCCCACCATGAAGTGCTCCAAATGAGCGACCAAAAGATTCAAGAGCTTATAACAGAGATCCGCAACAGAATCGAACCTTTGTTTCGGGTCAGTGCTGGAATCGCTCTGATCGACATGGTCGCATCCTTTGCGCAACTAGTCACGACTCAAGACTACTGCAGGCCTGAGCTATGTCAGACGCTTGCTCTCAAGAATGGCCGGCACCCTATTCGTGAAAAGATCCATGCTGAAAAGTACGTCCCCAATGACGCGTATGTCACGCAGCAAACCAGATTCCAAATCGTCACTGGATGCAACATGAGCGGCAAAAGCACCTACATCCGGTCGCTCGCTCTGATGGCAGTCATGGCCCAGATTGGCTGTTTCGTCCCAGCTTCTTATGCCTCCTTCCCAATCTTCCATCAGCTCTTCGCTCGGATCTCCATGGACGACAGCGTCGAAGCCAACGTCTCCACCTTTGCAGCCGAGATGCGTGAAACAGCCTTCATCCTCCGCAACATCGATAAGCGAAGCATGGTTGTCATTGACGAACTTGGCCGTGGCACCAGCACGCGAGATGGCCTAGCCATAGCCATCGCTGTCGCCGAAGCCTTGGTTGAGAGCAGAGCCTTCGTCTGGTTCGCCACCCATTTCCGCGACCTTCCCAAGATCCTCGCCGAACGCAACGGCGTCGTCAATATTCACCTCTCCGTCGAAATGGGAGAAGCGGACAAGATGATTATGCTCTATAAAGTCGCCAGCGGAGCCGTGCAGGAGCAACACTACGGTATCGCTCTTGCCAAAGTCGTCGATCTACCCCCAGACGTCATACGAGTTGCGGAACAGGTGTCGAAGAAGCTGACTGCTAATATGGAGAGGCGCAAGAAGAATTCGAAGACGATTCTGTTGGCGAGGCGTAGGAAGCTGATTCTGAGCTTGAGAGAGCAGCTGATGCAGGCGAGGGAGGGGAATATGCAGGGGAAAGTGCTGATGACTTGGATGAAGAAGTTGCAGGATGAGTTTGTTAATCGCATGGCGGCGCTGGAAGCTGATGTGGCAGCGGCCGAGGAGGAGGAGCGTGAAGAGGAGCAGCAAGAGGATTCCGTCCATTCGCCCAAGTCGAAAGCGACAACCAGAAACCAGGGATCTGATACACCAGAACGTGTTGTATTCCGTACACCAGCATCCAAGTCAATGAATTGTCAGCAAGAATCGGATATAGGGCAGGGGAACACCTCGCAGGACTCAGACGATCGCATGGTCTGGAGACCCGAACAACGGTACGAGATGTCAGGCGCCCTGCAATCCGAGACGGGTACCGAGGGTTAGAAACCCGCAAGAGGTCCCAATACCCATCCTCGACGAGCACCAACAAGCCACTACTGCGCTCAAGCACCACCACCGATTCGCCATTTGTCAGATATAATACCCATCTCCATATCCTCAATCTGCTCACCAATCCCGACTTTCCCCAGCTTTCAAGCCTCTATACCCAGCAAACTTTCCCATTTCCCGCTCCGATGACTTTTAATCCGTCGGCTCAAGCGATGAATTGCACCAACACCATGTGTCGGCTCGCAGTGGTCAAGATGCCCAAGAATATGCACTTGATTGATTCACCGCGCTCGGAATAGTCTACTACTATAGATTGCCTTGTAGACACGCGTCATCACCTAGCCTTTTACCTTCCGATTGAACCTTTTCTATACTCATTCAAGCCTTGCTCTTGTAAATAATGATGGTCGGGCTAGTCTTCATGAAATGTACATAATGATAGATACTTGAGCTGACAGTGTGCAATCAACACATCAAAACCCCAATCGAAGTTTTATATTTCTTCTCTGCAATTTCCCAAGTTCCAGCAGGTCAATGGTAACTTTCGGAGCTCTTCAAGTTTCATCTTGATCGCAACATCGAGGGTGCGAATTATCGTGCCTAATGAAAATGCCAATTTACGACCCCATCTATATAAACCTATACCCAAAGTTTTACGTCAGAAAGCCTCCCTTCACTGTCGCAAAAAGCCCAAACACCCTCCCAAGCGCCATTTGCCAAACCAGAACAGAACACCATCCCTCATCTTAGAATTCAACGTCAATATAAACCATCGTATCCAGTCCATGTCCATCCCCATCCCCATCCCCATCCCCATGCTCCTTTCCAAACCCCCATTCCTTCCCATTGCTGCGCCCTCTCGCACACATATATCAATCATCATCCTCCCCCTCCCCCGGCCTCCTCTCATTCCCCCTCGGCCCATCCTTCCTAATCGGAATCTTAATCCCCTGCGTCGCGAAGCACTTGCTCAAATTCGTGCTCTCAATGACGCCGGGGAATTTCTTCGCGCTGAAAACATGGAAGATGTCGCTGAAGCAGGATGCGAGGACGGGGGCGGAGGCGGTGTTGAGTTTGTGTTCGCTTTGTGGGCAGCCGACGTTTACGAAATTCATTTTTAATCTGAGCGGCTTAGCTGGTTGGATGTCGGGTTGGAAAGGGGTGGGGAAGCAGGGAGAGTGAGGTACCGGAATGAGCCTTCGGTTCTAACGCTGAGGTCTTGGAGGATGAACCAGACGCCCATTCGATTCTCACAATCTGTCAATTTGAAAGCGCTGACGCACAAACTGCCAATCAAGTTCCGCGTAAACATGCCGCTCGGATGGGAGCGCGGGTCACAAGCCACGGAGGGCGAAAGCAAAGGTCCTTGTCCCGGACCACCGAGCTGCTGTCCATAGCCGCCAGTCGGCGTGATTGGAGTTAAAGTGGGAGTGTTGTAATAACCTCCTGACGTTACGGAAGAAGGCACCGGCGGAGGTGGAAGCGGACCTTGATAGTAATTATTCGGGTAACTATTAGCCTGGGCATAGGCATTTATTTGTTGCTGCTGTTGTGAGGCTGAGGCCCTTGTGACTTCGGGAGAGGGTATGTGAACTGCTTGGAGGGGCACTTGCACTGCGTAGGCGGGCGCTGTGGGGATGTCATCAGTTGGTGGGGGGTAGCCGGCGGCTGTTGTGGCGGAGATGGAGGGCGAGGTGGAGGAGTGCCGAACTAGGTTGACTTCTTTTTGGGCATCTTGGGACCAGAGATCGACTGTGAGGACGAGGTAGGCCGTGTCGATGTCACTGTGAGAGAGAAATGTTAGAATATGTGTAACTCATGTTTTGGTCTTCATGGACTCTGAGAGGAGTAAGAAATACTGACTTGATATCCAGCTCCTGCCTGGTATTTGCATCTACAACAACGAGTCTGATGCAAGGCGGTGGTGTGATCGGTCGTCTGTCCTGTAAGTTGTGATAACTTAGCGTTGTGTTCTAGCGACATGGAAGCTTCAAACACAATCTTCAGAGCAGAAAGTCCTACCTTGTCTCCAAAGCCACACATGCGGGCTCTTATGGGCTGTTGCTTAACATCTAGACTGTAAACTCTCAGCCTATACTTCCTCTCATCGGTGTTTCAATCTCAATCTCAATCCATACCTATATATCCGCCCGTTGACCATAGTACTGGTAGGAATTGGAGTGGGCATGCGTGGGGCATTGACGTCGGGAGACACGTTGATGAGAGGTCGTGAGGCCGAAGCTGGAGTGGGGTATGCCTGTCCGTTCATTTCGCTCAGTACCGGCTTTACGTCGAGAACATCAGGGTCGGACATGGCGAGAGGTGGAGGTATAGGGGGCTGTCGAGGTTGGGCCAGTGAGACGGCCATGGTAGAAGGAGTGCCACACGGGTGACGCCTGCCAGATCCCCTGGAATGCTCGAGCTGTGAAGAAGCTGGCAGGAGCTGTACTGCGTGAGTGGGGTTTTGGGAGAACGGCAGAAATAGCTGTTCTTTTATTCCAATTTTCCAAGCCAGATGATATGCGAGTTGGGGGTAAAAGCGCTATCGCACGAGACTTGCACTTCCAGTTCAGAAAGCGCTGAATCAAAGCTGTAGAAGGTTCATAGATGAAAGATGTCATTCCAAAGAAGACGTATAGGACGAAAAGACTTATATACAAGTCACTCAAAGCAGCAATCAACGTCTCGATCTGCAGTGTGAGGAAAAGCGCTCGTGGAGGGGGAGAATTGGCTCGAATTGACGTCGCAGCGCCCAGGGCTTGACTTAGCTCCAAGGATCCACCCCACCGGACTCGCGGTTCCCCGGAGAATGGTTGGATAGCACGCCATACCACTGCTGCGGGCTCTCCAAGCTCATCGATAGCCTCTGCGCCATGCCTCAACCATGATAGTCTCCGGGCCCTCTTCCAGGGGTAGGATGCAGCATTGAGGATGATCCCCGGACGGCGTCTCGGTTGCATCCTTCGCATGCTTCCGGTGGAGATCGCTGCTGATGCTGCTTTCATACTGCAGCTGACAGCGACATCGCACCAATCAAATATATTGGGGATTCCCGAAGCCAGGGTTTCTTCAGCGGCTCAGTGTGGGCTATGCGGAAAGAACACCGCTGGTGCACGAGTCATGTAAATCTCACCGACGCTGATGATTGCTGAAATTCAATGACGACGAAACTAGCATGTTGGTTGAGAGAATGGGCAAGATGTGAATAGTAGAGAGGAAATTCTCAGCACAGGTGTGACAATCAGGAGCGATGATCGTGGAGATTACTGATGGTCAAGAGCCTCACCTGCGACCGTTGATGCTCAACGTTGAGCGGGCAATTGACAGTATCATGACAAGTATTGCCCAGGCATGGTCAGTCGGCCAGAGTAGGAAAAGCTACACTACCGTTTTACATTTCGCCGAGCGGACGGGCGTCACTTTTACCAAGATTGACCAATTTCAAAGAAGTTTCGCTCATGTAAAACATTCATGAATGATTTGTCAAGGCAAGAAGTTTGCCAATCGGTAGAGGCTTGAGCAGCGAATGAGGTCTTTCGTCGTGCAGATGAGCGTTCTGCTTGCTATCTTCAGGCATGTCGTAGAGATCTCAGTAGAACAGCACCACTTGCATGTGGACACAGAGCGCGAAGACCCTCAAAATATGGGTGGGAAGCCGTAGCATTTCCTGCACTAGATAAGCATAATTATCACTATCCTCAGACGCTCTCACGTGTAAAAGCCCAATACATAGCTCCACATGTACAAATATTGCTCCATTCAACACGGTCGATATTGGGTATCTATTATACTACACTCATCTGGCAACACCCCATCGATCGCCAAACGCACGAAAGCCGAGCGCTGAAAAGCTTCAATTAACGCCTAGGCCACAAGCGTCCGTTGCTCGTAAGATGCATTAAACCTCATGCCTGCTAGACACGTGATAAAAAGGGGGAAATCGCTCAGAGCCAGCCCTAAAATACATAATGAAGAGAACATATGATACCAATGCTTGGTGTGAGAGTGAAGGAATGAAAGAGGTATGTAGGGTTTTGTAGTTGTAAATGCGGAGGATGGGAGATTTGTTTATGAGGCGAGCTTGACGAAGTGCTTGTTCCATATCCAGCCGACCAGGTTGTTGGCGTCGTCTTGGTTCTTGGCGAGCCAGAGTTCGCCTTTTTCGCCGATAACGTCGAAGATCTGGAAGGTCGGGTTAGCAATTTGAATCATTGAAACTTGCGAGAATACTGACTTCTCCAGCAACATAGGTCAGGTAAGGATATCCAGCCTCCTTCCTCGCTCGATCAATATTGAATTCATAAACGCTCGCAGCGAGAAAAATAACATTGAAGCCTGCCGACCCCAGTCCTTGCGCTGGTGATTGCGCGCGTGGAGAATCCGACATTGGCATCGCGGAAGAGAAGAAGCCCGAGTATCGCTGAGAGGGTGAAGGAGCTCGGCCAGAGCTAGGCGGTGGATATGTTTGTCTGGAAGTCCTTCCGGTAGGTGCTGACTCTTCGCTTGGTCGAGTGGTAGTTGGGGTGTCGAAGCTAGGGCGGGATGGAGATGGCATAGGCTCCGTGTAAGTTCGAGGAGTCGCGGTTGATGGGCGTAAAGGTGTCGCGTTCACAGGAGTGGAGCTGTTGGAGAATGAATGGTAACTGCCGGGCACCTCTGGCGTTCTTGGACTGTGTCCAGACAAGGTAGAGCTAGCACGCATGCGGCGATTGGGCTCGACGTAATTTCCCGTTGAAAGTCCGCCATGTGCGAGTTGCGGTGCATCACCGAAGAAGCTGCCGCTGCTGCCGCGAGCGCCAAAGTCAGGCTTGGGTAGAACAGGCGATTGTTCGCTGCTGACTGAAAGCGTGCGTCGTTTGGAGAGGTCCAGTGACGAATTTTGCCGTGATGAACTAGCATCGTCGCCATTCAATGTTGTCGATGCCGAAGGGAAGCTCAATTGGTTTACAACTCCAGCAAGCATCGAACCATTACATATCCCCAAAGTCATCACCGATTCGTCAACGAATTTAAAATCTTGCGAGAAGGCGTTCACGATCTCCTCGGCATTGACAGGCACTCTATTATCTTCGATAGCTTGGCTAAGCTTCCTTCGCCAGATAGCTAGCCATTGGAGTTGTAATTGCACAAAATTGTTGAGACAAGCTTCGACCAGCTTGCCAGTGAGGGCGAATAGTTTCGGCAATTCCTCTTTCAATGTGTCATTGACTGCCAGATATTGCTCGCCTTGCTCGATCGTCTTCTTGTCTGGCTTCTCTCCTCGATCTTTAGTGGCTTTGAAACGTGCGTAGTCCAAGACTCGTTTGTTCCGTTTTTGCATGAGTTTCTGTGGACTGTCGTGAAGCTTCAGCAGCGTGGTCATGGGTTCTATAACGTTCTTGCGAACAGCAGCGATCTAAGCGTTGTTAGTTCCGGTCAAGCATATTCCAGAGATTCCTTTAAGACGTACGTGATCAGTGAGGGCAGTCATTGAGATCTCCCTTGTTGACATCCTGAATTTTCTCCACCTGCTTTCGCTCTCAGGGTAACTTGTTCCACCTACGTCAATATGTGCCTCCATAGCCAACGCAAAATCGCAGAAGCGGTTCATGAAGACTTGCACGTCATTCGTATACATTTCGACATCCCTCATGACGACTTGAAGCTGGAAGAAATGAGACCCGAACTTTTCGGAGACTGCAGAGTAGCCTCTATCCTCAATCATGTCGGAAAGGCCAACTTGTTGTCTTAGCTTCTCCGTTCGCCGTCCGAACGCTTTGGAAAGGCCTATCCGAACATCGGACTCCTTGCGCTTTCGAGTCTTGGTGACCTGTTCCATGATATCGGCACGCCTCTTCATTTCATTGATCCTCATCGAGATCCCTTTCATCTCACGAGCAGCGACATCCAAGGCTGTAAAGTCCGGATGATTCTCTGGCGTCGCCTCGAGTAACTGGTCGAGTAGCAGTGGGTATTTTAGGATCCGTTGAACTGGCTTGACTAATAAGGAATCGAGATCCCAAGCGGAAGTCAGATCGTGAGCATATTGCCGGCACTCTCTCAACCATATCTCGATATTACGGTTCTTTTGCAGCGCTTGAAGCTTCTGGTTGGCGGCATCATGGTTCTTTAGATAGTCCGCATAGACCTTTTCCATGTTGGCCATGTTGTGCCCGAAGGCCTCGCCAATGGAGGTCTTACGATCCTTGTCTTCGTCACTGAGGTCGGCACCGTTAATGGAAGATTGATCGTCAGTGACTTCACTGTGAGTCGTTGCATTGCTGACACGATTGCTCCTCCATCGCTTGTTCTTGGGGAGTACGTAGACGGATCTTGACGCTTGTTTCAAGGCGTCGAGGAAGTTTGTCGAAAATGCAACGATCTGATCCGAGTTGCCGAACAATGTCTTCACGTCCTCCGTAGATATGATGATCACGTTCGCTGTGCCTTTGTAGATGTCATCGACAACTTTCATGTCCTGGCCAAACGAGTGTTCTGTATCTACAAGCTCTTTGATGATGTGTCCGCGCCTTATCAATCGCTTCTGGTCCGGTGATGGAGAGGAAATCTTTGATGTTGAGTCTGTCGATATAGACGGTCCATCCACGCTGGGTCGATCCTGAGACCGTGATGAAGAGACAGACCTTGATTGGCGTGGTGGCTCGTTAGTAGGAAGCGGGGGTACGGGTTCATCACCGCCTGGAGCTTTCGAGGGGTAGACGCTCGAAGCGAGATGCTTGCTGTATATGCTAGGCGAGGGGTATGACCGCGTTCCAGCGGGAGGCGAAGGCTCCACTGGAGGTGGAGGCGGCGAATGTACAGGTAACGGCGGTGGTGGTATTACGGGCGAATCATTCCTTTGGGGCGGCAATACATTGATTTTCAGTCCAACCCCTTCGATCTCAGGTAATGTCAAACGGTCAGGCGTGTTTGCTAAATCCTTCTTGAACGACCTCCAGTCTTTCGGTGGCAGGCTAGGCTTGTCGTCCGTTGCAGGACTATCCAAAGCTTTAGCTTGCATCTCAAGACCTCCAAGTGACGGCGACATATCCCAATCATCTGGACGATTTAAGCTTGCCCTTGCAGGTCTTGATTCGCCTTCTTCTACGTCAAGACTTCTTCCTGGGGGCGTGCCATCGTCGTATTCGCGCTCTCTGTCCTCTACCAATTTTTCATCGAGATCGTCCCTGACTTCCTTCTCAGATATGTCGAACACTCGGAGAGAGCTCGACCCTCGTCTGGTGTAGGGATCTGTAGGGTCGGGCATTGCGCTCGAAGGCTTTGACCTTTTTCTAGCCAATTCTTGCAGGTACAGTTGGGTCACCTTCTTTGGATCCCAGCCCCCTTGACGAGCCAGATCTGGGGACTGAGTGAGGATATGCTGTTGAACGTCTTGCATCATCTCTGGACTAACAAGAGTCGGGTCATGGTAATGATCCAGAACACGGTTAATGGTGCTATAGGCGTCACTATCCATGGTGGTCCTAGCAGTTCGAGCGGAAGTGAATGAGGCGGGAGACCATGCCTGTGGCGTCTGCTGACTCGCGGAAGTCGATATGGACAGGTGAGCGGGTTGATCAGAGCTTTGTAGAGAGTGCTCATCGATCCGCTCCATAGGCGCGTCTCGCTCGTCCCTTGACCGAGTAGAAGATGTCCAAGAGCTCATACTCCACCGACTTTCCGGCCCTTCAGTTGATTGGGGTTCCCTTAATTTGTCGTCGTATGGATCCTTGGAGGGTGCCTTCTCGAGCACAGGCGTGTCACCCAGCATGATATGTATAGACTCTCGGTCGTCTTTCTCCGAAGCGGATTCCTCTATTAAGGGTGGCCGTCGAACACTTTCCGGACTCAGGCTTGTGTCTCGCATGTTCATAATATGATTCAACAGAGCCTCCTGATCATGCGAAACTGGGCGAGAACTATCTCGGGAGTCATCCTGAGGCTCGTCATCGAAGAAAGTGTCAACCGAGTCAGACGTGCCAGCGGTTATGGCAGAGCTTGGCTCAACATCAGAGGAATGCGAGGTATCTCTCTCTGGGACCCGATCCAAGTCTGCTGAGAAGCGGTTGTGTGTGCCAAGCGTTGGCGAGTCCTCAATGCTCAGGTCAAGTACAGATCGTTCCGACAAGTGACCAGTATTAATCGTCAATTCCCGTTCTGATTTGGGGGTATCGGCCGCTGGAGTCTTTGGACGCTCCTTTGCGGGGTGTTGATAGTCCTCGTGATTGGAGTCAGGCGGGTCCTTGGGTACGTTGCCATGTCGCCCAGTATTCGAATTCCCTTTGCTCATAGATTGTGTCCCCAAAGGTCGGCCGTCCAGAGCCATAGACGCCCTCCTCTGTTCATCTTCCCTTACTGTCTGTGTAACGGCCTGCTGAATCTTCTCTCTCCTCGCTGCAAAATCGACGCCCGCAAGCTCTGGCGGTTTACGAGGCCGGCTTTCTCGCTTACTCCGAGGGTTCCCAGTATCAGAACCAGAAAATCTCTCAACAGCCCGTGCACGTGAAGCTGAGGTTGAAGCATTCGAGACCGGTTGCCGTGGCCTCGAACTCCTCAGTGGAGGGGATTTCTTGGGCATTGGAGCTGATATGTAAGCTGTGAGACGGGGGCTAGTAGCTGGACGTTGTCCCCCCGTACCAAAGTCGCTCCGCCTAGGCGATCTCTGCGGAGTGCTTGATCTTGAGTGTTGCGGTGGACTGCGCGGGTATTGGCTACGCGTCGGTTTAGCCGTCATTATTCTTGTAGGAGATTTCATATGAGCTCTTCCCAGCGCCGAATTCGCCCGTGTAGAATGCGTAGAGTTACCGGAGTCAGATGCGGTGCTCAATCGGCGAGTGGAGACAGGTATTCGAGACTGAGAACTCTGCTTGGAAGTGGTGGTTGAGCTGGGAGGAGACTGAGGATCTCGATCTCGATGTGGCGAAAGATTAGTCCCGTATATCCTCGATGTCGGTGGTCCTAATGGCGCACCCGTAAAATCACTTCTAGTCCGGCGATGCATGTTTGGAGGAGGATCAGGTATGTTTCCCTCGGTCTTGATCTCATCCAAGGTTGGTGTCACGCCCAAATACCATGCAGATGGCGATGAGGGCGTGTTTCCAGCCGCGTGTCGCTCTTGCTCTTGGGGGAACATGGGGTTAGGACTATGCATGCTCCCTTCTGATCCTCTTCGCCGTTGGCGACCTGTAGGTATCCCATAGCCAGTATCGCCATGGGTAGGGCTCATGGCCAGAATCTCACCGAATAGAGGCCTTTTTGACTGTGTCTCTGCAAGGCTTGTGGTCGACTGAGAAGCATAGGGTCGGGACGAATTAGGAGCGTCGGGCCGCTGAGGTCGTGAAGGCTTCTTGGATTTCGGACTTGTCGAGACCTTATTTGCTGGTGGGATTCCGGATCGATTAGAGAGGGAGGAAGTGCGAGCCCTTACTGTGTGAGGGCTTGCAGAGGGTGACCTCGAGGTGGATTTCCTCGGCAATGGTAGGGCTTCATCTGGAGTCTGGTTGAACCTGTTTACTAACTCCTTGAGTGAGGTCTGGCGATTCCTCGTCGGATCTGATAGCGTAGGACTGGACTTTGCGGCACTTAGTGGCGATCGTTCCATTGGAGATGTGTTGTAGCGTGAGCTGACCCTGGACGAGAGTGATAGCTTTGGAACATTCGTTCTCGCTGCGGTACCGCCGTTCTGCTGCATCCTGATGTCCCCCTGTCCTGAGCCTTCCCCCAACATTGTCCTATACTGGTCTTGATGCCGCCTGTAGAAATCATGGGGGTCGGGAGAGTCACCCCGGGGAGTACCGGCAGCAATACCATTGGTAATAGCGCTATTGGTGTTCCGTTCGGGTATCGCAGACACCTTGGATCGTTTGGCGGGGTTGTAGGAGGATGCTTGAGAGGTTTTCCGTGGCGGGTCTAAGGAATAGTGATTGTAGTCCGAGTCGATGGAGGACATGCTGGCCTAAGGACGTGAGGCATCAATCCGGTGTCGTTGCAAAACCTAGGGCAGCCAGCCCTGCTGGAAAAAGTAGGTCTGGTAGGATGGCCGTTGGGGTCTTGGTGACGGGTTGGGGGTGGAGGGTGCGGTGCGGCTCTCCGTCACTAGCTGTCGCACGATTTATGAGACGAACGCGAAGGATTAGGTTAAGGGCGATTCATCGCGCAAAAGTGGAGCTGCAGTAATAATGTCGTCGTGAAGCGTGTCGTCGAAATCGTCGATATAGAGGTGATGGCCTTTAGCAAGTCGTAGGTCTTGGTACAGCGTAAAGATGTTTAAATGAAGCAGTGACCGAGGGCGCCGAAGCCAATGAGATTAGCGTGCCAGCTCTCGCTGTAACGTCCCGCTTCTGAGGCGCGCGACCTGTGACTTGTGCAATCTGCAATCGAATCGTTACAAGTCTACGGGAGTATTCAGAGTATGTATCACTGCCATGATTTCGAATTGATATTCATAGATCTTGGATGCCAGATTTTAGTCTCTGACGCCGTTGAAAAACGTAGGTTACCAGGAAATTTCTAAAGTACGTTTACTTGCAAGGATGTTGCTGGCCACAACCTAATTGGCACATCGGACAGCAGCATGGCCTTTCAGCATTGCTATCTTGCCACGACATCTCTTTGTCACTAGGAACTTACAGCTTCACCGCCAGAGGCAAAACACGAGGCATATTACCTTTTGCATTCGCAGTGAACGTGGCCACCGTCGTGCTCAACAAATGTACATACGCTTCTTTGAAGCGATGCCCGCTCATTGATAGATTCCTGAGGCTAATACGCTGTGGCGAGTATACAATGCCTGCAACACACGTGGCATTGGATCTGTTGAAGACTGATCGGAGCAAGGATTAGGAGACATGGTCCGAGCCAGCGCTTGTCGGGTGTTTCTCATATCAAGATCTTCTAATTCTCCGCATCCATGGGAGTCAGGTGCTACTGTTTGTTGGTACTCTACACTCGATGTCAGTTCTTCCATATTCTCAAACATGGCGTTCCGTTGTTTGTTGTCCGGCTGCCTACTCTCCGAAATCTTTTGGTGGAAATTAACAAGGCCAAACTGACTAATCGGCTAAGACTGTCTTGCAGCCCCAAGGACATTGTACGAGTAGACGTTGAAAATGTCAGTATGTACCCAACTTAGACCAAGTCAAGCCCGCGTGGCTTCCTTTATAAGCTGGACTTGGTATTCTTGTGTATTTGATACATTTTGGTGGACAACGATTGTAAGTGCCGTGGGTGCCAATCGCAAAACGCTGGGGCAGGATGATTGGTGCCACGCGTGCGGGCCCCGCGTGAGTAGAAACATACTTGCTGAATAAACCACAAGAGGGCAGTCGGTCGTTGATACAGTAACGTGGAGACTGGAGTCTGCGTAGAGCACACCTGGCCAAGTTGCCGTGATGTCTCGATTCAACTCCACATCTAACGTCGACCTCGATCGACCTCGACTCGCGACTGCTCAATGTCTATTTTCCAGGCGTCCATAAGCTGGTGGAGGTTGCGCTTGGGATCTTCCAGGTTCCTAACCAATGAGAAGTGGGTTGTTGCGATTGATATCAGGTCATGTAATAACACAAAGCGGTATTCACTTGTGATATTCTGCTGGGCATATTCGGCGTCTACATACCTGTGTCAACGTAAGGTAAGCAAGGCTCGAAAAACCACGTTTATCGTATTGAAGCCCACCATACTTGATAAGAGAAATCATAATCTGATCTCCTTGCATTTGGGGGAACTTTCCTTTGCACTTGAAAGGTAATCTCGGCATCACCACCTATATATTGTCGGGTAAGCACTATTATAAGTATAGCAAACTTCCAAACGCTATATCCTTTTACGTCGCTCATGGACGTCGCAGGCGGTATGAGGTCTGTGGAAGCACTTGGTCCCTTGAAGGCTCGATGTCGGTGATTTAGCGCGCATTGTTGCGGCTCCTTCTCTTCTACCGAGCTCTTCTGCTACTATCTGCATCGTTCTTTGCACCGGCGTGTTGCCATTTGGGGTTACCTTCTTGGAATTGACCTGGTTTCAGACTATGAACATCCAAAGGTGAAGAGCTGGGGACTGCATCACTGCTAGGCTCGGTCGGGCCAATGCTGAGAGTGGCCGTTGCGTCTCGATCCGATAAAGGAAGACCTATCATTTTAAGACCACCAATGTGCAGTCCCTGTCTAATGTCACAATAGATAAAGCTATATGTTACGAAAATTGCCATCATGTACTCATTTGAGTGTAGTGTCCAGATCTTCTCGTACACCTCGCCTAGATTTCACTGATTTAAGGTGCGATGGCGACATTGGTGATGGGGGAGGCGAACTGCGAGGAAAGCTAGAAGGACCGTCCTCGAAGTCATCTTCCTCGAACATTCCGTCATCAAAGATGCACGCCATGGGGCTCACGAATCAAGGGGGGGAGAGCATAGCTGATCGTGGTGGAGGTACGTCAAGAGCTAGGAGCCCAAATCCGAGCACAAACATTCAAGGCTTCAAATTTTGTGGGGCTTTTACAGAAGTACCATTCTGAGGGAAACCCGAGCGACTTTGACCATGATTGATTTTGAATTCAAACGATCTATGGGATATTCTTAGAGTATGTAGTGATCTATGTCTATCTCTGCGAATTACAGTCCTCAAAGCTTATAGTTATGGAGCTAGAGATGATAGAAGTTAAAAAGATACTTGTTTGGGTGCTAGTGTATTTAGGGGTTCCTCGTTGGATCAAAGCTGACGGAGGGGTAGCGGTCCTGTCCGAGCTGATCTTTCTGATACGGACCATCGAAAATTTATCGCGGACAGGGCTTTCGGGCTTGGCACAAGCCCAAGAAGAGCAAGAATAGCCATAATCAGGCCCCACCGCTCACCTCGAGTTGGGTGAGGGGTGCGAGGGGTGTCAACGTGTGGATTGGACTTACGAACAAGGAGCGCGGTTCCAATAGCCCAAAAGCCCGACCAGCGCAAGCCAGAGGCGAGCCGGAAGCAAAGCTACGCGAAGCTCGACGCGCTAGTGGGAAGAGTCACGTGCATAGCGCGTCTGGGCTTTATACTGACATGTCATATCCTACTATTTTCATTGCTTTCACTTGAGTGACAAAATCCACAATAGAACGAAGATGGCCAGAAAGCGAAAGAGAGGCCAACCGTCGATTGGCAATGCTGAACAGCCCAGCAAACGCGTGCACATAGGCTACGCTAATACCGAAAAGGAGTCCGTCAAACATCCTACATTATGTCTCTATTACACAGAAATCTTGACGTTAAAAGGCTACCTGCTCTCGAACCTCCCCACGAACTCAAAAACAAGGCGCCGAAGGGTTGCATCTGCAGATATTGACATCCTTGACAAGATTGTGGTATGCAAGATTGATGATCGGAAGCCATCACCTGATTTGGCTCGATCCAAAGATTTTGAAGCCTTTTCGCAACAAGTCAGCCTAACGGCCGGAAGCAGTATTGGAGAAAGGTCATCGTCACAATCAGATCTCATCGATTTCGCAATATGGTTGCTTTTCCATAGGATTCACCGCCACACTTACCGGCCACAGCACTTATTATGTCATGGCTATCAGCGCGCAAGCAATCTCAGAGAGCTGGGCGAAGATCATTGTGCAGTTGCCGGCATACCAGGTCTTGTATCTCACTACCCTAATAATAACGTGAATGTCATGAAGGATGCGAATTGGACGGAAATCCTGGGCTTGCTGGGCAAGGAGGGTGATCGAATTATGCTTGATCTGGTCTTGGAGTGTGGTGTGTTCGCAGAAGTAGCTGGTGGCCAAGGGAACTACTATCAACTATCTGGTAGAATTGACCCTTTCTTCATTGTGGAAAGCTGCTTACGACCCGAACCAGGGATCCCTCTGACCGAGATGGCAACACTTATATCACAAACCTCTCCAGTACCGAGAACAGTGCTGCAACAGGATTCCATGGTCAGTAATGGCTTGAGACCTAGAGACAGTCCCCAGACATCTCCCAAGAGCCCCGCCGCCATTAGTTTCGTTCGAAACCGCATGTTCTACGCACGTGCAGCTTTGAATGCCAAGGGCAGGGTCACCTTCAGCCTTCGACATATCCGTGAGTCTGAGCTAAACATCCCCATTCACTTCTCGCTAAGCGTCTTCAGACGTCTTGAATCGGTACCCGGATAGCAAGAACAAAGAGCACACTGTCCATGTAATGAAGTACATATTTCCAAGACAGTTCGGCTTGCATAACGTCTTTACTTCTACTGTTGACCCTAAGGAGACGGTGCAAGCTTTCAAGGACTATACGCTACGAGAGCAAGAGATTGGTCAATGTGAGCGGCGAATCATGCAGAAAAGAGACGCGAGCGCTAAGGACCCTGAATCGGCCAAACGGTGGCTACCCAAAAGACTACGAGGCGAGACACTGGATCTGGTCAAGAAATTACAGATCTTGCAAACTCGATGTTCGTATCATGAGCTCCTCAAGCACTATTGCCCAGTGAAGGTGAGCTTTCATATGATTTCGCTGCTTACAAACAGATTCCGTTAACCTTGATCAGAGAATCGAGAAGCCTCGAAAGGGTTTTGGCACGACTAAGACGGCTTCCACGCAAACAGGTAATCAAACCTCATTTTTTCTTCCAAGCTCGAAACCGGCTTCGGTCAATTCGCACACTCCAGTAGAGGCCCCCAAACCCTCCTTGGTCTCGCTTGCAAGTCCATGCTCCGATGTATCTGCATTTTGCCGAGCTACCCTGTCGAAGCTGATCCCAAATGCTTTCTGGGGTGAAGGAGCTGAGGGTAAGGAGAACAAAAATGTAGTGATGCAGAACGTCGACCGCTTCGTTCGACTTAGGAGATTTGAAACCTTTTCGTTGCATTTAGTATCCCAAAACTTGAAGGTACGGCCAATATCTACGGCCACTATCAACCGATATTTTCAGCCACTAACATCAACAGTTGAGTAATATAGCCTGGTTAAGGCCAGCCAACATTGACCCGTCTGCAAAGATTTCAGCCTCCGACCTGCAGAAGCGTAGAGAAATTTTCCTGGAGTTTCTTTATTATATTTTTGATTCTTTATTGATACCCCTGATTCGCTCCAATTTCCACGTTACGGAATCGAATGTCCATCAAAATCGTCTTTTCTACTTTCGACATGATGTATGGCGGTCGTTGACGGAGCCCGCCATGTCGAAGCTCAAGCTCTCCATGTTTGACGAGATCAATACGCTCAAAGCCAAAAAGCTGCTTGATGCACGGACATTAGGGTTCAGTCAAATTAGACTGCTTCCCAAAGGTAATGAGGTACGCCCGATCACCAACTTGCGCAGAAGAGTCGCCAAACTGCAAAACGGCAAGACAACCTTGGGCTGGAGCATCAACTCAGTCATGGCACCCGTCTTCAACGTGTTCGATTTCGAGAAGAGGCGGCGACCAGGACTTGTCGGCGCTGCTCTTTTCTCTGTTGGGGACATGTACCCGAAGCTCAAGTCGTCCGCTCTTAAGCTACGAGATGGGCAGATGGCAGAGAAACGGCTCTACTTCGTCAAAGCAGATGCAAAGTCCTGTTTCGATACCATTCCTCAACGAAAAGTAGTCCGGCTGATGGAGCAAATCGCTTCCGAAGCCGATTATCGAATCGCGCGCCATGCGGAGATCAAGGTCTCGGATGTACATGGCGGTGCAGATGGCCAGGCGAAACCAGCTCGGAAGTTTGTTGCCACGGCAAGAGCTTCTACAGATTTTACCAGCTTCGACAAAGTACTCGAAGAACGATTCGCAAGGGAGAGGAAGAACACAGTCTTTGTTGATGGCGTCGTACAGACTTCGCAGAAGAGGCGGATGATGCTCGACCTTTTAAAGGACCACGTGGAGAGGAACATTGTCAAGATTGGCAAGAAGTTCTTCCGGCAAAAAGCAGGCATACCACAAGGTTCAGTCCTGTCGTCCCTTCTCTGCAACTACTTCTACGCACAGCTGGAGAAAGAGTATTTGGGCTTCCTGGACGATGAAGAAAGTACTCTACTCAGACTTATCGACGATTTCCTTCTGATCACCACCAACGAACAGCACGCAAAGAAGTTCCTGCAGATCTTGCACAATGGAGTCCCAGAGTACGGCGTTGAAGTCAATCCAGCCAAGAGTCTGGCAAACTTTGAGGTCACTATCAATGGGTTCAGGGTGCCTTCTCTGCAACAAGGAGCAGCTTTCCCTTATTGTGGTAACGCCATTGACACTCGATCACTGGAGATCACTAAGGACAGAGATCGAAGGAAGGGCACAGGTAATAGACCCATGTCCGGTCCATGAGAGACTCAGAAAGCTAAGACCCCGCAGTACTGGCGGATACATTGACAGTCGAGCCATCAAAGGTCCCTGGCAAGACTTTCCATCGAAAAGTGTTGAAGTACGCTCTCCGAGACCGATGCTGCTTTCTTAGTCGCTAACATGTGTCACAGTGCCTTCAAGATCCAGACGCACAAGATGTTCCTCGACACCAACTCCAACTCTCCAAACACTGTACTGTCAACAATCTACCAGAACTTCGCGGAGGCAGCAATGAAATATTATCGATATGCGAAATGCATGCAGAGTAGCAAGCAGCCACATTTAGATCTTCTGATAAGTATGACCAGATCGGGTAATCTGTTATTTCCCGTCAGATCCTTAGCTTACCAAAGACGTTACCGTAACGCAGGAACGATACGAGATCTGATCGATCTTGCATACGTGCTCATCAAAGGCAAGCACAAACGCCTTGCGCACGACTACGATTGTGCGGTCAGCAAGGGCCAAGTCCAATGGTAAGGCGCCCCCAAACCCTGAAAATGCCCCTGCATGAGCTCCACGAATTCTGACACAAGCCTGCCCATATGGCTAATTGTACTTGGCACAGGCTTGCGGCCAAAGCCTTTCATAATGTCTTGGCCAGGAAGCAAAGTAGATATCGCCATGTCATTGCCTGGCTTGACGATGCGTTCTTGAAGGCGACATGTGGAAATAGGAAAGAAGCGTCAAGGCTCAATGGGATCGCAAACAAAGGGAATGCTATATTTAGCGACTACAGATATTAGATGCATTGCCGCTTGGTAACGTCAAAATGCAATGCAGCAACGCGACAACATTTTAAGGCTTCGGAATATAACTATATCAAGTGGCTGGAAACGTAGCTGAAGAATTCGAGAGGTCGGTCCACTACCATTCCAGCCATCTGAAACCCAGGCGACCCATTCTGCAGTGCCTCAAAACACAACAATACAACTCTTCTGGATACCACAATCAGGCGCTCCCTCTTTACCATAGATACACCTTTGCTGCTCGAGAATATTCTCAATTGATGATAATTGAAAGTAACTGAAACTTTTCAGCGAAGATGCAACTCTGAGGGATCTCCGTTGCCAAGGCAGATCCGTCGGCGTTAGAGCTGCACGTGGCTCGGTTCGGACTGACCCTGGTGACCCCCTAAAAATCTGGAGTGCAGCATGGACAATCTGACGTTCAGCTCGACATCAAACTTCTTCCCCGACGGCGACACCCATAATTCTTACTGTATATACTTACCAGTCACTATCGTTGGTGCTGGACGACACTCTTTGGATACTTACGATCTTTATCAAGACGAGCAAGCAGACACCAACAGACATTCCTTCTTCAACAACGCGAAAAGGGCTACGGAACCCCCACTGTTCACTTCTAATACCATCAACCAAAACCCCACCAGAATAATCAAGCACTCGCGTCATTCACACCAACGATCGCTGACAGGTGTTGCTACCATACTGTACGATGAAATGACTTCCTTTGCCCCCGAGGCGCCAGGCTCTCCGCCAGGCCTGACCGGATCTAAATCTTCCAAATCCTCCTCCTTCCATTCATCCTCATTGCCCGGTGCAGACGGTATTTTGTCGGATATCACTCATTTCGAAGACATTGGGCTTGACGAGGAATACCACCTATCGCTGGGCAATTTGAATGGCATGGAGAAGCCGTTGCGCCCTCTGCCGCGCAATGCTGCATCTACTGGTGGACTCAAAAACAGTGCGCCGCCGATGAAAACCATGCGAGATCTTACAAATGCGGGAGAGAAGTTGCCATACCCGAGACTGCAAAGTCAAATGAAAGCGCATGGCCCACCCCAGTCGCTTATTCTACCAAATGGAGGAGGACCAAGAAGAGGCTTCAGAAGCCCATCTACTCCTTCTCTTGCCATTCAAGCTATGAGCAATCGCAATCGCTCTCGGTCTCCTTCCCCACACACCGCATCTCCAATGGACAGGCCGATGAAAAGCCCTGTGTCTCCCATGAGACCTGGACCATCAGCTCCCATCAATATGAAGAAACCCCCGGTCAGGCGCGGCTCATGGCAACCGAGCCGAAAATCGATAAAAGAGCTGGAGGCAGAATATGACGATCTGGACGAGGATTTACCTGACGATGCTAGCTTATGGAACGTACCTCTTTCCCCACGACCGCCAACGGAAAGATCGGCAATATCTGCCGCGAATTCACCCAAAGCTTCGCCCTGTACAAGCCCGGAGCGCCCTAGTCCTCTTCGTGCTGGCCTCGGCATATCAAGTATACCCCCGAAGACTGCTCCCGTGCTTACGACCAGCTCATCGCTGTCTGGCAATCTGGCCGACCTTCCATCTTCGCGGAAACCCAAGATCCTACGAGGCGCTTCTACAGGAGGGATGCCAGACCGCTTCGGCTTTGCCGCAGCCCGCACCATATCGTGGAATATAGCCCTGTCCGAGCTTTCCGATGACGCCAAGGTGCTGACAGAGGCCTTTGAGAATCATGCTGTGATAGCAGAGCAGAAACACGAGGAGGCTGTTCAGAATGGCGAATCAACTGTCAGACCGAGCATGGAGAAGATATCAAGAGCGAGGACGAGCACTTTCGAGCTGCCACCACTGAGGATGAATAATGTGATGATTGATCCGCTGCCGATAAGTAAAGAGAAAGAGAAAGTTTTGAGCAGGACGAGACCGAGCTGGTTACCACCTAAGAGCCAAAAGGAAGAAAAGAAGCATCTGAAAGAGTACCAGCGCATGATGGAGTTTAGTTTGGAAGCTGGTAAGAACAATAATTCATAAAAGCGGGGTCTATGACTAATGTTTGATGTTCAGAACGCCGGAAAGCTGCTAAAGTGGCCGAACTTCAATGCGCCAAAGACGACACCAAAGGTGCACTCCTTCGAATCTGGGAGGAACACGTCCTACCAAACTGGGACAAAGTAATCCGCGAGCCGCGGACAAGAGAGCTCTGGTGGCGAGGAGTGGCTCCCAAATCTCGAGCTCAAGTGTGGCAGAAAGCTATTGGAAACGATCTTGCATTGACCGAAAACACATATACCAAGGCATTGCAAAGGGCGAAAGATATGGAAGTGCGGATTCGAGAAGCAGGCGGTGAAGAGCTTAGTAAAGAGAAGGCATGGTTCGATGCGATACGAAGGGATGTCGAAGTCACTTTTGCGGAGCTTAATATCTTCCAGCCTACAGGGCCATTGCATGGTGATTTGGTTGACATCCTGATGGCATACTCGATGTATCGCTCGGACGTTGGCTATAGTCATGGCACTCATGTAAGCTTTGGATATTTCCTGCCACTCGCTGGTCTTGCTAACCATGGACCGCAGCTCATCGCAGCCCTTCTTTCACTTACTCTTCCCACTCCCAGCGCGGCTTTTCTAACGCTATGCAACCTTCTCAACCGCCCTCTTCCGCTCGCTTTTCTAACAGGCGACCCTTCCGGAACGGCAAAGGCCTACCAACTCATCGAGGGTCTGCTTTCCCACAAGTTTCCTCGACTACACTCCCATCTCTTTTCCCCGGCATCCACAGGTCTAGGCCTTACGGCTCACGAAGTGTTCGAGCCGATGATGCGGACACTCTTCCTCGGACCTGGCAAAGGGCTGGGACTAGAGACAGCGGCGCGGGTATGGGATGTTATGGTCTTTGACGGCGATGGCGCTATTATTCGAATTGCTGTCGCGGTACTAGGCGCACTGGAGGGGAAGCTCTACGGCAGTAAAGAGGAGGTTTTAGGGGTACTAGGTTGGAGAGGGGGTAACGGACGAGGTGCTTGGGATGTTAGTACCGAAGACGATTTCATGACCAGAGCGAGGGCAGTTGGTAGAGAAGAGAAGGGAAAAACTACCTAAATTCTATGGCTGTAATGAGATAAAGGACCTGGACATATGGGCGGGCAATGGGATGGCATTAGGGGTGGTTTTGAGAGGTGATCTCTGCTTGGTTTCTTCGACCATGCTGCATAGCATTGTCTTTGATCAATTGTCGACGAGCCGATATCTTTGGATAGCAGAGCTTCGAGCCTCGATGGTTATTTGATGTTTTGAGCAGAATTCACTGTCAATCGAATACCTTGTGACGGTGTTTTAATTATCTTTAGTAGCCTTGTGCCTAGAATGGGACGAGCGAAGATGGGCCCGTAGTGGGGCCGCTGCAGGGTCAAAGCCATCATCGACGCCAGTCAAAGCTCCAACAAGATCCAAGATCTTCCACGCTTGATGATCTTGCGGCATTTAAATCTCACTCGTGTATTTATTCCCCCACCTCTCGTCCCACCACCACCACCATCGGCACCAGCGCTCGTCGGCTCTCACAACATCTTCTCCACGCAACAATGGGCGCCTGGCTCTCCAAACACCTCGAACCAACCGCCGCCCACTTCACCTACCTAATCGTCTCTGCCTTCCTCCTGATCTACGCCCTCTTCAGCTCCTTCATCCGCAACCGCCTCCACCTCTCCGAACCCCCACTCGCAACCCTCGTCGGCATCATCTTCGGCCCCGAATGCCTCAACCTTCTCTCCCCGCAAAAATGGGGCGTGGAAGACAACGTAACGCAAGAAGCCGCCCGCCTCATCGTAGGCTTGCAGGTCTTCACTGCAGGCGTGGAGCTGCCGAAGATGTATTTCAATAGGCATTGGAAGAGCGTAGCGATGATGTTGGGGCCGGTGATGACGTTTTCGTGGTTGATCACGGCACTTTTTACGTGGTTGGTTATACAGACGAAGTGGACGACTGCGTTGACCATTAGTGCCTGTCTTGCGCCTACGGATCCGGTGCTCGCGGCTAGTGTGTTAGCTGAGAGTACGTTTTCGAGAAGGGTACCGAGGAGGCTGAGGAATTTGCTTAGTGCGGAGAGTGGGTGTAACGACGGCGTATCATATCCTTTTCTTTTTATTGGACTACTCTTTCTCATCGAGCCCACAACGGGTGGAGCAGTCAAGGAATGGGTACTTGCAACCGTGCTGTGGCAATGTTGTCTCGGTCTGCTTATCGGATTGGTAATGGGCCACAGCTTCAACCGCACGCTCCGCTTCGCAGAAAAATACGATTACATCGACCCTGCTTCCTTCCTGGTGTTCTACTTCCTGCTTGCCATTTTCGCCGTCGGCGTCGGCAGCACCCTAGGCGTCGACGATTTCTTAGTCGCCTTTGGGGCTGGGTATGGCTTTGCGTGGGATGGCTGGTTCGCCAGTAAAACAAAACAAACCCACCTTCCTAATATCCTCGACCTCTTTCTCAACTCATCCATGTTCATCTACTTCGGCGCTATCATCCCCTGGAGCCATTTCAGTGCAGGAACCTACACACCTACTATCACACCCGGCCGCCTCATCGGCCTACTAATCCTGATCCTCCTCTTCCGCCGCATCCCCATCGTCCTGGCCCTCAAACGCTTCATCCCCGACATCCGCACCTACCACGAAGCGCTCTTCTGCGGGCACTTCGGCCCCATGGGTCTTGGTGCTTTATTCCTCGTCATCGAAGCGCGGGCCCAGCTGGAGAACGGGACTTCATTGCCTGAGCCACATCCGCCGGAACATACGAAGCATAAGGAGGCTATTGAGACGATCTGGCCTGTAGTGTGTTTTATTATCTTGGGGAGTACGATGGTGCATGGGCTAAGTGTGGTGGCTATTAGTGTGGGGAGTCATTTCTCGAGGAAGGAGGGGGAAAGGGCGCCGTTGATTGGGCAGGAGAGCGAGGGGTTGAATTATATGGTGCATGAAGGGGGTGGGGGGGAAAGTGAACCGAGCGTGAGTGGGGATGATGATCCTGATCCTAATTCATGAGTGAGATGAATGACATTACGTACCCATGAGGTATGAAAACCAAAAGATTATGTGAGCTTGGAGCTTTGAGTTGCATCACTGCCGCTGTTGCTACCTCGCTTTGTGGTCGTTGCAGCATCAGTTAGAGCGCGAAAAGGCAGGAATACCATATATCCAGTCCAAAGTCATAGCGCTGTGCTACATTTGCGTACAAGAGTCCAGGGAAAGCAATTCCGAGCTCAAGCGACCAAGGGAATACTAATACCCCGCTTAGAGGTTTAGAAAGACAATTGGCTGATGGCTCTAGTATTCACAAGAATGATAAAATCTCAGCGCAGAATTCTGGAGGAGCGCAGAATTGCCAGCTAGGACGAGTGAAGAAGCCGTGAAAATGATACTTGAATTCTAGGAATATGATCTCATCCTAGCTCTGGCGTCAAAGAAAAGAACCACATTCCAGCTCTAATCTCGAGAGCTCTCCAGTTCTGACACTCATGGAATAAACAGATACGCAGCTCAAAAGACTAGAAGAAGGACGCGTTGTGAGTTTTTCCATTGATCGGCATAATACATCTTCGGCTTCTTGAGCTAGAACGAGGACGTGGAGGGTGGTGGACTTTTGGAGGATGTTGGGGGCTGAGATGGAGAGGAATGCATGATTGAAGGCTATGGGGTTCATATTCAGGTAAGTGTTTTGGGATTGTGTCTTTCTTGAAACGATCTTGATGCGATTGTGTGTCTTGAGTAGAAAGATTTAATATTGCAATCCCCTTGTATTGTGATTGTGCAACAAGACTGACAGTGTCACCTGAGTTACGGAGTCTATATCAGGAGCCTGCAAGTCCGACAAAATATACAAGTTTAAGAATTGGCATGGAAACCTTCAGAAAAGCAATTCTCGTACTCTCTCTATCGCCATCCTATTCGGTTGACTGAAAACGCTGAACTCCTACCACTGAAGATCCATGGACCCAGTTCCTCTTGCATTATACCATTCTGCCTCACACACACGATTTACACCCCCCCTGCTCTCAACTTTGCTTGGCCCAGCTCGATGAGCCTCTGGAGTTCAGCTGGTCATACGCATCTCCGTATCGCAGCGACATTTCTTTATTGTGCCATTCCATAAACGTATCGAGTCCGGTCTTACCCTGACGCGCGCGCTCGTCGCGATTACGTTGCAATTGAGTTGCGTATGAGGATGCTGGCTTGCATGGTGAAGAGCGGATGTTGGTGCTGTAGAAACTGTTGGAGGGTTTGGAGGGGACGCAGCCCATTGTTGGTTTGGGGTGGTGGAGTTGGTTTGGGGGAGATGGAGTGGTAAGTGGAATTTGGGTTGTGGGGGAGTGGAAGGGAAAGGGGATGGGAGGTGGGGAAGTAGATGGTTTGGATGGGGAAGTGTTGTGTGGTCGTGTTTTTGACATGGGGATAATGCCATTGTATATTGCAAAGGCTTTTCCTTTGTATCATGCTCTCGTTGTCTAATTGTCACGCAAGGCTGACACTGGTGCACAGGAGGAAACTTATTCGCATGTCGCAATAGCAGATGACTTGTATGCGTACTCACGTATTGTCAGACAAAGCTATAGAAAGCAGTAGCAGCAATCGTGCTTCTAATCAACGTATCTATAACTGATAACAGATCGGAGTCGCTACATGCCATGTCTGGAAGATCGAACTAAAAAACGCTGTCCATTCATTGCCTTTTCTGCTGATTTATATAGAGAATGACGCCAACTCAAACTCCCATGGATGTGAAACTCTGAACGCCGCAACGAATATAAGAGAGTCGCCATAGTTCAGCAATCAGACCATCCACAATTCAGAATCCCTAGGAGTAGGCCACGCGGCCTTTCCGCCTTCGATCTGGCTCGTATCTGTCAGCATTCTGTAAGCCGCATCAAATCTATCAGGCTTAGGCAAGCTTTCATGGCTGCTTGGGCCGCTCAGGTCAACGTCCTCAAATGGCTCATCCAATGTCTCTTGTCGAGGTTGAGCTCCGTGGGCGCGCTGCCTATCAGCGGGATACCGCACCTGAGGGATAGCCTCATACGGCCCTTCCCCCTCCTCATCTCTTGTGGACCCAGACAAATCCGATCGGCTAGTACCCCGATACGATGAGCCGTAGGGAGATGAGATTCGCCGATTTATAGAATACGCCTCGCTCTCCACATACCTCGTTTCCCCAGACCAATCCGAAAGGCTGCAATTGGGGTCACTTAAATCTCCCACCTCCGCTCGCTGGCTGCGGTGGCGCTTGATTGGCGCGAATACGCTTGATTGGCGGACTTGATAGACCGGGGCAGGAAAATGTGAGATATCTTCCTCCAACGGGCTGACCTGACCATCATCACTGAACGAACTCTCGGTCATGGGGCTCGGATACCTCATCGGCGCAGTGGCACCCGGTTGTTTCTCATACTGAACAGCGCCGCTTTCCCACCCCTCTTCCCTGGAGCTCTCGTGTGCTGGAGTGGGTGGTGGGCTGTACTCGCCAATGTCGTACACTACTGGTTCAAAAGACGTGGATAGCCGTCCCATTCCATCGCTAACGGCGCGATTCAACTCGCACTGCGGAAACACCTTTGATAAGCGCTTTTCATTCTTTGGCAAGGGGATATTGAGAATGAATCCGTCGTCAGGAAAGGGACGACTTGATGCAGGCTCCGCTGCGCGGTGATGTCTCTCTTGCAACTCATGCTCCTCGACCCGATCTTGGCGACGATGGCTACGGTCACGAGATTGTTCGCGATCACGACGCTGCTCACGCTCACGAGACTGCTTTAGCTTCGCCTGCTTTGGCCTCCTCACACCACCATCGCTTCCTTCTTGAGTAGTCCGATGTTGTTGGACATTCCGTGGTTGCTGCGCATGGGCAGCATCGCGTTCTCTCGCCATCCGGGCTTCGTAATTTTGTCTATAATAGTCATGACCGTCATGTATGCCTGCGTATGCTTTGTAAGGATCGGCGCGGTCCTTCAGCGTACGTTGTCGGCCAGGCTGGTTTTTATATTTTTCGCGTGGGGGATATTCAGGCTTTTCTGTGGATAAGGGACAGCCCATGATTTCTGTCTCGGGGTTTTGAGAGTGGAAGAGTCTGTTTGTGATTGGTGTGAGTGGATGAGTGCGAGTGAGCGATGATTGTGATACTGAGGAGAGTGAGGAACCAGAATGCTAGGAGAGGACAGAGGTATATTATATACTGGTTTCTTCACCTACTTTCACGGCCATATCTCTTTGTTTCACAGTTTGACAATGGGATTGTGCTTTGTACTGGCGCGTTTCGTTGCTGTGGGCTTCTGGTCGTGCGTGTGCGTCTGTTATCTGTCTTTGTGTGAGCTGGGTGCTTATTGAGACGGATGTGCTCTCTTCTCAGTCCATTGTCAACCGTGGAACTTTGTCGAAATGCATTGCGTTGTACTCGAGAATTTCTTTCTTGTGGGGATCAAGTGGCATGGCGATGTACTCGACAATATCATTCTTAAAGTGACCTCAGTCTTTCGTATGCTTTATTTTCCACTACTGTGGGTCCTCAATCTTTGTCGAGATGCATTGCATTGTGCCCGAAATTGCGTGTTTGTGGGAGTAAATTCCAGGTATGTGCTTGTCCTTTCCTTTCGTTATTCTCTAGGTCTTTGTCAGAATGAAGGCATTGAATGTCTCAGTACTGTACGTCGGAGTGTCTACATGAATTTATCCTGTATTCCTAACTTTGATCCTTACCGATTCCTTATCCAAGTCCCAAAAGATCTACCATCACTCATCAATCAAGCGTACTGGAATAAGCACAAGCCCCATTCACGAGCCCTCAGAGAATCAAAACCATGGCCCTTTCCTACTCCGATCAAGGCGAGGCTCTGCTAGCCAAGCTCCAAAGGCTCATCCCCACCCCGAACGCCCAACGTGTCGCCCTCTCCACCAATCTCGTCACGCTCCTTCGCGAATCCGGCGGCGTAAAAACCAATGACGTGTATATACAGGAGTGTGCTCTTATGATCGTTGATCAGAAGGCACTGACAGCTCCTACCAACAAGGATGCAGAGTATCACAACTTTCTTCACCAAATTGCGAGGGACCCGTTGTCACGAGCAAACTCAACCGCTCAGAGACCCACAGCGATTGACTGCGGAACCACAGTGATTGGTTACGGACCCATAGTGATTGATTGCGAGGACGCAGAATATCATCAATATCTGTTCCGACTAGCTAAGAATCCGCCATCACGAGCTGACACGCGACCTCTCACAAGTACACCAATGGCTCCCTCACAGCGCGACCAAGCCGTCGCCCTCCTCGCTAGTCTGCGGTCACTCTTGACCTGCACCTACGCCCAAGGTGTTGCGCTCGCCACTAACGTTCGTGCACTCATTCGCGATCCGGCCAACACCAGCAACGATGATATCTACGTACAGGAGCTCGCCATTAATAGTATCTATGTGCATAAGTTCGTTCAGTGCGTTTTCGCCAAGGAAGAGTATCAGAGAGAGAAGGCTCTTTACCTGGCAATATGCGCAGAGAAAACAACGGCAGATGAACGCCTTAACAAGGCAGCTAACCTAATCCGTGACCAAGAACGGCAGATCGACACCCTCTCCAGCGAGATATCGAAGGCGAATCAATGGGAGGAATTTTTCCCAGTCCTGAAGACCATGCTTGACCGGGATGTGGAGTCCGGACGTGACGATCTCATCCGCCAGCACCAAAATGCGGTGTTAGATCTGCAGCGTAAAGAGGATGAGCTTCTCGCAGCTGAAGCAGAGGCTGCGGAAGATGACGAGCAACGGCGCCTGCGGATCAGAGAGGCTAAGGAGCAGGTCACTAAATGGGAGGATGATTCAAGGGTATACGTCGCGGAATGCGGCAGCTTGAGGACTATGTTTATGGACGTGGACGAGAAGATAAGAGAATGGATGACGGTGAGAGGTCACCCTTTGCCGCAGACACCCATCAGACTGTAAGACAGCAATCGAGAGCTTATCTTGAGGAATGGCGAATCTAAGGTAGATACAATAGAAGAATAGGAGGGGAATGTCATGCATCTTCACAGAATTTTACACCGTTTCTACAGTCAAGAGCAATAAGTAGGTTCATCAATCCGAAATCATTGTTCAATCTTATGCTAAAGACTTGTTGATACATGACAAATGAGAGTTGACTTCTCAATCTTGAGGTTTAATTACCAATGAGGTGCATACAGCTGAGGGTACAATGTCCGGATGTTGACGCGAAATGCAGAATGTGGATGGATCTTTGCGCTGATGATCATTTGTGGCCTGAGTAACGGTGAGCTTGAGTGTACGGGTGAAAGCGCAGGGTGAATGTATGGACTCGAACGAGAAGGAGAGGTATTATCCATTCCTGATTCGGATATTTCTGTCATTTCCAAGCTCTTGTCTAACGATATCCTAGATTTCGAAAATTACATGTCTACTAACTTCGCTCTACGCACGCCAGACCTCCCCCTGTATGAGTCCGCCAGCTTCATCTGATGGTATCGTATTGTTCGCGTATCCTTGTTCTTCGCCTTCTTTGCTAGCCTTGTCTCTGTTCCATTATACGAGAGCTAGACAACCCCATGTGAATAGGGCCGGGAAAAAACTCAAGTCCGCTGGATACAGGAGGATTCTTTGTCTTACGGGACGATAGTGACGATATGTCACCATGGAACACGTAGTGACATTATAAGTTGCAACTTCTGGTTGTGGGATGCTTGGATGCTCTTGCCTATCCAATTGACGGCCACTATTATCTGCTAACAAAATATCCGTAATCTCGGGAGCCTGAGTCTCATTCCTGGTTTTGCCGACCTTCTTTCACCTTCCACACCGGTTTGATATAAATTATTATCTCAAACGTGTGGATCGAATCGACCCTCTGTCATTGTACGCTATGATTCTGGAGCCTCCCTTCTTTGTTTCCTATCTACTATCGAGAGATTGTTGCACCTACTAGCTTTAGCAATCCTTACAAGATAGCATCATATCAACCATCATAATCCAAATCCTTACAAGCATGACTTTCCCAAAGATGGTACAGGGATGCAAGGGATAATTCCCTTCGCCGTCTCGCGGAAAAGAACGGCATTCGAAAGATGCATTGCGAATAGTTGATTACTCTTACAGGTCTAGTGGAGGCAACAAACGAGGCAGCTTCGCGCAGCAAAGGCGTAGTGGACGATCACATCTCCCTGATCCGTGATCTCATACAGGCAAACACGCAACTTGGGAAGATGGAAAAGACATGCAAATAGGCTCGGCATTAGCCGGAAGGGTACATACACTCCACCCTGCTCTGTACTTTCGCTGTTTGAATTTCTCAGCCGATGAAGGATGAGGTTTTGCAGTGCCGGTAGTTTTATATGCACCACGAGCATGACTACCGCCAGAACGACTGATAAGGCGGTATTCCGTCATGTACCGGTCAAGACGGGCGCGCTGGGATGCTGAATCTTTGAGAGGATCACTGATCGGCGTCCATAGTGTAGCTTGGTGTTCTCGTTCTTTGGGTGCTGACGCTCTTTTCTTAATCGAAGGCCTAAGATCGACATTTGCATCCCATGGCGATGGTGGTAATTCCGAATAACGAAGCCTTTGATTTGGATCCGAATTGATTAGCAACCGGTCAAATATCATTGTGTGATAGTTTTGGATAATCGCCAATCGTGAAACGTTACTAAGTCCATGATAGCTAAAGACCTCAATTTAACTTCTCTCAGTCCTTCAAGGGATTCAACCTTGCTAGAGCTCAAGTTTCCAATCAAAACAGTAACTAGATGACAAATTTCAGGAAAATAAACACACGAAAGCCACCACCCCCGGCTCCGTTTGGTTTCCAGCTGCCTTGTTACCTCCAGAAATCAAGCCAAAGAGCATTTTAGAACAACCACTCCGAGTAAGTGTAGGCTCGATATAAAGGAACCATGGCCGTTGAAGGGACTATAAACCTCAATCGCTAGGCCAGGAGAATGTTCGAATAAAGCCCTGCTGAAGCCCTAAAGGCCTCCCGCTTGAGCTTGACCAGCAACTAAAAGCAAGCTTAAGAGTAGAGACTTTATTGATAGAGCATTAGCCAGCGCCCAAGATGTAGTACGAGGGAAGTTTAGTATCATGTATCCTAGCAAAATCCCCAATCAAGAAGGACGAAGAGTCCAAAATATGTGGTACCTTGTACCAGACGCTATTTTCATGTCATCATCCTCAACGAATTCAGATGGTAACCGGCAGACTTTCCAGGACTTTGGAGCCTTGTCATGACCATTGCAGCAGGTAAGGGCCAATGGTGGACGCACTTGGAGGACTCTTTCCGCTCAGCTCCTACCCAATACGAATCATGTCGAGTTCAAGATTAAAATTACTGGCTCGACCGATGCACGGCTCGTTTGTGTCTTCCTTTCTTGAAAGGGGCCGCCCTGGCATCGGTGCTCAGCCTCAGGATGTCCGCGATTGAGATAGCGAAGAATGGGATGGGGACGAGCAACGTCGTTGAAAGTAACGTTCCAGAATTGCGCCAGGAGGAAACGAAGGAGGTAAAATAAGGCGTTCGAATCCATGGAATGACAACCACCATGATCGAAAGAGCCTTCTGGTCTTTATGGAGGTGCTCCTAGAGTGACGGTCAACAATAAGCGCATGAGATGTATCTCTGTGCACTCTTAACACAAGGAAATAGGAAATGGTACACCGTTCGACTTGGATTCAATTCATGTAGCGGATACATCTGTGGGAGCTTGAACTGCCATGGAGCCTTCCCAAACTTCCTGATTGCCTTCCAGAGAAGTAATGTGATTCGGATGACTCGAGATTTGGCGGCAGGTGTAAGGCGGCTACAGTCTCTTAATCTTCTGATTTCCAAGCTTTTCCCTGGTCGGCAAGCTCTCCTTTGTTAGCAAGACCGCCCAAATGGCAAGTTCTTCCCAGTAAGCAAGACCTTCGTGTTGAATAAAATCTCAAGAGAGATCTCAGGTGCCGCTACTTTCTGATTTGGCAAGAACAATATATCTTGCGTGTCGATAAAGTTACAATGCGATTCCAGATTGTCGAGGTCTCTCAAAATGCGAAAGTAGTACTATTGCGTCAGTAAAAGCATGTTGACGAGCGAAATTGAGTTTTTTCGCTTGCTTGTTTTTGGGTGACCAGCCTTTTTAGGAGTTCTTCTCCGGCATCGATTTTAAGAAACGCTCTTATAGAGGCCCCTTTCTCCATGGCAGGATCTCTGCTTGGCTATGGTCCAACAATATCACACCGGTACAGTGGGTGTGCAAAGCTTGAGGACGCAAGACCATATCAGGTTTTTGATGGGCTGCCACGTTATCAATGGAAGCATTTAGTTGTTCAATCGAAATCTCGACTAGCTGTGGGAATCAGGTGGCGGGACCATGCGTACCTTCCTTGGAAAAGACACAAATTGGCGTGGATCCCACAGACCCGTGATACGCCTGCCACAATAGTGAAACCCCTGAATTCTTTCTCGATCCACAAGCAGGTGCCAGCCCAGCAGTAGTAGTAGCGTAACTACATAAACAGCTCTCGCCTCCAAAACTTTTCTTTCTTCTTCATCTTTCCAACTCCATCTTCCATCCCTCCAGAACAGTCCTCAATGCTATCAGCAATAGCCTTTTGAGATCCAACATGCTTATATTGCTATGCCACATCATCGATCAACAGACCCCTGATGCCTTGCCGACGTCGCAGCCATGCGTGATGCCTGCTCAGCCCATATCACTGTCTTGTTGCAGGCTTCAAGCACCATACTGTGTACACTCTCTCCAATTTAGCCACTCTTGAGACAGGACTGACGCATCTTTACCTGCAGTAGCCTCCTAGCATTCGAGCTTTCCGCCGCCAGCAGCGTCTGTCTACCTCCTGATCCTCCTCCTGATCCTCCTCCTTCCCCTCCTCCTCGTCCCATGCCATCCCAAGCCGTCCCACCTCGTCGCTTCAGCACCTCTGACTACATCCAGCGAGACACCTTGTGCACACATGCTTCTCATCTTTGTCTGGCACATAGTTGTTCAACACATCTGATAAACTCCCGAACTTCCCATCGTGCCCTCTCAGCCCTCTACCTACACTGGTACACGTCATTGGGCCTAATACATGCGAAGCAATACTATTTCCATCAGCATTACCACTAGTAGGTCGCAGAGACCTGTAAGACTTCTTCCTAGTCGAACTCAGACCATGCTGACTGGTGAAGCCTAGAGATCTCCTCTTTCGAGCAAATCGTTCGGCAACAGCAGAGACTGCACGCAACTGTCATCATTGTTCAATCGAAGGCTCCTGATGAAACCAGCATGGGCTAGCAGCGGCTTCAAGCAAGGTGCACATCGTTCAAAAGGCCAGTGATAGTATTCCCTTCGTCCTGCCCCCAGCAAGTTTTTCTATGTGCTTTTTTTCTCTTTTCCTTTGCGGTCATATTCGCTCGATGACTCGATGAAGAGACAACAGTGTCATCCTTATGAGATTCCAATGTATCAGACATGCGGTTCAGTGGGAGATAAGAGCAAGAGGACCTAATTAGGTTTTTTTTGGCAGGGTTTGCGTCCCAACACTTTCCGTCAAGCCAACTTTAAATCGCCACGTCAACGGAGTACTCGCCTACCTTCACTCCCGGGTACCCTCGTCTCAGGCTCGGCCAGGGTCTTAAAAAAGTTCCGGCCGGGTTAGCATATCCTTAGTATATGCTCTTACTTTGTATACGTGCTGAACTAGGGTCCCGGTTAACGGGTATGTTCGGCATATACGAGGACCTTATCTAGTATCAAAACTTGACTCCGGGCTATAACCCTCATCGATATTATTCATATCCTTACTATATATAGCCCTTATACCTATATTACGCCTATTACGAGACCTACAACCACAACGTTATAGGCGCTCGTATAGTACATACCTAGTATATACTACCGGCCCCGGGGGTAGTAGGGCTCGACTTATAGAGATAACTAGGGCCTTAGGCCCTATAAGACCCTAAGTTAAGCCAGGGTCAACGGATATGTTCCGCATATACACTCTCCCAAGCCGGGGTCAAGGCCGTCGCATATACTTAGCTTATGGAGCTCTGACCCCGGCTTAGATTGGGAGCATCCTTATTTGCGTCTACTAGGTCATTACACCGTAATTTGTAGAGCGAGACATTAGTAATCTTTATTTCTTTCCTCCGTAAAAGTAATAATCGTTAGTTGTTCGATCTACTCTCCTATTATCTCCCTTATTGGAAATAGAGAGGATCCCAAGGTACTTTAAACTAGAGGGTCGTCATCTCCGTAAAGAGATTACGGGGGCGGTAGGAATAAATATAGGCGGTATACAACGTAATACGATCTAGGTTACGTAATATTAGACTTTATAAATCCACTAAGATCACTAAATATCGGTAACGATATATACATTTTATAAAGTAAATACACGGGATTATATAGTAAAAAGTAAATAAAAGGACCCCGAATAAATACCTATATAATTTATAATCTCTTTAAAAAAATCTTCTAACTTATATTACTCCTAGGGTACGTATATATAGAACCTATATAGAATTTTCTATATTAATTTATACCTTATTTATAAAGCCCTTCTTTATTCGTTATAAATAAATCCCTATCTATATTAAATCTCAATTAACCGTACGATTTTATATAGATAGGTATTTACTTTAATTTTATTCTTTATTAATTTATATTAATTTATACGTATTTTATATTTATCCGTACCTAGCCTATAATAATAAATATAATATCCGTAGGCGATACCGAAGATAAGGACGAATTCGGTATAAATTTATATAATTTAAAGTATCTAAAGTATAAGATACTACCGAGTAGTAAAATTAAAAACTAAAACGTACTAAAGATTAAAAAGAAAATACTCGATTCGTATACTCCTATATAATATTGTATTTTTATATATATAAAGATTATCCGTAATATCGGTTTACGCGAGGGTAGGACCGTCGTACGTATTATATTATTATATTATATAGATTCGGGATAAAACTATATTAATCTATATAAAACTTTACGCGTTCGTTTAATATCGAGGGCGTTCTCTTATAGTCCCGTATAAATATTATATACCTAAATAACGACCGTTACGCCTATTATACGAAAGGGAACGAGATTATATAGTTTTATAAAACTCTATCCAGATATTATAATAAAGTATATATTAATTATATATACTCTAGTAACGGGTTAAAGTACTCGTTTATTCTTAATTTATATCGTATAATTTAATATAGTAATTTTATTAATATTATATAAAGGAGGTTAAGGAAATAAAAAAGTATAAAGTAGTAGACCCTTTTAGTAAAGAAGTATATATCGTAATATAAAATCGTATTAATTAATATAGTTAATCCGAAGTCTATATAGATTAAGGTATCGAGGCGTACGATTTAAAATCTCGAGGTATACGATTTATATAAAAAGATTACGACCGCGTACTATAATCTTAAGACTCTATACTAAGTAGTAACGGATCGTATTTATACGAATTAGGTGTAGTAGGATAACGGGGAGTAGTAAGAATCGATATAATAAAATATAGACCTTATACGGGTATTTATAGGATTATTACTTCTCGTACTAGTTAATATAATTAATTAAACTTTTATATCGAATCTATTCTAAACCGTATAGTTTTTATATTAAATCGTAACTATAGAAAAAATATATCCAAAGACTTTATAATAAAAATTTATTATATATTAAATAAGTAAATAAATATTATACAAAATATAAATAAATAAATTTCTTTATTTATTTATTATTAATTAGATATTAATTATTATCGTATATATAAATCTTAAAATCTTAAATTCATAATTATATTAAATTATAAATTTTTTTTCATATAAT
>JAABUS010001430.1_pt1 | contig 52106 bp, 1 predicted proteins | sample 5560161 | NCBI WGS metagenome assembly JAABUS01 (sample SAMN10711885, study PRJNA513376) | rock metagenome | isolation source: Antarctica rocks | place: Antarctica: Victoria Land, Trio Nunatak nord | collected 2016-01-04 | reverse complement strand
TATATACTAAATAGTAACTACCGGTCTTTATCGCGTAAAAACTTAAAGATATTAAACCTAACGAATAGATTAATTATTTTAATATTAATAAGGATCCTACCGAGCCTACGTTATATATATTTAAACTCTCTACTATATACGAAGGCTTCTAAAAGAGGTTAAAGTTTAAGAAGAAAAAAGAGAAAGTAATATAATAAAAAGAACGGGGTTAAGATTATATAATAGACGATACGCGTATATAGAACGTAGTACTCGAGACTATAAGGAAGGAGAGGTACGTTATTTTAATATAGACTACCTAGGTTAATAACCCGGACGATAAATAAAAGATAGATTATAAATATAGTAGACTATATTTATAATTAAAGATAATAGCGGCCTAGATCTAATCTAGATTTAATTTATATCTAGGCTAAATTTAGGCTAGATCTAGATATAAGTTAATTTACGAGAATAAATAGTAACGGTTTCTTAATAAACGGATTTTAGGATATCTATAACTCCTTTATAATATAACGAGTAGATAAAGTAGAATATATATTAATTTATTAATATATATATAAAGATTTAAATATAATAACGATATTAAAGGCGCTAGCGGTAATAATTATAATAATGATATTATTATTACCTAAAGTATAAATAGTATATTTAAAGCACTATAGAATAATATTAAAAATTATCTATTTATTATTATTTACCCGTTAAGTATTAATTATACCAGAATTAATTATATAAGTATATTTTAGGTGCTAAATGTGCTAAAATCAGTTATATAACTATATTTTGGGTATATAATATGCTTAGAATACTCGACATGAGTAGATACGCATTTCTAGTATTTTGTGTAATTTCGGTATAAAATACGCAAAAATCGGGGTTTCCCAAGTTGCCGATGTAGGCTAGTTAGAGTATACGTTTTTCTATTAATTCTTATATATAACTAAGGATTATTCCTAGCGTAATCTATATTAATTATAATTTACGGTATATTATTTATTATACCTCCCTATACTTTATATTTTTTATAATTTTTATTATAGTTACTATTAATTCTTCTAATACTTTTATACTCCTTTTATACTCTCCCGTTCGATTACTCGTCCTCTTTACTTATTACGACGTCTTCGTTATATTAGAACGCGTTAGTAGCCTATATTTACCCTCTACCCTAATACTTCGAGTCTTATCTCTACTATTCTTATTCTCTTTTATCTTAACTGATTTCGTACCCCTAGTAGAATTTTCCTCGTTATATAATACCCGTATTTTAAGATCCTTTTTCTTTAACCTTATATAAATAATCTAGTATCTCCGTTTTCTCTTAACGCCGGGTAGTTATAGTAAATAGCTCCTACCTTATATAATAAAAATCCCGTCTACCTATATAAAATATTCCTGATTTTAATAAAACGCGATTATTTGAAAATTTTATCTAATATATAATATATATATATTATTTATTAGTTAGAATATAGTTATATAGATTATATAGGGCGAATACGATACTATAAATAAATTATCATAGTTAAACGGGATATAAATAAGTCCCGATAATAATACTACGAGAAATATTATTATAGGGGGTAATTATAGGCGTTAAGCGCCTATACGAATAAGATATTATAATGTTTATTTATAAGTAATACGAGCGAATCTTTAGAGGCGTTAATTTTAAGGATTTTAAAATAAGAGTTCTAAATACCTAAAGATTAACTAAATCTAGATAATAATATAAGAAATATAGCGGTATAGCTTTAGGGGTATATAGTTATTATAGGCTATCTACTTTATAATATATTTGAATAAATACGAGTTAAGTTAGAAGTATAAACTATCTAGGGCGTAATTAATCGAAATCTTAACTTATATTAACTTTATAATTATAGATAATAAAGTATTTATTATATTCTTTAGGGTTAATAAAGATAGCGGTACCCTAATAATACTATATATTTATAGGTTAGGTACCGGTACCGATTTATAATTTAATCTAGGTAGTAAAGAGAGTTAAATAATTAATAGCTCGGGGTATTTACCTATAGAGTTTATTATAATAGTCGCGCCCTTTAGGATCTAGTAGGTCCTTAGATTAATTAGCTTTATTATCCCTTATAGGGAATAATAGGGGGCGAGTATATATATATACCGACGTAAAAGATTATATATATATTAGGAATTCGGATAATTTAGCTACTAAGATATCGCTCTAGAGTTTAAAAAGGTCTAGGGTTATACTAGGTATTAATAAATTTAAGGTAATTATAACTTTTAATACCGGCGGTTAAATTTTAAACTTTTATAGTAGTAATAATAAGGATTAAATATACGAAGAAGGTAGGATACTCAGAATTTTATATTATATATTAAATATAAAGTAATAGCGGTGAATAGGTAGTAGCTAGGGACCTATTACCTAATTTTAATATAACTAAAAATAAGGTATAGCGGAAATAGGAGCTAGGCTAGGTACCTACTAGTCTTAATAATATACCCGCGGTCTTAGTAACGTTTTAGTTATATTATAGTAACTAGATAAACTCCTAAGGAGCCTTTAGGCCTAAGGCTTAACGGAATATATTAAATTTATCCTTATTTAAGGTCTTTATAAGGCCGTCGGCCATTTATTTATCGGTCGGGACGTATTTTAGGACGATTTAACCATTAGCGACCTTTTCCCGAATAAAGTACTAATTAATATTAATATATTTAGTTCGGGTATGAAACTAGGGGTTCTTTACGAGGGCCATAATACCCTAATTATTATAGTAGATAATTATAACTTATATAGTAGTTTCGGATAATTAGGTGAGTAAATTCCGTAGCTAGATAATTTCTTTAGAAGCCTAAATCTACCTAATATATTTAGCCTTATAAATCGATAACGTGACCGTAGGCTAACGCTTTAAGAACTAGTTAATAATATCGTTACCGGTATTAAATATATATCCCGAGGTGGAACGACGGGTGTTATAGTCGTTTACCTAATCGGTATTAATATATCTAGATACCTAATTTAGGGGTCCTTTATATATAAAGCGGTAACCTATAATAACTTTTAGGTACCGAAAGATCCTTTTAATAATATTCTAATAGGTATTAATTAGGCTTAATCTATACCGATTAACTACTAATACTATGTATACTATATTAGGGCGAGTGCCTAGTATAGTATATATAAGGGATCCTACTACGGATTAATATTTAAGACGGAATACCGCGGGAGTAATATAATTATCCTTTATTTTATAAAGCTTAGTAGAGGTATCTATAAAGATAAACTATAGTTTATACTCTTATATATCGAATCTTTTTAGGACCTATTTAATATACTTAGTTTAATTAAGTCGTAGGGTCCTATTAGGGTAGTCGTATAAAATAACTATCCCTAAATAGAAGGTATATAGGCCGAGGTCTTTTATTTAAAAGCGATTATCTAATTTTAATTTAATAAAATTAATATTAATGATTTTTAGGCCGATAACAAGAAGATTATCTATATAGATAACGATAATAATATTTATCCTAGGGTTAATAAAGATATTAAAGTCGGTATTAATTAATTCGAAACCTAGAGAGCGAAGGAACTTAGTAAAGGTTTTATATTATACTCTAGAGGATTATTTCAGTCTATATAAAACTCTTTTAAATTTATATACTAGTAAGTTTAGGCTCGCTCCTATAAATTATTCTATATAAAATTCTTCCTTAATAACCTTATATAGAAACGCGGTTTTAATACTTATTTATTTAATATCCTAGTTATAGGTAGCTACTAGGGTAAAGATAACTTTATAATTTATTAGTTTAACTACCGATATAAAGGTTTTATAATAGTCGAGACCTTTATATTATTCGAAACCCCGTATTACCTAGTATATTTTATATCGTAGGATCTCCCCTACTTTTAGGCCTTATTTAAGAGTGAATATTTATTTACCGGTAAAAGCTTTCCTTGTAGCTAGGAGGTTAACTAGCGACTATATATTATTTTAAATAAACGATTTTAGCTCCTCTTTTATCGTTAGTTATTATTCGGTTTTATAATTACCCCGAATAACCTCGTCGTAGGTCCTAGGTTTATAGGGCTTATTATTAGTAACCTAAAAGAGTAATACGAATAAATTAAATAAATCTGCCGATAGCGATCGATATTCTAGTAAATCGAGATTAGGGTAATCCCTAATAACCCGATTAATAAATTCGATTTACGTAGTTATAGTTAGGGAGTTACCGGCTAGTATATTATTAGAAGAGGGAGTATTAGAGGGAGTAAAAGATAACGGAGTATTAAAGATACTAGAAGATAAACTTAATACCAGCGCCTTATTATCGTAAATAATATTAATAATAGTAGATTCGTTCTATTTCTCCCCTAGAGCTATATATTATTAGTATTTAATAAAGGGATTAAGAGCTAATAGGTCGCTATTCTAGTTAAAGATATATCGAGGGCGCTTTTCTTAAATATAATAAGAGTTTAAGTAAATTATTTTTCCTATTATTAGATTTTATAGCCGGAAAATATAGTTCCCCTTATATCCTATAAGAAAGTACCGTATACTTTTATCGAGAAGTTTCTTCTATTTTCGATTTATAGCCTAGGCTACTAAACCGATAGTATATAAATAAAAGAGGTCCGGGCGTAGGCCCGAGAATATCTTAATCGGCGAGAGAAATAACTTAATAATAGGTCTATAAGCGATAAGATAAACGATTATTTAAACGAGCTTAAGTTATAAATTACGTAGGAGGCCAAAGTTAATAATTAAAGAATAAAGCCTAATTATTATAATATAACTAAAATACTCCGATTCACCGTTTTATTAGGGATTTCTAAATACTATAGGCTCGTATATAATCCTCTTATTCTTTAAATAGCTTTAAAACTCCTTAAAGATATATTCGCTACTATTATTAATATATAAACGATGGATCTTCCGGTCGCTACACTTATACTTAGTTTTAAATTATTTAAATAACCCGAATATTTAGCTTTTAAGCGTTAGGGGGTTAATTTCAGCGTATTTAATCTTATTATATTTTTAAATTACGAAATACCTATAGCCTCTAAGCCCGATAGGGGTTAGCGGGCTAATTAGGTTATTATAAATAAAATTTAATAAAGACTTTCCCGGTTAATATTCGCTTTTATATAAAGCCGACTACTGGCGGCCTATTATATAACTCTCGTAGGTATAATTATTATTAAACTCGTAAATAAAATCGACCCCTAAGGCGACTAAAGGTAATTTAATAACGTTTTATTACTTTATATAATTTATACGGGCATATTAATATTACTTCGTAAAGACGCGAGGAATACTATAGGTATTTAGAGCTACTAGTAATTATTATAAATCTAAAGCGAATAACTTATATATACGATAGGTTATAAAAATAGCGCCTTAAACGAATATTTAACCCCTTAATTTAGAGAGGTTAAGTTTCGTTTTTATATCTAAAAGATAGGTTATAGATAATAAGTTTACTCTTATATTAAATATATATAATATACCCGATATAAAAAGGGTGCGCTTAGCGTTATTAATATTATATTAAAATTTAATAATTCTAATACTATATAGAGTAGATATATAACCCTTAATTCCTTTAACTTATAGGCCGGAATAAGGCTATATATCGATAAAATTATATTAGTTCATAACCGAGCTTCGGGTATATCCGCTATTAATAATATATAAATAAAAGATATTTATCTCTAAGGTAATTATTAATCGTCGTACCTGATTAAGCCAAGCTTAGTAGTGGCTACCCGAGTGTCGCGACTAGCCGAGTGACGTATAAATATTATTTATTTCCTACTTTTATTACTAGCTAATTAACGCTTGCGCTGAATATTCTGAAAAAAGTTATAAATCTTATTTCCCTTATCTTAACGGATCTAGGCGTTTCGTCTAATATTTTGAAGCTTTTTCCTAGCTACGGTATCGATTTTTATTAGTTATTTTTAGGCCTATTTAACGGCCCGAGTAGTTTTTATTCGTTTACTTAACTCCCTCTCTATATTTATATACCTTATACGCTCGATAGTAACCTAGTCCCCCTTCTAGTAAACCGTATTAGGTTACGATTTATGTATAGCCTTCTCGATTTACGCCCTATTGTTATCCTTAAGCTCTAGGGTTAATTAGCGTAATTACTATACCGTAGTAATACTACCCTTTATGGACTAAAGAATCGGTATAAATAAGTACTTAGTAAAGTTATATTTTTTAATACTTTTCTCTAGTATACGGCCATACTTGATTAGGTCTTTAGCGGTATATAGGGTGCGCTGAGTAAAAGGTAGTTCGTTAGCTTCTAGCGTTACTAGCCGGGTCGTTTTTTATTAATATTCCGATAATATATCTAAAACACGGCGCGGATTATATAGGATAAAACTAGTTACCCGTTAGGCTGACGTAATGGTTACTCTTTTAAATATATTTATTCGAACTTTCTAGAATAGAGCCAGAAAATCCGCTTTAGATAAACTAGGCCCAGTTTAATATATATACGTATTAAGAGCTTCTTAGTAATAGTGCTTAAAAGGCTAAAAATAACCGACGTCGAGTAACTAGCTAAAGTAAATAGAATAGGCCGGTAGCTAGAATAGTCGAATATTATACTTTATAGTATAGTGGAAGAATTCCTACGTTAAATAGGATCCGAATCCGTCTATAATAAGGATCCTTTATTTACTCTTTTAGGTCTTACGACTTTACTCTTTAAAATAATATAATTATACGAGTCCTAAGACGTCGTTTAAATAGCTAGAGTTATTAACGGCGAGCTTAGTAACCCCTAATAACTCGTTATCGGCCTATTTATATAAAATCAATTTTCTATTTAGAATAATAAACGGTACTATAGAAATTCCCCCGCTACTAATATATTTAGCGGCGGTAATATAATCCCTATTATTAGGGTTATTTATACGTAGTTACTTCGTTATATATATAGAGACGACCTAGTAGCTTTTTCTAACCCTAATCCTGAAGCCTATTTCATCTATATTCTATATATCTTTATCCGTTACTCTAAGTTTAAGACGCACGCGTTAGAAGCGCCTAAAGTATCCTAGTATATCCTCCGGCTTATAGGCGTTCTTTCTATCCACTAAAAAAGGCGTTTATTTACGTTTATATAATTTAGGATATCTTTTAATAAATCTAGTCGGCTAATATTAACTAACTCTTCTCTAGGATCTACTTTCCGTGAGAATGAAATCTATATACCCCCGGAGTACCCCTAGCCTTATTAATATATCGAATAAGTCGTGTAGCTTGATAAACTCGATAATTATAAATTCCTAGGCCGGGGTAAAGGTTATACTATTAAGGGTAGATATTTTCCTAGAGTAACCTATTTAAACCCGCCGCTGTAGACGCCTAAGGGGAATATCGAAATCGCGTATAACCCGGGCAGTAGGGACGTTAGGATTTTCGTTAATAAAGTTTATAGCGTTATCCATCCTTAACTTAATAACTGAATAGGATTGATCCATTATAGGGGGGGTAGTGATTTTCGTAAATTAGGGGGTAATATTTTGAAGATTTACGTTACTCGGCTAGTCGCGATACTCGGGTGGCCACTACTAAACTTGACTTAGTTAGGTGCGACGATTATTAATATTAATATACCCCGAATAGAGTAATCGTCGGGCGGTTCTTCTAAATAGGCTAGGTTATTTATAAAGTAAATAAAGTTATCCTCTTTTATTTTAAATAACTTTCGCTTTTTATTAACTAGGGAGGCCGCCTTTTCAGTTTCCGTCTTAAATTTATCGGGCTTTTATTCTAAATATAGGCGCTAGTATTTAGTTTTAAAGTATTAATACTTCTTCCCTAATTCCTTATAAAAGTTATATATCTTACGAGGCTTAATAAACTTATTTCCTCCTTATCGAGGTCGATTTTTAATTATAACTATTATAACTAGGGTTTCCTATATAAATATTCGTTTTTCTTTATTTATAGTAACTAGGGCTACCTCTCTAAAGGTATATATATTAATATTATAAAAGATATAAGATTACGTATATAATATCTAGAATATAATATAGAGATCCCCTAGCCCTATAAGGTAAAACTAGATTAAATATACCTAGGGTAACTTAAATAATACTTTAAGATTAACGATTACGATATCCGTTTATTAAAATTATTTAGTATAGTCGGTTATATCCTTAATAGTATTACTACCTAAGGATATAGTATATAACTAGTATATTAACTCGGTATAAATACCAGAGTCTTTAGGCTTAAAGTTTTCTATAACCCGATCTAAGATTTCGTTTAATTAAATTAAATCTTTAATATTTTAACGGCCGGTATATCCGAGTCGGTTTCGGATAACTATATATACTTTTATATTAATTACGGAGCTTAGATTTCCGGCCGGAGGTTATTAAGAATAAGGAAATTAGTAATACCCTTAAGTCATTTAGGGTACTACTCTAAGATATCGAGGATTATAATTAATATAAAAAGGAAATTACCGGTAGAAACCGACGGGGTTATTATATTTATTATAATAATAATATACCTAAGAATTTAGGGGACGATAACGTTAAAGATAAATTAAATAATAAAGATAAGAATAATAAAAATAAGGATATTATAGATATCCTAGGTCTAGTTCTAGCTCTAAGGCCAAAGAGTTTAATATTATTTAATAGTTTAAATAACTTAATATTAGTACCTAAGTTAGAGTCTTCCGATAAAAGGTCTTCGGGGTCTTAATAATCGCTATCGCGGTCGCTATTATTATCGAAAATAGTAGGATTAGCCCTAAAGTATTAAATAAAATAAGAGAAATATATATATATAAAATAACGATAGGCTTTAACGACTAGGTTAAAATAAAAAACTAAATAAGGACTAGATAAGTTAGGATAAATCTAATATAATTTAGATATAGGACTTGTTATCTTATTAATAACGGGATTTACGGTTATTATATAGGCGTCTATCCCTAAGGATAACGACTACTAATAACGAATAATCACGGGGAAATAGCGTGATTAATAGAGTTAAGACCTTAAATAACCGGTTTACTACTAGATATAGGTCTCTTCTAAGTACTCCTAATATAACTAATAATATTAACGCCCTAAATAGCTATTTTTCGGCTGAATATAAATATTTTCTAGACGCTCCTAGCGTAATAATAACGATAAACCGTTAGGATCGATAGGATAGATAGGATCTATAGGGATCGATAATAGATCTAGGAATTAAAGAGCTTTTAAGGCTCGAAAGGAGGTTATTTATAAATAATCCTTAACGGAGTCGGAGGTAGCTCTATAAAATTAGGAGGTAGGAGTTAATAGAGAGTACCGTTAACGTTAGCGAGACTAATATATATACTATTTTAATAAAAATAGTAATTAAATAATTAATACCGTCGTCGTAGATAATAGTAAATCTCTACGTAGTATTAGTATTTTTTTTAGAAGTAGGCGTTATTCTAGGGGCTAGTTAGCGGGTATAATCCTAATTAGTCGTAAAGACGATAAATTATAATTTAGCCTATCCGTCCTAACTTCTTACCTAATTTTATACTATATAATACGGCGACCGGTAACTATTATTTAATAAACTTTACTTATCATTTAAAGGTTATAGTTTATATATTATAGTATAGTAGTCGTTAAGTTTAGTAGGAGTAAGTTAAATTATAAACGTCGCTATTAATAGTACTATAGATAGGTAGGTATACCGGTTGGATATAGGGTATCTATACCCTAGAACAGTCGCTATATAACCCGAGTTTATAACCTATTAAAATTATAGAAGAATATTTAATTATTCTATAGAACTATAGGAATGCGTAAGACTATATACTATAGAGGATCTATATACAGATCCTAGATCACGTGACTAAGTCACGTGACATACTGAGCCTTGGTATATTTCAATAATTACCTAGTATTAACGGTACTAGCCTAAAAGTATAGGGTATTATAAAAGCGAGAAATTATTATACTAAAAAATATCTTAACGGTATTATCGGTATTAAATAAATTATAATCTTCGGCGAAGGATTCGTAGTATCGTTAATATTTAAAACCGAGATTACGATAAATTATTAGAAAATAATATTATTATTAAATTTAAAATAATTAAACTTATAAAGCTTATTATAAATAACTTAAAACTTATTAGTATAATCGCTAAGGCTTTCGTATAAAAAGGCGATAACCCTAGTCGAGTCTATTTAAAATAATATATAAATAACCGGAGCTACGTGGTTTAAATTTATCTATAATTATTATTTAAATTTATAGGGCCATCTTTTCGGTCTTAATATTTATATATATTACCGGATTAACGGTACGACGAAGGATATTATAAATTATTTTATTATCGCTAAATCATTAGTATATAGTTTCGATTATATAATTAAATTTATTTACGTCTAGTTCTAAAGTCTTAATGAAAGGATCTTCGAGGTATTTTTATAAATTTATAGTATCGAAATTATTACCTTATCTTTTATTCCTAGCGGAGAAAATCTTTTATAAAACCGAGTTTTTAACTTTATAGAATATTAAAATAAGTTTTAGATACTATTATATAATAACGATGTTTAAATAATTAGGCCAAATAATTTAATATTATTAAATAGTTCTAGGGCTAACTCGTTTATAAAGTAATTAAAGATAACTAGCGAATTAAATTAATAATAATATTTATATACTTTATTATCGTACCTTTTATCGTTATATACTTTTATATAAATTTTCTTAATCGTATATTAGGTTCGCTAGAACGTATAGGTTAAAAATCTATAAAGAATATATTAAAATTTAATTATAAAACGAGGTAATTAAGGCCTAAACGGTTATTATTTCCGTTTTAATAATCGCTATTATTATAATCGTTCTAAACGACGTAGTTTAAATATATTAGAGGGTAGTATAATTAAGGCTTATTTAACTATAAATCTATAAACGGAGGGTATAAAGGCGAGTAACTTTAATAATTACTTTAATAATAAGAATTACTATTATAGCTTTAAGTTATAGTTATTATTTATATTTAATTATTTCCCCGATTACGAAGTTCGTAGTCTATTTTTTTTATAAATTAAATAGAGCGGTAAAGGAGCTACGATATTAATTAATTAATAACGATTCTAGGCCTTAAATAAACTTTATAAATTTAAAGTTATTAATACACCGTTAGTAAAAATAATAAATTATATAAAGAGATTACTTAAATTTAATAATAGTAAAAAGTTATTATATATAACTACCCCTTTAAAATTTTATTTAGGTATATAAAGAGTATACTAGTATTAACCGTTTTAATAATTAACTACTTTTTAATATTAATTACTTCTAGCGGTAATAAAACTACTAGCGATTAAGTTATTTTCTAGCGGTATATAAAGCTCTTTATAAATAATAAACTACTTTCTAGTATATATTATATAATATAATTAACTATTTTTTATTAATTATATATATAGTCTAGGTTATTCCCTAGTAGAGGCGGGGCCGGCGGAATTATATTTTATATACTAAGGCCCTACTTTAAAAACTTCTTACGGGCGTAATTTAATACGCCCTAAATATACTTATAATAACGTAATAACGCCGTATTACTACCATATTAATACTATAATAATATAGCGAGTATATAGCGGATATATATATAGAGCCCGGGCTCATAACCTATTAAATATAAAATAAATAGAAATACTTTTTAATTAATTATCTATAGAGGATAAGAGCGAATATATATATAAAACCCTAATACTAAATATTATTAAGTATCTATTTAATAAGTAGTTACTAAATAGTTCTATACTTTTATATTTTAATAAAGAATAATCTTCCTCGCCCTAATTATTAGTAATTTTCTAGGGGCCTTCCCCCTTATAGTATCTCTACTTTTAATATATATCTAGCTCTATCTCTATTAATCTATATTATATTTAATTATTTAATAAGCGATGTTTTATTTAATTAAGAAAATAGTATTTATAATAATTTAAAACGACGAAGAAACTAGTAATAATAGTGAAACTAGTAATAATAATAATAGTTATAAGATTAAAGTTACTAGTATCGATAATTATTACTATATAAATAATAGAATTTACCTACGTTACGTAAAAGTATAATCATTATTATCTACTTTATTTAGGATATTTAGGATATTTATTTATTCTACTTTAATAAACTTAAAATACTATAAACTAGGTATAATTTAATCTAGTATAAAGAGTAAGATACTCGGGTATTTTAATAATCTTTCTAATAATCGTATAATTAAATAAGACTTGTAATAAGTTTTAGTGTCTACGCTAAATACGGGAGCGAGTATTTTTTTAAATATAATATTTTATTTCCCGTAATTAAATCTTTAGTATTAATAAAGTCTTCGGCGATCTCCTCTTTATATTTATTACTTAATTTATAATTAATAATTATTTCGTAATATATATTTTAGTCTTTTTTAATATTTATTATTTAATAGTTAAAATATATTATTCTCGTTATTAGGCTATATTAAATTTATATATACTAAGAAATTAAAATTCTTATTATACCGAAACGACTTAATTTTTTCGTAGATAAACTACGTAGTAAATTTATTCGATAATAAATTATTAGAAAGATATTTATAATTAATATAAAAAAACCCCGAGATTAAAGCCGAGTAGATACTATATAATTTAATAAATTTATTATATAATATCGAAATCATCGTTAGATAGCCTAGATTTAATATAAATAATAATAATAATAATAATAATAATAATAATAATAATAATAATAATAATAATAATAATAATAATAATTTAGTTATTACGCCTCGTTAGTTATAAAGACGGCCGAAGAGAGCCTAAAGATCTAAGAAATAATTAAAGGAGTACTCGACTAATCTATTAATAATAAAGGTAAGGGCTCGTTTTAATTAAACTTTATTATTCGAAAAATAATATATAAAGTATTAAAGAAATAATATAACTACGGTAATAATAATATAGAAAAAACTCCGTATTATTAAAGAGCTCTAAATAATATTAGAGGCTTATTAAGTTATTATTTAATATAAACGAAATAAAAGATCCGCTTAAAGGAATGTAATCTAGATTATTTATTATTCTAATGATTATTATAATAATTATTTTCCGATCTAGAACTAAGGTATTTAGATTAATAATATAATATATTTCGTAAAGAAAACTAGTATAACTTTATAAGATTAAGATATATTAATTTAAAATAATAATAATATTATATAAAAGAATCTACCCGAGTTGAAGGTAAATTAAGATAATATCTAAATTCTAATTATTAAGGGATTATATTAATAATAACCTAATCTAGACCTAACCTAGACCGTATTTTAATAAATTATTAATAAAGAGACCGAAGGGTTATTATTAATTATTAATTAATATACTCTAATCTAGGAAGTCTAGAAAAGAGTAGATATAATAATATATATTATTAAGATTAATAAATTCCGTTTTAGGCGGGCTATATAACGTAGACCTATTTTAAATCTATTTTATAAAATTAATTATCTTAAGTATTATAACCTAGGGATATATAAATATATTATTTTCGCCGAGTATAATTATCTTAATTAAAAAACGGTATATATTTTTAATAATTATTCTAATAATTAGACTAGTTAATTATTAGTAGGGTTTACTAGTTTTATGAATAAAAGCGTACTAGTATTTTACGAAGGAAGAGATTATTATATAACGAAATATAATTTCCTACTTCTAGGTAGAGGAGAAGAACGAGTAGACTTCTTTATTAAGGTTTATTTAATAATAAGAAGGGTATAATTTATCTTATTATAATTAAATCTTAGAGAAAGATTCTAGATACACTTAAAAAGCGTTTATTTTAATTTCTAAAAAGTTTAATATAAAGTTACCTCCTAGTTAAAAACGTATTATACCGTAATTAATATATTTATATATATTTAATAAGGAATTATCGAATTTCCTAGCGCCTAATTTCTAGCTTCTTAAATCTCCGTTTATAATTATTATAATAATTATTATAAATACTTTATACTTATTATTAAATATAAATAAATTAAAATATATTCTTATATCTAAAATCCTATAGAAATTTAAAATTCTTTGAAAATATTATTATATATTTATAATAGTAAGCTACTAGTTAAAGAATTTAATAATATTAATAATAACTTATAAAATAGTATATTATAATTTTATATTTAAAATTTAATATTAAATAAGTTTCTACTACCTCTTAAAGAGTAATTATTATAACGGATTAAATATATCTAGAAAACCCGATATTTATATAAAGCTTTTTAATTACTCGATAAAAAGTAAATTTTAAAAATAAAAACTTAATCGATTTCTAGTACTTCTTAATTTACTTTAAAATTATTATTATCTTTTATTAACTAAAGGCTTCGACTTATTATTAATCTAAAAATAATATATTACTATATATAAATTTACGATATTTACGATTTTTTAAAATTAAATTTTAGGTACTAGATATCTTCCTAGGCGCCTTCTAGGCCTTTATTCTTTAAAATATCTTTATTCTTTTCGATAATAAATCTTTTAAAAATTAATATATATAGGATTACTAAATAATATAGGGAAAAAATAGAGAATAATTATAATAATAAATATAATATTTTAGTAGATAATTTCGTTATATAAAGATATATAATTATCCGAGTTAAAATTGAATTTAAGGTACTTTAATAAATAATCTTATTACTCGCTACTCGGATAAATACTCGTTTAAACTAAAATAAACCTAGAGTTAAATTATAAGGAATTTTTATTAAAATTATAATTTAATTAAGTTATATTATATTAAATAGACTCTTAATATACTCTAAACTTTAAAGTATAATTTTTTTCGATATTTATTATAAAATTAACTTTATTTATTAATATATTTTAATATTAATATTATTTTATAATTATCCTACTACCTTATTCTTTAAAATATATTAATTCGATATCGGTAGAGAGTAAATAATAAATATATATATATATATAAATATTAGATATTAATTCTAATAATCTTTCTAATAATTAATTATTTATTATATAATATTAACTAAACTCTTTATTACTTTCGTTAGAATATATATTAAATTAACTAGAGAAAGATCGCTTAGATAGTATCTTTAATAATATATCTTCTTTTAATATTAGAAACGCTATATTTTATTATTCTAAATAATCTCTTAATATTATAATAAAAGGAAAATAATATTAATATTATATCTTCTTTAATATTAAAAAGGATATATTCTTAGACTAGTAGATATAAATTATATAATATAAGGATCTCGATAATAACCCGAATATTTATAATATAAATATTTTTCGAAGAAGGATTAATAGTAGACTTTAGAAAATTATCGATAATTTATTTATAATATAATATAATATTAATTTATCTTTATATAAATTAAGATACTAGGTTAAGGAGAGACTATTTAAAGAAAAAAATAATTATAAAAACTCGGCGAGTATACATAATATAATATAATTAATATTTAATAAAATTATCCTTATATAAGTAAAAGTCTAGATTATTATAATAATTATTAGAATTCCTTAATTAATTCGAATATAGCGCCGCTAAATTAAAACTACTAAAATTATAATTAACGATTTTATATCTTAATAATTAGATTTTAAAGAGGTATTCCTATAAATATTTATTATAATAAGAATATTATATAACTCTCTTAATAATATTCTAATTTAGTATTCCATCTTTTATTTAGATTTTACTACTATAGTATTAAATTCTTTAATAATTAAAAATAAACTCTTATAACGATTTAAGAACTAGAAAATTATCGAGTTAATTAAATTTTATAACCCCAAGAATTTTAAGGGTTATCGGTAAATTTTAAAAACTTTTATTAAAACCTAAGTTACCGCCCGCGCGGATAAGGTTAATAGCGTCCTATTAATAACTTTTACTAATAAAAGTTATTAATAAAATATTATTAATACCCTTAATTTACGGATAAGGGTACTAGCGTCCTATTAATAGGTTTAATAAATTAAGGGTCTAAATAGGTCATTTTTAATAAATTTAATAACTCCGGGTTAATTTTAGCCGGATTAATAATTTTAATAATTTATATATATTATTAATATATTAATAATAGCTCAGCCCTATAATAGGGCTAAAATAAATAAAGTTCTATAATCGATATTATTAACGATAGCGATCTTTAGCGATAATTATTAACGCTAGTAATTTACCGGGCCCGGAATAATAAGTTTTAACGAAAATTCTCGCGGGGGCGTTACCCGGGTATATCCAGGGATAACGCGTATATAAATACTATAGTATATCGTGTATTATAGCGTATACCTTGGCGTATACCTTAATATATAATATAATTACGTATACTATAGGGGGGCTTTATCGGTAATTTAAAAAACCCCGATTTCTATATATTTTATACCGAAAATACGTAAAATATTAGAAATACGTATCTGCTTATATCCCGTATTCTAAATATATTATATACCGAAAATACACTGAAAATATAGTAATTCTATAACTTTTTTTTTAATTTTAACTTTTAATAGTATTTAGACTATAGCCCCTATATAAGAATATAAATATATTATTAAGTCTATTTTTAGCCTAGATTCCGAATTTTTAATTAAAATTTTGTTAGCGTTAACCTATAGGGCTATAAAGCTATTTTTAGAATTAAGTTTAACTCTCCCGCGTAGACCTTAACTCTAATTTAAAAATCTTAGCGCTAAGACTTACTAAGGTTATAAAATACATATTCTATACCGATTAAATAGCGATTAAATAAATCTGTTTTTCCGGATTTACCGATATTTCGTTTAATATTTTAAGGGCTACTACGGGGGGCGTATATTATATATTATTTAAAATACCTTTACGTATACTATTTATATATTATTTAATAGTATACGTAAACTACGTATACTATTACGTATATTATTAAGATATACTATGGCCTATACTATAACTCATACTATAACGTATATTAATATATATATAAATACGTATACTATAAGGTATATAATACGCCTATTTATCTAATATTTAAATTACTAATAATTTATCGAGTTACTAAACTTATTAAACCTATTAATAGTAAGTACTATTTATTAATAAGACTTTACCCGGACCCTTAATTTATTAATCCTATTAAACCTCGGGTCGGTATTTAATATAGAGTTTTAATATCAACTTATAAATAATTTTCTAATAAAGTTAATAATATTTAAAATATATTAATATTTACTTTTAAGATTTATTAATAATACGAAATTAATTAAGATAAAAAAGAATAAAAATAGTAGAGATAAAACTTAAAGTATTAAAATAAAAAGGAAATATAAACTACTAGCGTATTCTAATATGACGAAGATATCGTAATATATAAATAAAACTAGTAATTAAATAGGAGGGTATAAAAAGGGTATAAAAATATTAAAAATATTAACCGTAACTATAATAAAGACTATAAAAGATATAGAATATAGAAAGATATAATAAATAATATACCGTAGGTTATAACTAACGTATATCGCGCTAGGAATAATCTTTAATTATATATATAAAAATTAATAAAAGAGCGTAGACTTTAAAAGACCTAAATAAAATTACTAAAATAAAAAATTTAGAAATTTAGAGCGAGGAGCGTATTTAATCTACTAGTATAAAGTTAGGTTAATATTACCCGTAGAAATATATTTATTTTATTAAGATATATAGCCGAAACGAGCTCCCCTCCCTCTATAATAATAATTTACGCGAAAATTATATAATTAATAATTAAGGTAAATAATACTAAGGTTAAAAACTAATTAAAGAAAGCGACTAGTTTTTAATTAATTATAATATTCCGAGACGGAGCCTATTTAGTAGCGGAATTAATTATCGGAGTAAAGTAAATAATAAAAGGAGACTATCCTACCTACTCGCTAGGTTTTAAAACTATTTATAAACTATTTATAACCCGTTTTTAAATAATTTCTTAACCGTTAATCGACGGTTTATTAACTAGATAATTACTAATTATAGGACGGTTTTAAAATTAATTAACGTCGATACTTTTCTTCTTAAAATTATTAACGGTTTAAGATTTTAGTTATAAACCGTTTTAAGAATAATTTATAAACTATTTAATTCTCGTTTATTAATAGTATATAGACGGTAATTAACCGGTAGCGAAATATAAATAAAAATCTATAAAATATTCTTTGAGTCCTTTAATATTAGGTCTATATAAAACTAGTTTTATATATATATTTTTCGTAAAAAGTTCGAAAAAACACTTTTTAAAGTCTTAATATTAATATTTAATATAATATAAATTAAGCGAGTTTTTAGCCTTATAAGAAAATTTAAAAAGTTTAAAAAATATAATTAATAAAGTTATTATAAGTTTTTAAACGATGAATAAACTATTATTAAATTATTAATAATTTATTAATAATTTATTAATAATATTAAGTTATAGTACCTAGGGTATTTATAATAATATAAAAGTAAATATAAAATCTTAATAAGAAAATAATCTTTATATTTAAATAATATAATTAATCTCTAAAGAGTTAGAGTAAAGGCTCTAAATCTCCTATTTCTAAAAAAACTCTAAAGTACTACTAGAAATTATAATATAATACTATAATATAAATAATATAACTACGCCGTATACTCTTTTTATAAAATATATATACTATATTTAATAGTTATTATAAAGCTATATCGGTAAATCTTGAAAACTCCTACTAAAAACCGAGTAACCGCCCGCGCGGATAGGGCTAGTAGTATTCTATTAGTGACTTTTCTTAATAAAAGTTATTAATAGGATACTACTAGTAGCCTTAATTTACGGATAAAACTACTAGCGTCTTATTAATAAGTTTAGTAAATTAGGGGTCCGGGTAGGTTATTTTTAATATATTTAATAAATTAAAGGTCTAGGTAGCGTCCTATTAATAACTCCAAGTTAATTTCAATAGGATTAATAACTTTTATAACTTTAATAACTCGTATATATTATTAATATATTAATAATAGCTTAGCCTTATTATAGGGCCGAAATAAATAAAGTTTTATAATTATTATTATTAACGATAGCGACCCTTAGTGACGACTATTAATACTAGCGACCTACCGGGCCCGGAATAATAAGTTTTAACGAAAGTTCTCGCGGGGGCGTTACCCGGGTATATCCGGGGAGTATATATATATAAATATCATACTATATTATATACTATGGCGTATACCTTAATATATATCATAATTAAATATACTATAGGGGGCTTTCGTCTAATATTTTAAAAGCTACTATAGGGGGCGTATATCGTATATTATCTAAAATACCTTTACGTATACTATTCGTATACTATTTAATAGTATACATAAGTTGCGTACGCTATTTACGTATACTATAGGGTATACTATAATATATACTATAACCTATACTATAGCGTATATTATTACGCATATTATAGGTTATATAATAGGGTATATAATAAAGCTATTCGTCTAATATTTAAATTATTAACGATTTATCGAGTTACTAAACCTATTAATAATAAATACTATTTATTAATAGAACTCTACCCGGACCCCCGATTTACTAATCCTACTAAACCTTAGGTCGGTATTTAATATAGAGTTTTAATATAAATCCGTAGATAATTTTCTAATAAAATTAATAATATTTAGAGTATATTAATATTTACTTTAAAAATTTACCCATATAATTTTAATATAATATAATAATTACCTCTTCTTCTAAGAGCTTCGCCCTCGAAACTAGTATATATTAATTTAATAGTTTAATATATTTAGAAAAAAAAGTATAATATAGGAGGGTTAGATTTAAAGAATAATATAAAGTAGTTATAATTATAAGGAGGAGAAAAGACTAAATAAACCTAATCGAAGATATCGAAAAATACTAGGATATTAAGGTTATCTATTAAAGAGTAAAAGATTAAACCCGTTAGCGATAACTAGATAAATAAGAGAGTTATAAAAAAACGATCTTTATATAGGTTATTAACCCGGCTTAAAAGAAAGATTTATTCGGGGATTAATTCGATTATTATAATTAATTAAAGAAGGCTAAAAGCTTTATAACGATATAACTAAAACATAATAAAATCGGATTAAATAAATTCCTATACCGAATAAAGATATTTATAATCCGTAGCGCTAATTATTAATATAAATAAAGGAAATAAAGTATAAAATATATACTATTATTTTACCCGGAACTAGTTAACGATAAAGTAAAACTAGTAGAATAAATAAATATATATAATTCTAAGAAGATATTAATATAGGTCTAAAATATATATATAATTACCCGGTAGATAATAAAAACGGGATAACTCGGTTAATTCTTTTTTATTAAAGAATAGTTAGTATAATCTAAATTATTATTAGGACCTAGCGATATACCTAGACCTATAAAGAAAAAGAAGAAAAGGAAGAAACCGCCGGCCGGAGGGCCGTAGGTATTAACCGTTTAATAAGTTTATAATAAAACGGCCTATAGGCCTACGAGATAAATAAGTAAAATTAAAAAAACTAAAGTAGAAGGGAAATAGAAAGAAGGATAAATAATATTTTAAAATAATTATAACTATCGGCTATTAACTAATAAAAAAAGGAAGTAAATTATCGATAAATTAGAGTTTTTAACCGACGAGGTTTCTTCAGCGGTTAATAGGCGCCGTTAGTAACCCTATTAAGAAAGAATTCGCGGAACTCCCTTATTAATAAAATAATTTTATTAGAGTAAATATATAAATTAATTAATTAATTAATAGGAGAGTTATAAATTAAATAGAGTATATACGTAATACCTACGTCTTCTACCTAATTTTATTAATCTTTTAGATTTATAATAATAATATATTAATAAAAAACCTTTAAACCTAGTAGGAAAAAAGGACTCGAGGGAAATAAATTATATTTTAAAATTAATAATTCGTCGCGTATATTTTATAGACCGGCGTAGTTATATAATTATAAATTATACTAGGTATTCGATAAAAACCTTAAAACTTAAAGAGAAAAGTAAAGGAAAGGAATATTATAATTATTATCGAAAATTATAAATCTTTACTATTAATTTAGTTTTAGCGATATCGGCGACGGAGTAGATTACTATCTTATTTATCTATAAGGTTATAAGATTATTCGATAATAGTTAACTCGCCTATTATAAACTAGAGTATAACGGTTAGAAACTAGTCTAATAACGATTATATAGCGGTTATATAACGGTAGTAAAACGGTTAAAAACCTCGATTAATATTATACCTCCCCTTCTTAAAACTATTAACTATTAATAATTTAGAGAGAGTAAATAATTAAATAATAATTATAATCGGTTCGATAACGGTCGTAAACGGTCGAATAATAATTAAATAACGGTCGAATAACGATTATAAAACGGAATTAATCTAGTAGATTATAGGGTTAATAATTATATAACTATATTATTTATATTATTATTTTACCCTTTATTACCGCCTATAATTATTAACTAGAATAACTACCGGTCGTATAAAAGACTTCTATATTATTAAAAACGATATCCTATCTATTAAAATATAAAAATATAGAATTATTTAGTTACTACTAACTAAATAAATATTTAGTAATACTTAATATTAGGGTTTTATATATATATTCGCTTTTATCCTTTATAAATAATTAATTAAGAAGTATTTCTACCTATTATAATTTAATAGGTTATAAGCCCGGCTCTATATATATATCCGCTATATATTTACTATATTATTATAGTATTAATAATAGTAATACGGTATTATTACATTATTATAACTATATTTAGGACGTATTAAATTACGCCTATAAGAAATTTTTAAATAAGGGGTTTAATATTTAAAATATAGTTCCGCCGGCCCCGCCTTTACTAGGGAATAGCCCGATAAATTATATATATAATTATTAGAAAATAGTTAATTATATTATATAATATATATTAAAGAGTAGCTAAACCGTTTATAAAGAGTTTATATACCGCTAGAAAATAATTAATAAGCGAAGCGTTATTAGAAAATAATTAATTATTATACTAGGGAGTAGTTAATCGCCGTAATCGGTTAATATTAACGTATTTTATATGTACCTTAATAAATACCTTAGGGGTAGTTATATATAATAGTTATTTATTATTATTAATACCTTTATATAATTTATTATAATCGTTACTAGCGTATTATAACTTTAAGTTTATAAGGTCTTTTTTAAAATCTAGAATAATCGTAATTAATTATTATTATAACTCGTTTACCGCCTTAAAAAATAAGCGTTAATAGTATTAATAATATTAATAACTAAAAATAAACTTATAACTCCGTAGTCGGGGGGAAAAATATTATAAATTATAATTATAAGTCGTAGCTATAATTATAACTCTTATTATTAAAATAATTATTAAAGTTATTTATTTTTATTCTTTTATATAGAGTAATAGCGAGTTAAATTTTAAATACGTTATTCTTTAAATTTCTAGCCTCGTCGTTTAAAACGATTATAATAATAACGATTATTAAAATAGAAATAATAACCGTTTAGGTCTAAACTACCTTATTTTATAACTAAATATTAATATATTCTTTAGAGACTTTTAACCCGTATATTCTAACGGATTTAATATATAATTAAGAAGATTTATATAAAAATATATAACGATAAAAGGTGCGATAATAAAATATATAAATATTATTATTAATTTAATTCGCTAGTTATCTTTAATTACTTTATAAATAAATTAGCGCTAGAACTTCCTAGCGATATCGAATTATTTAGTTTTGTTCCTCGGATATTATTACCGCTATTATATCATAGTACCTAAAAGTTATTTAGGTATTCGATAAAATCGAAAAATTTAACTTTATAAAAGGTTTCGTCCACTAGAAGTAAAAGATATATAATAATTTTAATATTATAAATTTATAGGAATATTTTAAATATCCTTTTATTAAGGCTCTAGAACTAAATATTAATAAACTTAATTATATAATCGAAGCGGCGTATTAATAGTTTAGCGATAATAAGATAATTTATAATATTCTTCGTTATACTATTAATCTAGTAACGTATATTAAAATTAAAATTAAAAAGATAACTCTATAAATCTAGATAATAATTATAAATAAATTTAAACCCTATAACTCCGGCTATTTATATATTACTCTAAATAAATTTAATTAGTTTAATACTTCTTAATATAATAACCTTAACGATTATACTAGTAAATTTTAGGCTATTTATAACGAGCTTTATAAATTTAATTATTTTAAATTTAATAATAACGTTATAATTTAATAGTTTTATCGTAATTTTAATATTAAATATTAACGGTATTATAAATCCTTCGCCGAAGACTATAATTTATTTAATACCGATAGTATAGTTAAAATATCCTTTAGTATAATAATCTTTTATTTTTATAATACCTTATATCTTTAGGCTAGTACCGTTAATATTAATTAACTCGCTCTCGTTATTTATAATATTTAATAACGAGTTTAAGAGCCTAACTAAGAAAAAACTATTCGATTTTATTTATATTATACCGATTTTATAAAATAAATTAGGTACTATACTATTTATAATAAACTATAGTATAAAAATCTCGGTTATAATAATTAACGTAACCGTAGCCGCCGCGGTAGAGGCGGTAAAAATAATAATAATATTATTAAGGATAACAATAATAATAAGAATAAAGATAAATCGCTTTATAAACGGGTTAAAGCCGATACCGAAGGAAATATAAAATTTTATTATACCTTAGCCGGTATTAACTCTAAAGTCTCCTAACTCTAAATATTCGATATTAATTATACCGTCTATATTACTTATAATCGTTTTATATTTATAGAATATATTAAACTTAAAAGCGCCGATATTATTAATAGTTTTAAGGGTAGGCTAATATTATATAATAATAAAATTATTAAATTATTATACCTAGGCGATAGCGGTATCTAGTATTTATAAATTAATAATGTTATATATATTCTTAATAGTAGTTTTAATTTTATTTTATATATTAAACTCTAGCGAGCTAATTATACACTAGGCTTTATTTTAAAAAGGATCTCGATCGGATTTAAAAATATTATTATAACCCTTTAGGGGTATAATCTTTATATTTTATATATATATAAATAAAACTAACTCGCTGTATTTATTATAGATATTAAGGCCTTAATTTTATAATATAAGAGACTCGGTTATTTAGGTAAAGATAATATTATATATTTATTTTTAATAACCGATAAAATCGACCTATCTAAAGTTAAAGATAATAATAATTACGAAATATATAACGTTATTAAAATATATACGTAATTATATAAACGTCGCCTACGGTAAAGACGATTTAAATATAATATTATTTATAATAATATTATTAACCTAAAAGCCTATAGTTTCGGTTTTATAATTACGTTTATTAATAATAAATATAAATATAGTTATTATTATTTTATCCCTTATAAAATAAGCGTCTTCGGTATATTCCGTAATTATAAAAGTATTAAGGAATGTAGAGACTATAAGATTTATTATCTTTATACCGATAAAGATCTTATATATATTAACGGCGAGTTTATTAATTATTATTTCGAATATAATATTATTTAGAGTTACTTTATTCCTAGTAACCCCTAAATAAATAATATATTAGAGTATATTAATTAAACTTTATTTAAGAGAGTATATACCTTATTAATTAATAACGGACTCGATAATAAATTTATCCTAAAGTTTATTTTTATAGTGAATTAATTACGAAATCGGTCTTTTATTATTATAATAAATATTACGCCTTATTAGGGCTCTACTAGAATACGCTTTAATTTATTATATTTATATAATATTAATTAAATAAACCTATACTAGGAACGCTATATTATAAGTAAAAACTAGTAAAAATTATTAATCGCGGTAAAAAAGATATATTTATCGGTTATAAAGGTAATTATTTCTACCGTATATTAATATATACGGGTAAAGTATTTCGCTTTACCTAGGTTTAATAAACTAAAGAGTATACTACTAGTAGTAATAAATATACCGTAAATAACGGTATACCGCTAGTTAATAAAATCTTAGTAATAATACCCCGTTAGGGGGGCGATATTATAGCGAGATATAAAGATATTTTAAAATTATACGAATTATAAGGTAGCTTAGAATTTAATATTAATAATTATAGTACTAGTTATAATAATAGTAATAAATAACTAGTTAAAACTACCCCGCCTAACCGCACTAAATCGGTAGAGGATATTATTCGGTCTTTACCGTTACTATAGCGATTAATTAAACGTATTATATTATTAAGGCCTAGGATAAGATTATTTATATTAAATCTATAGTTTACTTTAGGTTTATAACCGGTATAATAGTTATAAATAAATCTCGTTAGTAATATTAATTTTAAATCGACTCGCGTAAATATACCGGAAAATATAAATTCCGAATTTAATATAAAACCGGCCTAATATTCTTCTAGCTCCGGCGCTAATATACTTATAATATTAATAACTTTAGATAGGTATCTAGAGTTTCGTTAACCTACTTTATCCCCTAATTTATTAATTTTATTTATAAGAGTTTTACCTACCGAGTCTTACGAGCTTAAAATATATAAAGAAACTATAGTTAATACTCTTAATAAAATATATTAATAACTCGGTATAAATACCGAAATAGATTTACTTTTAGCGAATAATATTTAGATATTATCGAATCTACCCCGAAACCGAAAGATACTTCGAGGTAAATAGGTTTATAAATTTAAATATAAGGCCGCTAATAAAATTATTCGTTATAAAACTCGCTAGGTAATATATAGGTTTAAATAATAATATAAAATCGACTTTAATAAGATATTTACCTTAATAGTTAAGTTTATAAACTATAAAATATTATTCGCGATTATAATTATTTACGACCTAGAGTTTAAATAAATAAATATATAAACTATTTTCCTATACGGCCTAATTAATAATAAAATCTATATCGAATAACCTATTAATTTCGATAATAATTTAGGTTATATATACTTCTTAAAATATATTTTATATAGGCTTAAATAATCCCCTCGAGTATAATATATTATTTTTATAACTTTCCTAACTAAGCTAGGCTTTATACCTTTAAATATTAACTTTAATATATTTCTTAACTATAAAATATAATTAATAATTATATTATATATCGACGATATATTAATTACTAGCGCTAGTAAAGATATTATTACTTAATTAAAATAACGCCTAAATAATAAATATAGAATAATTAACCTTAGCTTTATTACGTACTATTTTAGTTTTAAAATATCGCGTAATCGCCTGAATTATACGCTATCCCTTAATTAGGAAATATACTTAAAGCGGGTATTTAAAGATTATAGTATATATAATATTAGAGTTAAAATTATAGGAGTCTTTATAGACTTTATAATTAAATTTATACCGGCCGATAAAGAATATTAAATTAAACCTACTTTTCTTACCGCCTACTAATTAGCTATTAGCTTATTAATATATACTATAATAAATATACGGCCTAATATCGTTTACGCGGTATTAATAATAAATCGTTATACTTTTAACCCCGATAAATCTTATTAGGCGGTTATAAAATATATCTTTCGTTATTTACGCGGTATATTATATTTAAAGTTAATCTTCTAAGGTTAACTCGCCTTATTAAAATACTATATTAATATTAATTAATCGGGTGACTATAATATAAAGTATTCTACCTTTAATTATATATTTAATCTCGGTAGTATAATTATTAGTTAATAATTTAAGTGTTAATTAATTATTATATTATTATCCTATAAAGCCGAGTATACGGGTTAAACCTAGATTATTAAAGAAGTTATCTAACTTAAAAGGTTATTTAAATCATTAATACCTATTACGTATATACCCTATTCCGGTAGAGATTTAAATTAATATATATTAATAGTACTCGTTATTATATTATTTACGCTAGTCGTATATTCCGCTCTACTAGCCTATTTTATATTTATAATAATTATTTTTATAATAATTAAGGTATTATAACCCTAGTTAAGAATCTTCAGGATTATAATTATATTAAATATATTACGATCTAGTATTATTTCTAGCGCGAAAAAGTTATAATAAACGAAATCAAATTCCGCTATATTTTAATTATAAAGTAGATTATTAACGGCCTAATTAAGGCTCTTCCTAAAATTAAATTTAATATCTTTCGTATAATTTTAGGCAATAATAAATATAACTTTATAAAAGTTTATTAACGCTTTTATAGGAGCCTATTTAAGCTCCTATAAAAATTATCCTATACCGGTAAATATTAAAACGCGGCTTTATAGGTTTATTTAGAGGTTTTATAAATTTATTTAAAAACTTTATAAACTATATTTTAATAACTTAATTAATAATAAATATTAATATTTAAATTAATATTAACTAATAATTATTATATCGAATACTACTAAACTTTTAGCGCCCTATTTAAGGTCTTTATAAAATATACTCTCTAAGTTTTAACTAAATCGCGTCCGTACGTATAACGATATATCGAAAATCGCTTTAAATACTTTCGGGCTATATACGGCGACGATAAAATTATTTAATAATTTATCGTTTTTATTTAACCCTCCTATAATCTTTATTAATAAATATATACGTCGCTAGAATATCCCCTAAATATCCGTTATAATTATATATAGTTATACCCGTAGTATTTAACGCGGTCCCTATAGTATTTTAAACGGTTTTTATACTTTTAATAATCGCTTCCCCGTAGAACTTTATAATATCCGACTATTTTTAATAATCTTCTCGTAGTATTTATATCGCTTATTAATATTCCGACTTAATTACTACTCAAATTTAGCGTATATAGGTTAATTATTAAATAAATTTTTTAAAATACCGTATTTTATTAAAAAACGGAATTTTCTTCCCTTAACCTTTACCGACGTAGTTTAGCCTTATAATTTAACCCCTATTAATATTACTTAACCCTATAGTTTAACCTCTATTAATTATAATTTAGGCCTATAACTTAGCCTCTATAAATTATAATTTTAGCCTCTATAACTTATTATAACGACCTTAAAATAGGGGGAATACGGGGCTATTTTAAAAACTTTTTAATAAAGAATTTCGTTCGAGTAAGAGTATTAGAATATAAGAGTATAGGACCATTTAGTTACTACTAATTAAATAAATATTTAATAATATTTAATATTAGGGTCTTATACGTATACTCGCTTTTATCCTCTATAAATAATTAATTAAAAGATATTTTTACCGATTATAATTTAATACTATCGAAGCCTTTCGTCTCTTTTATTATAGTCTTTCGTTTATCTCCTTAAAATCGTTTCGCTAAATATTACCTTATTACTTTATTACTAGGACTACTATTATTATCCTATTAATCTTTCTCCTTATTAATATATTACTTTATTAATATATTACTTTATTAAAATTATTATTATATATTTAATTATTATAAATATACTACCCCCTATATATATTTTATAATATACCGCGCGTTATTAAATTAATCTAGTTTACTAGGAGTATTAATTATATAGATCGTCTTATAAAAAAGAGTTAGAAATTTGTATATTTATTGGGTCCCCTCGAAATAATATATTAATAATCTTAGTACTAGGTTTAGGATCGGACGATTTATATTTATCTTATTAATTACCTCTAGATCTTATTTTAGTAGCGGAGTTATAATATATATAACTAAAAACGTATACCTCTTCCGGCGATAAATATAATAAAAGTATTATACTAGCCTAACTTTAATATTATTAATAAATAAATAGTTATTTATATTATGAATATAACGACGATTAGTTCTACGGAAGGCTTCGTTAATATTTATATTTATATATTTCTAGCGACTCTAAAGGTAACCTATAAATTTATATAAATAATTCTATAATATTATTTTAATACCTTTTAACCTAAATTTAATATATATATTTTATATTTATTCCGATAGGCTGTTATTAAATATTAAATAAAATTATACTATAGATTAAGCTTTATTAAATTAGCGGATATCTTAATATAAAAAAAATAATCTAATTTAAAACCCTTTATCGATAGTTATATAGATTTATATTCGTTATCGCCGGTTATATTATAAAGACCCTTTTTATTATTATTAATAATTTACTCCCCGATTAATATAAAGCTCTTTAAGAATATTAGGTATTATATATCGAGTAACCTAAATATTTTTATTATTTTTAAATAATTATAATTTTATATTCTTATTAACCCTAGTTATAGGGATTACTTTATAATATCTCGAGTAAATAAATATCCTATAAGGTTAAAAGGAGTAACGATATTAATTATATCTTTAAAGATTCTAAAGCGATATTAACCTCGAGTAGTAGAATTATAAAATATTTATTTAATTATTTATACACTAACTCGCTAGTTAGGATATTAGAATTTATAATTATTATATTTTCCTTAATATTTTCCGTAAAGTATAGGTTTATATATATATTAAATAATATTAAAAGCCTCTAGAATTTATTAATTAAAGATTTCGGTATTTTACCCTTTTATTTACCTTTTTTCCGCGTTATAAATAGCGGTATTATTTCCTTATCTAAATCGGAGCTAGAGTAAACTACCTATAAAAGAATATTATTTAAGGTTTTATTTTTATCTTTATTATTATTATCGCCGAAAACTTCTATAAATATTAATATTATAATATATAAAATTAGCTTTTAGTATACCCGTCGCGCCTTTATTATATATTAATAAAGAATCTTTAATTCGGTATAATATTAACTACCTACGAGTATATTAGATCGTACGATTAAACTAAATATCTTAATAATAATTTATATAAATAATAATTTAATAATTATAATATTACCGGTAGCCTAAAGAAATATAAACCGGAACTAACTAGTTATAACCTCGCTTTAGAGTATTAAAGGTATTAATAAAGTAATTTTATTAACTTCCGATAAGGACTATAACTAGATATAAAACGCCGGGCTTTAAATTCGGCTTTAGCCTAATAAGAATTAAAAATTCTAAAAGACTTTTATATATATAATAATACCGCGATTATTAAGGATTAATATTATTAAAAAATTTTAGAGGATACTCTTAAAACCTCTTTATTCGGAATAAAGAGTATTATAAACCTATATTTAAATAAAGTCGAGGGTTAAAATAAATTTTATAATTAATAATATTTTAAGTCTAACGCTTATATTCTTAATAAAATTATTAAAGTCCTTTATAATATCGAGGTTTTTTATATATTCCCTTTATTTAATAGTCTTTTAATAATATCTTTTATTTTAAATAATATCGTAATCTAGTTCTACTCTCTCCTTTTTAAGATAAAAGTACGTATAATATTCTCTTTAAATATTATATTATATAAAACCCTTATTATTAACTTATTAAGGTATATCGTCGAGGAATGTTATATTAAAAATATAAACCGATTTTATTTTACCGTTAATTTTTAATTCCAATTTTTAGTCTAGGTCCTAGATAGGCCTACGAAAGATTTCGATAATATTATTAATCTTCGTACTATAAGACCTTAGTATTAATATAGATATATTTATTAGTTTCCTACGCTCTATATAATTAAAGTATATAAAGATTAAATAAAAAATCTTAAAAGCCTAGTATATATTCCGATATACTTTAAAGTTATCGATAAATAATATATATAATAAGGAGGTATAATAATTATTTATAAAAATTTCTAGATATTTACGGCTAAAGTAAATTACCTTAAACTCTATATAGGTTTAGTATAATTAATATAAAGGTCTAGTAATAAATATTTAAAAACTAAAAACCCTTTTAATATAAAATCGATTATTAAGATAAATAACCTCCTCTTTATCTTTATTATATTCTCGATCGAGGTATATATTAAGATAATAGTTAATAGTATCTAAGATTTATTTAAATAAGATATTCTTAAATAAATAAAAACTTTTATAAATATTACTAAAATCTAGTTTAAAAATATATAATATAGATTATTCGTATCGTTTCTTAGTAATTATTTAGGTTATAATAATAATATCCCTTTTTATTTTAAATATTAACTAATAATCTCGACCGATAAAAATAATATAATTAATATAATATAAACGTGAACCCCGAATATAAATAATATCTCTAGGGAAGATAAATATATTTATTTATATATAATATACCTTGTTAAAGGTAGTTTTAATCGAAGACTTTTATATATAAAAATACTATAACTTTATAGGCTTATTAATATATTCGGTTATATTAAAGAATATTTTTTCGCGGAGCTTTATAGCGGTTAATATAATACGAATTAAGTTATAAGAATTATATTAATATTATTATAATATATATTTAATCCTTTAATATTATATATCTTTTTAATATTACGGAAGAGATAATTATTTTTCGATAATAATTATTAAAGACTTCCGTATAATTTTAAATAAAGGGGTATAACGCCGAATTTATCGCTTTAATATATCTAGTTTTAACGGAAAAATTTATATAAAGTTAATTCTTTTTATTCGTTATTTATATCCGTTTTACCGTTTACGGAAAGTTTCGATAATTATATAATCATTTATAACTTAATATAGTCGGTTTTAAAATAACCCGACCTTTTAAATTATAAATTTAATATTAAATATAAGGGTAGTAAAAGAGTTTCTTTATTATTTTATTAAATAACTACCTTATATAAAGATATAAAGAAAGACGGGGAAGGTAATTATATTTCTAAAAATAAGATTTAACTTTAATATAAATATAAGAGTAAAAGTAAAAAAGTAATACTAGGTATATATATTAATAATATTTAATTATTATTATTCTCGCTCTCGTTTTCGGAATAAAGGTTTTTAAAGTATTAAAGGATTATAAAAGGCTAAAGTTTTTAAAGGATAATATTAATATCTTCGGTTAATTACAATATAATTAATATTTAAAATAAATAATAAAAGGCTATTTATAATAAAAAGATCCTCGTTATTCTTTAAATTATCTTTATTATAATCACTATTTATATTAATTAGGGTATACGAATTAATATTTAATAAAGTTATAGTTATATTATTTATATTATCTCTAAAAAAGTCTTTATTTTTTAATTATAATTCATTATCATTATTAATCCTACCGGAGCCTTCTATAATTATACTCGTATTCTTAAATAAAGAACTAGTTTAGGGTACTAGGACTGGCTCTAGTATTTAAAATAATTACTATAAAGGTAATAAATATAGAGATAATAAAAATAAAGGTACTTCTTCGTTAAATACGGTATTAATATCCTATATAAATATTCTTAAATAATTAATATTTCGAGGCCGAGAAGCTATAACGTATATATTATATATATAACGATTTATAAATAGGTAGATAAGAGTACTAGAGGTTAATTATAAATAATTATAATTTAATTAGGAAGGTATATAAATATTTATTTTAAAGTTAAGACTTTATAGGACGGGCCGAGAGTTAAAATTACCTTAAACTTCTAGCTAAAATAATATTTAAACTAGGTAAGAAAATTAATATATATTATTTTTATATTATAACGATAGGTTCTAAAGTTATAAAAAGTTATAGAGAGGTAGTTTAAATCGAGGGAATAAAAACGTTATAAATATTAAATAATATTTCTACCTAAATATTTTACTATTAGGGCTAGTATATAGAAACGTAACTTTTATAATAATTTAATACGTAAGAGTCGCGTAATATTATAATTATATTTATAAATATTTATTAGTATCCTCTTAATTTATTAAAAGTTTAGGAGAATTTAGGCGAGTATTTATTAATAGATTAATAATTATATAACCGAGATATAGGTTTAAGGTATTATTTCGTAGTTTAGTAAAAACTTTAGAAAATTAAAAGACTTTAATATATAGATTATATTTTCATTAAATAAATTTTATTTAATATATACTATAACGTCTAGTAAATAAGATTAGGGTATTAATATTTTAAGGTATTATTAAGTATATATAGAGGAGATATTATTATTTATTTAAACAATTAGATTTACCTACCTAGAGACGGTATTAAAACGATAAAATGAATAAAATAAATAGTTTTAATAATTAAAGACTTTAACGCTAAAGTATTATAGGCTTCGTTTTATATATAACTATTAATCATAATAAATATCGCGGAAAGATTTTATAGAGGTATATATATACCGGGGTCTTTATTATATAGGCCGGTAATTAATATACTCTATAGTTTCTAGAGAAAGTAATTATTATATAAATACCTATATTTATACGAAAGGCTTTAGCGCTAGGGTTATTAAATATAATAAATATTACCGAAGGCTTCTATAAGTATATATATACTAGGATTATTATATATATATAAATAGCCTATAAATAATATTAGATTTAATATCTTCGGGGCTAAAAGTACTCGTAGAGATTAAAGTATTTATATATATTAGTTTTTCGTACGGAGTAGTATAAACCTAAATAAATTATTTACGGATAGAATCTTTAATTACCTAAAGTAATAGGCTATTAGATTTATATCCTTATAACGGATAAATTATATATCTATAATATACTAGTCTCCGATATTTATAGTAGCGGGATTATTATTTTTTTTATTAAAAATTATCCGATTAAGGGTAGTTATAGTCTTTAGGATTATTTTCTTAATATTCCGTATAATTTATTTATCGTTAAACGTATTATTAATATAATACTCGTATATATATATTATTTTATTCGGATTATTTAATCGTTTAACCCGATTAATAATTTAGTTTTATATACCGAGATTAGTCGTCCCCTCGATAATATATACTCTTTAATATATATTTTAGAGGTTAAGGCCCGTAGTATTAACGGCGAAGATTATAATTAGAATTCAAACTTTATAACGATTTTAATTAATTTAATCGATAATAATTTAATATTTTTAATTTCAATAAAACGTAGTAATAATTACTACTTCTAATTATAATAATCGGTATATTATAAATAAGAGCGTAGTTACTATAAATAATTAATAGAATATTAATATCTTCTCTTAATCTCTAATAATTTATATTTTTAAGTTAATATTTACCGAAGCTTTTATTAGAAACTTTTCGCGGGTATTTACCTAGTTTCGAATATTCCGTAGAAGTACCCTAATCTTAGGCGCGCTTTAATATAATATATATAATATAGTAGTAGGATTTTTAATATTAATCTCTATATTTATATCTAAAAACTATTATAAATAGAATAATTATTTATCGAATATTTTCTTTAGGTTTATCGCCTTAAGATTATATATATTATCGAGTAACAATAGTAATAATAATATTATAAATATAAAAAACTTCTTATAAACGACTAGTAATTATTTAAACTTTATTTTCTCGGATCCGGTTATAATTAGATTCCCTAGTAATTTATTTTCTATAATTTTATATTTCTCCTTTTTTTCTAGGTTATACGTATAATTATTAAATATAATTTATACTTTTAGTAACCGCGAGTTAATTATTATACCTCCGTTAAATAGTATTTAATTTAAGTAAATCCGATATACTATATAATTCTTCTAGACCTTAATTATATAAAGACTCTTTTTAACCGACGTAATTTTTATTATATAAAACTAATCTTTTAATACTTTCGAAATTATTTATAACTCCGCGGCTAGGTAAATAATTATTATTAAATTTATATAAATTTAAATCCTCTTTAAAATTTATTTCTCGAAGGGACTATTTCTTTTATTAGGTATTAATATCTTTAACCTTAAGAAATAATATATAATTATATTAATTATCGATATTATTCGGGATTAAAGTAGTTATTATAAAAATATAAAAATCTACCTTATATTATTAAAATAATAGTAGATCCTTTATTTAAAAGTTATTTAATTAAATAAACTTTATTTATTATTATATATTTAAAATAAGAATTAAGGCGATCGGGCTATTATTTATTTAATTCGTTTATCTTAATATCTACCTTTATCTTCGTCTAACCTTTTAAATTAATATATTATAAACGTTATATACTTAACCTATAACGGGCGATAAAGGTATTATATAAATTTATAACGATAATATAGTAATTCTTAACCTCTTTATTAAAAATTAAATACTTTTATATAAATCTACTCTTTATAACCCTATCGCCTATTATTTATATTAATTTATATCTCTTTATATTATCTTAATATTTATAGAGGTTAAACTTTCCTAGGGCTATAAATTCGATTTATATAATCTATTAAATAAAAAACTTCTTAAGTATAAAAATAAGAATTAATTTAACGGTAATATATCCGATCTTTATTATTATCCTCTTTATTTAATATTATTAATAAAGGATTATATAGGGTTAATTAAGGGCCCTATAAAAAACTTCGGTAAAGTATAATATAAATAAAGTATAAAGCCTTCCGTAGAGGGTTAATTAAGAGTTTATAAATAATAAAAGATATATAATAACCTAAGTTTTACCTAGCCCTATTATATCTATTAAAATATAATATCTTAATTAATTATTATAGAAATTAATAATCGCCTTAACGGTTATTAACTACTAGAATTCGAGTATTTAAAATAATAATATACTCGGTATATAAAAGATTATTATAGACCTTTTTAAAGTATTTTTAATAATTTATATACTACCTTAATATCTTCCCGCTAAAAGTTAATATTATTTAATTATTTTTATTATTTATCGAAGTTATCTCTAGCTACGTTATCGAAATTATTATAAATTAATAAATCTTCGTTAAGATCTTAAATCAATTTTTTAAATATAATAGTTTATTCTTCTAAAGCTAAATTATTAAGATTAATAATAAAAATTAACTTCTCCTTAAAGCCTTAAAAATCGTTATAATATTTTATAATCTAATTTATTAATTAAGCTTTCTAAAATCTCTTAAAGATATCGAAATTCTTATTATTATTTTTAATATATATACGCTTAGTATTAAATAGAGTATAAATTAATAAAAAGTCATTATCGTTAAAAGATAAAGAATTAAGTAGTATAATTATTTATTATTTATTTTCTAGGTATTCTAATTTAACCTTAATATTAATATTCTCGATAATATTTTTAATATCGAAACTTTATAGTAGTCGAAAAATATCCTCTTTATTTTACTCCTAATCTTTAATAAAAATAAATTAATCTTTATTAAATATAGGCTAATCTTTATTAAGATTAAATTAATTTTTATTAAGATTAGGTTACTCTTTATCTCTACCGATAATAAAAATAAGTCGTTTAATAAATATTATAAATTTAAAAGCCTTTAGTTTTCGTAAAGATATAGAATTATATTCTTAATATTTAATTAAGGCCTAGATTCTAATATTTATTTTTATTTTTAAAAAGCCCTTTTTATAAAATAATCTTTAAATACTCTTTAAATTAACCTCTCGGATATTATATAATATTATAATATAATAATTAATACTATCCTAAAAGTCTTTATCTAGGTATTTATAAAAGAATTTATTATTACTAGCTCTTTTACCGTTAATAAACCTTATTTTTATATATTTTAGACCGACTCTTTATACTCTACCTTTATTAAATTATTTTATATAAGTTTATTATAAATAAATCTAGGCTTTTATATACTCGTCGAAAAAGAGTTTAAATTATTTACTCTCGATAAACTCTTTTATCTCCTTTATTATTATAAACTCTAATTCGTATTTTAACGCGTCCGGTTTCCGTAATATTAATATACGTTTACTAGCGTTTTTAATTAAGGTAGGTATAATTATAAAAAGTTACGAATAATAACCTTTGGTAAATTAAGGGTAAGGTATAACTAAAGGTTTCTAGTAATATTATTAATTAATAAATAAGGTATAATTAAAGGCTTCCGATAATATTATTAATTATTAAATAAAGTATAATTAAAGCCTTTAATAATATTAAGCTAAACGTAAAATATAAATAAAATCTTTAATAATAGATATTATAATAAGATTATTAATACTAAAAGAAGAGATAATTAATAAAGTCTTTCGTATATTATATTAGAGTAGGAGCTATAAGAATATCGGAGTTTTTAAGGGAAAGAGAAGAAAAATAAGAAATTAAAGGGTATATAAGCTTTAATAAATTTAATAGGTACTAGCGAGTTAAGATAATACGAAGTAAATAATCGGAAATAATAATTAATTAATAAAAGACCGTAGAAAATATATATACTTTAATAAGGTTTATATATTTATATTTCTACCTTATATCCGATAATAGCGGTATACTCTTTTAACGGAGTAAGACTTTTATATATTTATAGAAATATTAAGTTAGTATAAATATTACTATATATTATATTAAATTTATACTAGCGTAGAGTAACGGAATAACCCGCGCCTACTATATTTTTATTATAAAATCGGATATTATATTTATTATCTAACTCTTTATTTATTTATTCTATTTATTTATTTTTTATATTAAATCTTTATCTTATTTATTATCGTAAAGTTATTTTAATTATACGGTATTTATAACTAGAGGCGGATCCTAGAAAACTACTCTTATATCGAAGTTTTTTAAAGTTTTAATATTTAAGAAAAAGAGATCCCGGTAGTAAATTAAATTATTTATATTTAATAAATTAATTATGAATTAAAAGATAAATTAATTAAAATTATATTTAATTATAACGCCCGTCGATAAAAATAAGACCTAAATAAAGATTTAAAGGCGGAAGATACCTCACTTTTTAATAATTCTAAATAAATAAATAATATATTCTTTTATATAAAAGCTAGTTAATAAGGTATTTAGGTTAAAAAAGTTTAATTTTAATTTAATCCTCTCTTAAACCCCCTTTTATTAAATAAATTCTTATTATTAAAAATTTAATCGTAGTACTAGCCTTAACGGAAGGCTTTTATTATACCTTAATTTATTATACCCTAGAAGTCTTTTATAGTTTTTTAAAAATAGTTTATTATAATCTAAAAGTCTTTTATAGTTCTTTAAAAGTAGTTTACTATATTCTAAAAATCTTCTATAACTCTTTAAAAGTAGTTTATTATACCTTAAAAATCTTTTATAAATCTTATAATAATTAGTTAAAAGATACTCTTTATTTATTAAGATAATATAAGGTTTTATAATAACTCCTTAATTATATTATAATAGGATAACTAGGGAAAGACTAAAAAGTTATAAATAAATAAAGATATTAAATAGAATAAAATTACTAAGAAGTAATCTAAGCGGCTTAATAAAACTAAGGAATAAATATATATAGAATTTAATCTTCTTACTCGTTATTATTTCTTAGTATATTTATTTAATACTTATATTAATAAACCTATACGGGCCGTTTTTCTAGGTATAAAATCTAACGATCCTATATATAAAGAGGCCTGGAAGAGGATTTAAATATATTATAAATAATAGAAAGCGACTATCCTCTCGGTCGTTAATAAATAATAATAACGTTTTATTATAATCTTAAAATTAAGCCGTCGTAATTAATTTTTAAAGTTAATTACTTTTAAAATCTTTAAAAATACTATTAATTAAGAGTATAATAAATTATAATTAAAATCGATATATAAATTTATTATTAATATAATAGACTTTTATAAAATTAGATCCGAAGGGCTATAATTATTAAAATATATATTAATTATTAAAGCCTTCTATATATATAAATATATTATTTATAAATATCCTAGACGTCTTTCTTTAACTAGTTATTTATTAATATATAATTAAGTTTTACGAGGAGTAATCCTTTAATTAATAATAATTTAAATATAATAAGCGATATCTCCTCGACCTATTTAATATTTTATATAGTAAAGATAGTTTTTAATTAAATATTAATAATTACCTATTAAGGGTTATATTATATATAATCTAGAATAAACGCCGACTAAAATTAAATATTAATAAGGACTCGGATACGTTTAATATCGATTTAGATTATAAAGTTAATAGAGTTAATAAAGTTAGAATTAAGAATACTAATACTATAATTAATTCGGAATAAGATATTATAAGCGGTAATACTAGCGGGGACTTTATTAATATAAAATATATTACTATTAATAATAATAATAACTAGGATAATAATAATAATAACTAGGTTAATAAAAATGATAACGACTCTTCCAATAATTAGTATAGTAGGTATTACGGAAGTCTACTAGTAGTATCCGTATTATTTAGGTTCATATTACTTTTAATAATTATTTATACTTTTATAGTACTTTAAAGTATTTATTTTAATAGAAGGTTTTTATATAATCTTTATTTCTTTATTATTATCTAGGTCTTCCGCTAAGACTTAAATCGGTTAAACTTTAGTTATAAAATAGTTAGATACTAGTTCCTAGAGGGTTTTAGGATTTTAACGGTTAAAATATCGTTTTTAAATTATTATTAAACCGTTATTAAACGGTTAGGAACCCGTTAATTATTATTAATTATATAAGAAAATTCCTAATAGTTATTAAACGGTTTTTAGATAGTTAAAGTATATATTATAAATAAGTTATTCGTCGTTCGTAAATAAGTTATTTATTATAAATAAATAAATTATTATAAATAAGTTACTACTTTAATATTATTAGGGTATTATATCCGTAAATTATATCGCCTAAAAGGTTATTTATATTATATATATCTATAAAGTTTATTATAAATAATAAAGAAGTAAAGGTTATATAAAAGCCTTCCGTTAGATATTTTGAAATACTATATAAATAACTATTAAAAGTAATATAAACCTAAGTAATACGGATATTATTAGTAACTTTCCGTAGTACCTACTATATTAATTATTAGAAGAGTCGCTATTATTCTTATTAATCTAGTTATTATTATTATTATCCTAGTTATTATTATTATTAATAGCGATATATTCTATATTAATAAAATCCCCGCTAGTATTACGGCTCGTAATATCTTACTTTATATTACTTATTATATTATTAGTAATAATATTAGTATTCCTATTCCTAATTTTAAATCTATTAACTTTATTAAATATATCAATATCGGATATATCCGAGTCCTTATTAATATTTAACTTTGGTCGGCGTTTATTCTAGATCGTATATAAAATAACTTTTAATAAATAATTATTAATATTTAATTAAAAGTTATCTTTATTATATAAGGTATTAAATAGGTTAAGGAGATATCGCCTATTATATTTAAATTATTATTAATTAAAGGGCTACTCCTCGTAAAATTTAGTTATATATTAATAAATAACTAGTTAAAGAAAGGCGTCTAGGATATTTATAAATAATATATTTATATATATAAAAGGCTTTAATAGTTATATATATTTTAGAAATTATAGCCCTTCGGATCTAATTCTATTAAAGTCTATTATATTGATAATAAATTTGAATATTAATTTTAGTTATAATTTATTATACTCTTAATTAATAATACTCTTAAAGGTTTTAAAAATAACTAGTTTTAAAAATTAATTACGGCGGCTTAATCTTAAAGTTATAATAAAATATTATTACTATTTATTAACGGCCGAAAGGATAGTCGCTTTCTATTATTTAGAATATATTTAAATCCTTTTCCGGGTCTCTTTATATATAGGATCGTTAGATTTTATACCTAAAAAAACGGCCCGTATAAATTCATTAATATAAGTATTAAATAAATACGTTAAGAAATAACAACGAGTAAGAAAATTAAGTTCTATATATATTTATTCCTCGGTTTTATTAAGCCGTTTAGATTATTTCCTAATAATTTCATCCTAGTTAATATCCTTATTTATTTATAACTCTTAATTATTTATAACTCTTTCGCTTTCTATAACTCTTTAATCTTTCCTTAATTTTAGTTATCCTATTATAATATAATTAAGGAGTTACTCCGAGACTTTATATTATTTTAATAAATAAAGAGTCTCTTTTAATTAATTATTATAAGATTTATAGAAGATTTCTAGGGTATAATAAATTATTTCTAAAGAATTATAAAAAGATTTTTAGGGTATAATAAATTATTTCTAAAGAGTTATAAAAGATTTTTAAAATATAATAAACTACTTCTAAAGAGTTATAAAAGATTTTTAAAGTATAATAAACTAAAGTATAATAAAAACCTTCCGTTAAGGCTAGTACTACGACTAAGTTTTTAATAATAAGAAGTTATTTTATAAAAGAGGGTTCGAGGGAGGATTAAATTAAAATTAAACTCCTTTAACCTAAATTTTTATTAACTAATATTTATATAAAAGAATATATTATTTACTTTTTTAGGACTATTAAAAAGTAAGGTATCTTCTACCTTTAAATCTTTATTTAGGTCTCGCTTTTATCGACGAGTATTATAATTAAATATAATTCTAATTAATTTATCTTTTAATTCCCCGTTTTTAAATATAATTAATTTATTAAATATAAATAATTTAATTTATTATTAGGATCTCTTCTTCTTAAGTATTAAGACTTTAAAAGATTTCGATATAAAAGTAGTTTTCTAGGATCCGCCTTTAATTATAAATACCGTATAATTAAAATAATTTTACGATAATAAATAAGATAAAGATTTAATATAGAAGATAAAAAAATAGAATAAATAAAGAGCTAGATAATAAATATAATATCCGATCCTATAATAAAATATAATAGGCGCGAGTTATTCCGTTATTCTATATTAATAAAGATTTAATATAATATATAGTAATATTTATACTACTTTAATATTTTTATAGATATATAAAAGTCTTACTCCGTTAAAAGAATATACTATTATTATCGGATATAAAATAGAAATATATAAATCTATAGGTTTTATTAAAGTATATATATTTTCTATAGTCTTTTATTAGTTAATTATTATTTCCGAGTATTTATTTCGTATTATTATAATTCGTTAATACCTATTAAACTCGTTAAGGTTTATATACTTTTTAATTCTTTATTTCTCTTCTTTTCCTCTTAAAAACTCCGACGTTTTTATAGCTCTTATTCTAGTATAATATATAAAAGGCCTTATTAATTATCTCTTCTATTAATACTAGTAGCCTTATTATAATATTAATTATTAAAGACTTTATTTATATTTTACCCTAAATTTAGTATTACTAAAAACTTTAATTATATTTTATTTAATTATTAATAATATTACCGGAAATCTTTAATTATACCTTATTTTTAATTTACCGAAGGTTATTATTTATAACTTTCTATAGTTATATTTACCTTAATTAAAGACGCTAGTAAATATATATTAATATTACGGAAACCGGACGCGTTAAGACGCGAATTAAAGTTCATAATAATAAAGGAGATAAAAAAGTTTATTAAAGGTAACTAATTTAAACTCTTTTTCGACGAATATACGAAAACCTAGATTTATTTATAATAAACCTATATAAGATAATTTAATAAAGGTAGAATATAAGGATTCGGTCTAAAATATATAAAAATAAAGTTTATTAATAATAAAAGAGCCGGTAATAATAAATTCTTTTATAAATACCTAGATAAGGACTTTTAAAATAATATTAATTATTACGCTATAATATTATATAATATCCGAGAGGTTAATCTAAAGAGTATTTAGGGCCTATTTTATAAAAAGGGCTTTTTAAAGATAAAAATATATATTAAGATCTAGGCCTTAATTAAATATTAGGAATATAATTCTATACCTTTACGAAGATTAAAGATTTTTAAATTTATAATACCTATTAAACGGTCTACTCTTATTATCGGCGGGGATAAAGAATAATTTATATTTAATAAAAATTAACTTATATTTATTAAAGATTAATTTATTTTTATTAAAGATTAGGAGTAAAATAAAGAGGATATTTTTCGATCGATATAAGATTTCGATATTAAAGATATTATTAAAAATATTAATATTAAAGTTAAATTAAAATACCTTAAAAATAAATAATAAATAATAATACTACCTAATTTTCTATCTTTTAACGATAATTATTTTTTATTAATTTATACTTTATCTAATACCGAGCGTATATATATTAAGAATAATAATAAGAATTTCGATATATTTAAGAGATTTTAGAAGACTTAGTTAATAAATTAAATTATAAAATATTATAACGATATTTAAGGCTTTAAAGAGATATTAACTTTTATTATTAATCTCGATAATTTAATCTTAAAAGAATAAATTATTATATTTAAAAAACTAATTTAAGATCTTAACGAAAATTTATTAATTTATAATAACTTCGATAACGTAGCTAGAGATAACTTCGATAAATAATAAAAATAATTAAATAATATTAATTTTTAGCGGGAAGATATTAAAGTAATATATAAATTATTAAAGATACCTTAAAAAGGGTCTATAATAATCTTTTATATACCGGGTATATCGTTATTTTAAATACTCGAATTCTAGTAATTAATAACCGTTAAAGCGATTATTAATTTCTATAATAATTAATTAAGAAGTTATATTTTAATAGATATAATAAGGCTAGGTAAAACCTAGGTTATTATATATTTCTTATTATTTATAAACCCTTAATTAACCTTATATAGAAGACTTTATACCTTATTTATACTATATTTTACCGAAGTTTTTTATAGGGCCTTTAACTAACCCTATAAAGCCTTTTATTAATAATATTAAATAAAGAGAATAATAATAAAGATCGGATATATTATCGTTAAACTAATCTTTATCTTTATACTTAAGAAGTTTATTATTTAATAAATTATATAAATCGAATTTATAACTTTAAGAAAATTTAGCCTCTATAAATATTAGGGTAATATAAAGAGATATAAATTAATAGTAGGTAATAGGGTTATAAAGAGTAGATTTATATAAAAATATCTAATTCTTAATAAAGAGGTTAAGAATTATTATATTATTATTATAAATTTATATAGTACCTTTATCGCCCGTTATAGGCTAAATATATAACGTTTATAATATATTAATTTAAAAAGTTAAACGAAGATAAAGGTAAATATTAAGATAAACGAATTAAATAAATAATAACCCGATCGCCTTAATTATTACTTTAGATATATAATAATAAATAAAATTTATTTAATTAAATAACTCTCGAGTAAAGGATCTATTATTATTTAATAATTAAAGATAAATTTTATATTTTTATAATAACTACTTTAATCCCGAATAATATCGATAATTAATATAACTATATATTATTTTTCGAGGTTAAAGATATTAATACCTAATAAAAGAAACAATCCCTTCGAGAGATAAACTTTAAATAAGATTTAAATTTATATAAATTTAATAATAATTATTTAACTACGAAATTATAAATAATTAAAGAGTATTGAAAGATTAGGTTTATATAATAAAGATTACGCCGGTTAAAAAGGGTCTTTATATTACTAAAGTTTAGAAGAATTATATAATATATCGGACTTACTTAAATTAAATATTATTTAACGAAGGTATTATAATTAGCTCGCGGTTACCGAAAATATAAACTATATTTATTAATTATACGTATAATATAGAAGAGAAGGAGAAATATAAAATTATAAAAAATAAATTATTAAGGAATCTAATTATACCCGGATCTAGGAAAATAAAATCTAAATAATTACTAGCCGTCTATAGAAAGTTTTTTATATTTATAATATTATTATTACTATCGTTACTCGACGATATATATAATCTTAAGGCGATAAACTTAAAGAAAATATTTAATAAATAATTATTCTACCTATAATAGTTCTTAGATATAAATATAAATATTAATATTAAAAATCTTATTAATATATTATAATCTAGAATAATTATCAACTCCGATTTATTAGATATTATAATTTTAATATAATAATAAAGGCGATACCTAATTAAAAAATAATTCTACGATTATATAAAGGTATTTAAACCTCCTCTTTAAAAAAGATAAAACGAAAATTAAATTAATAGGATTTTATTACCTTAAAAAGTTACGAAATTAATTAAAATAAAAAAGAATAAAGGTAATAAAGATAAGACTTAAAATGTTAAAATAAGAAATAAGTTATTAATATATTTTAATACGACGAAGATATTATAATAATAAAATAAAACTAGTAATTAAATAAGAGGGTATAAAGGGGGTATAAAAACTTTAGAAGAATTAATAATAATTATAATAAAGATTGTAAAAAATATAGAATATTAGAAGGTATAATAAATAATATACTATAAATTATAACTAATATAGATCGCGCTAGGGATAATTTTTAATTATATATAAAAATCGGTAGAAAAACGTAGGCTTTAAAAGGCCTAAATAAACTCGTTAAAATAAAAAGTTTAGAAATTTAAAACGAGGAGTATACCTATATTATTAATATAAAACTAGGTTAATATTACCCGTGGATATATATTTATCCTATCGAGATATATAACCGAAATAAAACCCCCTCCTCTAATAATAACGACTAGCGCGAAAACGAAGTAATTGATAATTAAAATAAATAATATTAAGATTAAAGGATAATTTAGGAAAATAATTAATTTTTAATTAATTAAAATATTCTAAAACGAAGCCTACTCGGTAATAAAATCGATTATTAAAATAAAATAAATGATAAAAAAAGACTTCGTTTTATATTATATAATAATAAAGGTAAGGTAAAAGCTAGAGAAAATAATTAAATAAATAAAAAGTATTAACCCCTCGGCGAGAATATTAAAATAAACTTATATAATAATAATATATAGTATAAAGAAAAAGGCCGTCGATATAAATAATTAAAAAATAATAATAAAGATATTAAAGAAAAATAATTATAAGTTATACCTAGGATTAAATATTATAAATATAAAATAATTAAAATTCGCCTTTAAGCTAAATAAATACGGTTATAAAAAAAAAATTTAATACTCTTTCTCGAGATCCTAGACCTAGATATAATAAATAAATTAATAACGGACGGGTTCCTAAAAAGCGAATAATTATTATTATATAAGAAGTAGGAGAGAATAAGTAATTTAAAGTAATATTTTAATTATTAAAAATACAACTATATAATTTTAATTTATAAGAATTAACCTAAATACGGGATATATATAAAACTTTATTAATTATATAAATATAATACTAAAAGCCCGAAGGAAAAATATTATATAGTTTATTTTAAATATTATAAATCCTAAAGTAGAGTATACCTAGTTAAATAAAAAAAGATATATCGAATCTAATAAAGATTAAAGAATAAATTTAGGTAGTTCGCGGTATTACCGAGGATAATAACTTTAAGCTCCTAGGTATATTTAATTAATAATAAATTTATATTAATATTAACTAAGGGTATAAAGAAGAGGAAAATAATAACGAATATAATTCATAAAATTCAAAATACGGTTACTATACCTAAAAAGATAAAGAGGCCGAGATAAAATAATAAATTAATAATAATATCTAAATAAATAATCCTCTAAGTTTTAAATAATCTTTTAATAATAATCTTTAATTAATTAAATAAAAACCGGTCAGAATTAATACTACTAGGTAACTAAGAAATAAATAAGGAATTTATAAATATAATATTAATATATAATAAATTATAGTATTTAATTTAAAGTCGTATAATATAATATTAAAAAGGAATCGAAGCTAATAATAAAATTACTTTAAAACGAGTAAATTAAAAATATTAATATTATAATTATTTAAGAGCCTAGTTAGAATCTTATTACCTAGGCGTTATATAATAATTATATTTCGGATTAACGTAAGGATCCTTAAAGAGAATATTAAAATAAAATAGAGTAGGGTAAAATATAAAATAAAGATCGCGGTTCGATCTTTACCTTAAGCTAGAGTAGGGTAGGGTAGAGATTTACTAAAAGATCTCTACTACGCTAAAACGGATTTCTAATAATTATTATAATAACTTTATAAATATATTATAGCTACTACTACCTTTATAGAAATATATACTTATAGCTACTATTATCTTTATAGATATATATACTTATAACTACTATTACCTTTATAGATATATATATTTATAGTTATTATTATTTTTATAAATATACTACTACTACTACCTTTATAGATATATATATTTATAACTACTACTACTACTACCTCTATAGATATACGCACTTATAGCTACTACTACCCTTATAGATATATATACTTATAGCTACTATTACCTTTATAGATATATATACTCATAACTACTACTACTCTTATAGATATATATACTTATAACTACTACTACTCTTATAAATATATATATTTATAACTACTATTACCTCTATAAATATACGTACTCATAGTTACTACTACTTTTATAAATATATATACTCATAACTACTACTACCCTTATAGAGATATATATATATAGAATAAATACTCGGACCTAATAATTATTTAAGTTAATATTAAAATTAAGATTATTATTAACCTAAAGTTAGATATAACCGAAGGTTTTATTAAAGATATAGTTTAATTCGTTTATTTTAAAATTAAGGGGACGTTTAAATAATAGTTTAATTTAAAATTTAAAATTAACCCTTTTTAAATATTTATTAATACGTTTTAATATTAATATTTTTCCTTAAACTTAATATTTTATTCTAAAGAATATTTCGATTCAAAATCGGTTAAAAAATAAAGAGTAGAGAATAATAATAAATAGTAATTATAATAATTATTATAATAATCGTCTCTCTATAGTATAATTTATAATAATCGTCTCTCTATAATATAATTTATAATATATCTTATTATTAATCTATAACGGGGGTAGTAGTAGCTATAAATATATATATCTATAAAGGTAGTAGTAGTAGTAGTAGTTATAAATACGTATATCTATAGGGGTAATAGTAGTTATAAATATATATATCTATAAGGGTAGTAGTAGCTATAAGTGCGTATATCTATAGAGGTAGTAGTAGTAGTAGTTATAAATATATATATCTATAAAGGTAGTAGTAGTAGTAGTAGTAGTTATAAATATATATATCTATAGAGGCGGTAGTAGTAGTAGTAATTATAAATATATATATCTATAAGGGTAATAGTAGTTATAAGTATATATATTTATAAAGGTAATAATAGTTATAATACGTCTTTAAAGTTATTATCTTAATATAGTAGAGATTTTTTAATAAATCTCTACTTTACTTTATTTTACCTTAGGCTTTATATTAATAAATCTCTATATTAAGTTAAGATAGAGATTATACCTCGATCTCCACTTTACCCCACGCTAATCCGAAGCGTAATAATAATAATATTAATTATTTTTATCTAGTATATAAAGGAGGCTTAAAGGCCCGTATATATTTCTATATAAATAAAAGAGTCGATATAAATAATTAAGAGCTAGTTTATTATAAAAGCGATTTATACTTTATAAGGATTATATTAAATAAACGAAGAAATAAAAAAGAATCTTAATCGGATAAAATCGGGGAGGAGGAGGTTATTAATTAAAGAATCCTTTATTATAAAAAGGTATAAATCTATAATATATATTACCTATTACCGATATAGTATACCTCGATTAATAATCCGTTAATATTATTATTACTAAAGGAAATATTAATAGAGGAAAACGAATATATTTTTTTAAATTTTTTTAACCTTTATTACCCTAACTAGAATAATACTAGGCGATATATATATTATATTATAATTAACTATCTCCTAGGAATAATAAAGTCGAGGGAAATAAAATTAAAATTATTAAAAATATCTATTATATAAAAAGCCCGAGGATATAAAAGTATAATTAATTTATTATTCCTTATAAAAGGAGTATATTAGGTTATAAATAATTTTATAATCCGCGAAGACCTATACTATAACTCCGATTATAGGCTAGTAGTAATAAAATTCGAGTAAATATAAAAAGAGGTAATATTATATACTCGGTATATTTGAAAGAAGATTAAGAATAATATTATTTAAAAAGAAATATAATAGGGTATAAAATTTCTTTATTAAATATTAAGGAAGCTAAAGTTTAAAAATAAAAAAAATATTAATTAATATTTAAATAAGATAATAAAAGGCTTTTAAAAAATTATTAAATTTATAATACTATAAACCCGTTTATATTAAAGGGCTAAATCCTAGTAGAAGTCTTACTATATTAATATTATATTAAAGGTAAAGGAATATATAAAAAAGTATAAATAAAGTCGAAATACCCGGATAAAGAAGGCCCTAGATATAGTAAATAATAATAAAATATATATAATTCGAAAAATAAAAACGTTCTTTTAATAGGAGAGTATATATAAAACCTCGTTAAAATTAATAAAAGTATAAAAGCTCGTAAGATAAAGAAGGAATAAAAATAATTATTTTAAAAAACTTCTTTAATTCTTATTTATTAAAAATAATAAAAAAGGAAAAGTTAAAGACTTCGAGGGTAAAATAATTTTTTTATAAAAAATATTATTTCCCCCTCTATAAACGATAAACTTAAATAATATCGATAGAATAGAATACCCGGAGCCCGTTAAGATAAATTAAGAAATAACTAGGATAAAAATATATAAAATAATATAATACCTAGCTACCGATAAAATACTAGGAATAATTGGAATCCTAAACCGATTCCTAAAAACTATAATAAAAACGGAAGTAATAGATATTATTATTTATTTATTCTAGGCCTACTTTAAATAGGGATACTACCTAAGGTACTTTAAAAAAATTAATATAATAATCTTTAAAAAATCGAAGAAAGATGACTATTTAAAGTTAAAATCATATAGGTTTATTATACTCCTCGATATATTTAATAAAACGCTAGAAGTAATTATTTCTAAAAAGTTAAATAATATAATAAAGGAGTATAAATTATTATTATTATAATAAATAAAAGTTAGATAAAAACGTTTAATAAAAACCGCGCTAAAGATCCTTATAGATATAGTATATACTATATAAAACTATAGTAGGAACGGGAGGGGAAAAATAATAAACCTATTATTATCAAATATAGCGGGAGCGTTTAATAACGTTTTATATAAAAGATTATTATATAATTTATAAATAAAAAGTATACCGAGCCTAATCATCGACTAGATAATAAACTTTCTATTAGATAAAATTATATCCGTAATATTTAAAGGAAGAACGAGTATAATAAAGAAAATAATAACGGGTATCCTATAAAAATCGTTTATTTTACCGGTACTTTTTCTATTCTTTAATATATTATTAATTAAGAAGTATACTAAAATAAACTTATTAATATAGGTCGGAGGATTTATAGACGATATCTACCTACTCGTTTATAACGAGAGTATAAAGAAGAATTATACGAATTTAAAATAAACCTACGATATCTATTTAAGATAAATAATTATTTATAAAGTATTAGTTACCCCCTAAAAGTACGAGCTAGTTTATATATCTCGAATACCGAAGAAATTTAATATAAAAATAATAATAAATTTTAGGAATATAATTATTAAATTTAAAACGAGTATTAAAGTCTTAGAGTTATATATTAATTTAAAATTAAAATAAAGACTATACCTAGCCTAGATTAAGATTAAAGCGGTTAATTAAGGCCGCGCTATAAAATACTTAACTAGCTCGATATAGGGCGCTATTTTCGCGAAGTATAAAATAGTATATAATATAATAGTTAGACCGATATTAATGTTTACGACTCCGATATAATATTAATTAAAAAGAATAATAAAGGTTATAAAGAGATATATAAAGAAATTAATAATTATTTAAAATAATTATTTTAAGACGGTTCTAAGAGTATTTAAAATTACCCCGGTTTTAATATTTAAAGTCGAGTCGGTAATCGTATTAATTAACCTTTAATTAAACCGCTTAATAATATAATATTAAATAAATCGAGGGACCTATTTAATTATAATTATAAAAAATATATAGATTTAGAATAAATTTTAATATAAAGGAGGGAGGTAATAATAAACGCTTTTAATATTAATAACGGAGAAAAAAGTCTAAATAATTCGCGCCCTAGGATTTAAAGAATAATATAAAGTAATTATAATTATAAGGAGGAGAAAAAACTAGATAAATTTAATCGAAGATATCGAAGAATATTAAAATATTAAAGTTATCGATTAAAGGGTAAAAAACTAGGCCCGCTAATAATAACTAGATAAATAAAAGAGTTATAAAATAATTATCTTTATATAGACTATTAAGCCGGTTTAAAAAAGAGATTTATTTAAAGACTAGTTCGATTATTATAATTAATTAAAAAAGACTAAAAACTTTATAATAATATAATTAAAATATAATAAAATCGGATTAAATAAATTTTTATATTAAATAAAGATATTTATAATCCGTAGCGCTAGCTACCGGTATAAATAAAGGAAATAAAATATAAAGTATATATTATTATTTTACCCGGAACTAGCTAGGGATAAAACGGAGTTTATAAAATAAATAAATATATACGATTTTAAGAAGATATTAACCTAGGCCTAAAATATATATATAACCGCGCGGTAAATAATAAGAACGGGGTAACTCGGTTGATTCTTTTTTATTAAAGAATAACTAGTATAATCTAAATTATTACTAGGATTTAATAATATACCTAGGCCTATAAAGAAGAGGAAGAAAAAGAAGAAACCGCCGGCCGGAGGGCCGTAGGCTTCGATTATTTAATAAATATATAATAAAGCGGCCTATATTATAAAATAAATAAATAAAATTAAGAAAATTAAAATAAAAAAGAAACGGAGGGAAGGGATAAATAATATTTTAAAATAATTATAATTATCGGCTATTAACTAGTAAAAAGAGGAAATAAATTATTAATAAATTAAAGTTTTTAATCAATAAGGTTTCTTTAATAATTAGTAGAAATTACTAGTAACCCTATTAAAAAAGTATTCACGGAACTCCCTTATTAATAAAGTAGTTTTACTAGAGTAAATATATAAATTAATTAATTAATATATTATATATATTATATTAAGGCGCGCCTAAGATTAGGGTACTTCTACGGAATATTCGAAACTAAATAA
>JAABUS010001428.1_pt1 | contig 52176 bp, 5 predicted proteins | sample 5560161 | NCBI WGS metagenome assembly JAABUS01 (sample SAMN10711885, study PRJNA513376) | rock metagenome | isolation source: Antarctica rocks | place: Antarctica: Victoria Land, Trio Nunatak nord | collected 2016-01-04 | reverse complement strand
ACTAATTATAAATACAAAATACTATAATATTAATTTTTTTTAGAAATTATATAAACTACAATAATAGATTTAAATAATTAAATTATTTTATAATTAACAATTATTTTAACTTTGTTATTAATTTTTATTACAAATATTTAGATATAACAAAATCTTATTAAATATTTAAAATATTTTTTAATTAAAAATCTAATAAATAGAATAGTTTATATTTGTATATTTTTGTATTTTTTTGTTACTATTGTTAAATATTATTTAATATATATCTATAATTCTTGTTATTATATTTAGAATTAATCTTAAAAATATATTGTTAATATATTACTATTGTTAAAAGTTACTTACTATATATTTGCAATTAAAATTAAATATTTTTTTAAATTAAATTAATTTAATATATTATTTTGTTTTCTATATTAATTAATAAGAATTTCGAAAATATATTATTAATATATTACTATTGTCGAAAATTATTTAATATATATTTGCAATTTTTGCTATTATTTTTATAGTATTTTTGTTAGATATTTTATAAATATTTCTTCTAAATATTTTTTAAATAAAAATTAATTTAATATTTCTAAATATATATACAACTATATATATATACAACTATATATAAATTGCTATTAAAATATTTTTATATTATTTTCTCTCTCTATATTGTAGATTTAGACAAACGTATTTAAATATAGTTAAAATTTAATAAATTTTAATTTTTTAATATTGCTATTTTCTTTAATTGTTGTTAACTTTTCTTTTAAATTATATAACTAATTAATTTTCTAAACTTTCTTATATATAGTTGAGTTTTTAAAATTTTTTAAATACAATTAACTTCTATTTTGTTATTAATTTTTTGATTTTTGTATTACGTAATTTAAATCTTTTCTTAGAGTTAAAATTAATAATTTTTTATATTTTTTTAATTTTTTTATATTTAATATTTTTTTAAAATTTATTTACTTTTCTTTCTTTTCTTAATTTTGTTATTGTTTAACAAATTACTTAAAACTCGATTTTTGCTATTTAACAATTGTTTAATATTTAATTTCGAATATTAAATTGTACTTAATAGATATACTTAATACTAATTAAAAGTAGTCGAAAATTAACTAAAATACTATTTGCAATATATATATTTATATTATTGTTTTTTGTATATTTTGTTTTAAAAAATTTAATTTTTTTTTTATTTAACAAATTTATTCTTTTGTTTAATATATATCGAAAACTTTAGTTTTAATTATCGAACAATATTTAATATATATTTAATATTAATCGAAGTTTGTATTTAACAAATATTTGAAATTAACTAAAATTAATTAAAAATATTAACTAAAAGATTCGATATTACTTTATTAAAGCTTGCAAATAGAAGAAGAAAAAAGTATTATAATTTTAGATTAAATAGACTTTGCTTTTTAATTATTTTTTAAATTTTTATTTTCTAGTCTTAAATATGCTATAAGTAATATCTAGCGTTTTAATACTTATAGTACTTATATTTATTTTCTATATATAGTTAGTTCTATATAGCTAGTATTTTTGTTAATTATCTATATACTAGCTATTAAAGCTTTAATTCTAATAGTAAAAGAAATTATATATATATTGCAAATAGATTGCAAATAGATTGCAAATATTAATAATAAATATTTTTAAATTTATAGTTTAATATTATCTAATTACTTAATTATATACAATTTTCTCTCTTTTTTAATAAAGAAATTTTTGTTCTTATTTATATAGAAGTTGTAGTTAAAGAATAAAAAAATCTTTTATTTTTTTTGAATTGTTAGACTAGATTTCTTGTTTCTTTTGTTACTTAAATAATTATATAAAAAATATAATAAATTAATTTATATAAAGTTTTCTAAAGAGACAAAAAATTTATTAAATCGAAATTCAATATTTAAGAAAGTTAATTATTGTAAATTTTGTTTACTTTCTAGAGACAATAACAATAGTAATAAGTTTTTTAATATAAATCTAAAAGATTAATTTAAGATACAATTAACAATAATAAAGTAAATTATTGTTATTCTACTTGTATTAAACTTTTTAAGACAAAAGATAAAGATATAATTTTAGAAATTACTTCTAGTCTCGAAATACTTAATCTAGATTGTTAACTTAGCTTTAATTTATAATATTTCTTTTTAATTTTAAATTAAAATAATAGAATTTTCTCTTTTTTGTTAAAACAAATAGTCGAAAACTTAAATCTTATTATTTTTTTATAGTTAATCGAATAAGAATTTAAATTGTTTTTAATATTAGATTAATATATATTAAATACTTTAAAATCTTTAAACTTTATAAAGTTTATTTACAAATATTATCTAAATACTTTATTCTTTATTCTTTGAATCTCTTTTTATATTAATTTTATATAATATATTATGTGTTTTTAAGTTTGCTTTATTAGACAATTAATTTTTTTTATATTATTAAATAATATTTTTAACTTCTTTATTATTTTAATTAAGTTCTAGAATATATATTCTAAAATTATATTCTTAATATTAAATATAAAAAAGAAGTTAAAAGTTACTTTAAAACAATAAAATATATTAGTTAAAAATAGATTTAACAAAATTAAGTTTTAATAAGTTGCAACAATATAATTTTTAATATTTATTTAAGAATTCTTAAGAGTTTCTTTATTATTTAATAATATTATATAAATAAAAAAAAAATCGATTTTTATATTAATTTAGACTAATTGTATCGAGTTAATTAATCGAGTTCGAATTAATTAATTGATTCGAATTTTAACAATTTGAATTAATTTGACTCGAAAGTCTTAACAAGTTAATTTCTAAAATTAAAATCGAAAATCGAGTTAAATCATGTTAATTTCTAGAGTTAAAATCGAAAATTAATTTAAAAAAATTAATTTAAATTGCTAAGAGATAAAGTTATTTAGTAACAAATTTAATAAATATAAATTAGATTTTAAATATTATTATTGTTTTATCTAACTATTCTATAATAATATAGTAAAATAATATATATAAACTATTTAATATTTATATAGTAAATAGATTACAACTATTATAGTCTCTTAATAAATTTCGATTTTATATTTTATTAAAAAATATATAATAATATATTTAAATAATATATTTAAATTTATTAATGCTATTAACTAGTTCGAGATCTTTACAATTTTGTAATTAACTTTATTTTTAGTATTATTATTATTGTTTTTACTCTTGTTATTATTATTATTGTTTTTGTATTCTATATCTTTATATTTGTTATCTATTATTTCTATATTATTTTCTATCTTCTTTTATCTTATCTTTACTCTATTATTATTAATTTTAATTAAGTTTTCAGAATTGTTATTTGTTGATTTTAAAGAATTAGATATTTTGTAATCTGTAGCATTTTTATTGCTTGTAAAAGGATTTTTAAATCTTTTAAATTTATTAATTGTATCTAAATTGTATACTTTCTTTAATTTGTTAAACTCTTTATAATATAGAATATATTATTAAATTATTTCGATAATTAATATTATATATTTAATTATATTTTTGCTTAATTCGAACTAATTAGAATTAGACTAATATATAAATTAGTTATTTTATTTATATTAGACTTTATATATACTTAAATATTAAGAGATTGTATTGTATTTATATCTTTATTTTTTTAAATTATTTATATAGCAATTGTATTAATTTTAGTCTATTTTGCAATATTTTTATTTCTAATCTTTTTTATTAGTTTGATTTTAAAGTATTGCGCTATAATATAATTAGCTTTTTAAATATATATATATTATTTAAATATATTATTATACAGTTATTTTTTTATTTTTTTATTAGCTATTATATTTCTAATATTTTCTTTTATATTAATTTAAATTTGTTTAAAAACTTTTTTTAAAGATAGTTGTTATTTGCAATTTAATTAAATATTTGTAAAGTATTATACAATCGATATTTTGTTTTTTGTAAAATAGTTTTTTACTTTTGATTTATATTGCAGTACAATTTTTACTAATAAAAATTTGTAAAAGAGTTAATAAAATAGACATTCTGCGCTTTAAATTAGTTTTAAAGATAATATATATAGATAATACAAAGCAAGTTTTTTACTTAATAATATAGTATTAGCTACTTAGCAATATTCGAATTTCTAAATAAGAAGAAATTTAATTGTAAAAAGTCTATTTTTTTAATTAATTTTAATAATAATATATATAGATAATACAAAACAAATTTGTTTATTAATTATATAGATTAAAATAATAGATAATATTAAATATATTAATTAATATATAGTATTTAAATAAAAAAGTTGTTGCAATTATAAAATAAATTTATATATTTAATATTAAAGTTAGAATTTAAATATTACTTATATTTAATATTATTATAACTAAAAATTATTATATCTATTATATTAATTATTGTATAATATATATTCTTTAACTATCGAAATTAAATACAAGTATATATATTTACTGTATATTACTCTATTATATTATCTATTAAATATTTAATTGCAAAACTTGTTAATTCTTGTATTCTATATTATTAATTTTCTTATTTAGTATTAACAATTCTTAACTTAACAATATATTTTGCTCTAAAACTTTAATAACTCAAATTAAATAAGTTAATAATATATCTAAATAATATATTTAATATATTATATATTGCTAATATACTTAATTTAGTTTGTAAAACAGCAGACAAGAAATTGCAAAAAATATAGTAATACAAATTAATTATAGTAAAAAAAGAATTAATTAAAACAGCTTCTAATATATAAAAAATAATATAAAAAAATAATATATTAAGCTATTATTAGCTAAATATCTGTAATATAGAAAAAGCGCAAATACAAATTTAAAACAGTAGTTTTATATAAAATTTGCAAATATTAGAAGACTAATAATCTATTAATTTCGAAAATATTTTTTGCAAAATTAATTTAAAAAATCTTGTAAAATAAAACTGTTAGCAGAAAAAGCAATAAAAAATATTAAATTTAAGTATTAATCTTATTAGTTCTTTAGAAGACTATTAAGAGTTTTATAATTAATTTCTTTTCTAATAAATATATTATCTATTTGTATTATTATTGTTTTTATACAGTATATACTAATATTTTGCTTTATATATTTAGATAGCAATCTTTTTGTTATTTATATTAATTGCAAGACTATTAAGTTTAAGAATTTATAATTGTTAAAACAATTAATATAGAATCTAAAATTTTATTATAGTAAGTAGTAATAAAATTAATATTTAAATATCTTTGTTATATTAAAATTCGAAATAGTTAGCAAGAAATTAAGAATTTAAGTTATTTTATTTATTATACTTTATTATTTGTATTATCTTATTGTATTATCTATTAAGTATATTATTTTACTATATATATTTTTTATATTCTTTTCTATTAAATATAATAATTAAAAAGTATATTATAATTATATATTTAGATTATCTAGATAATTAGAGTTAAATTATTGATTTAATATTTCGAATTAAAAAGTTTAACAATCTTGTTTTATATAATTTTATAAAAGATTGCACAAAAAGAAAATTATTATATTTTAAAAGAAATTCGAATTTTTGTTTTTTTAATTTTTTATACTAATAATATACAATTTATAGTATAATTTTAGATAGTATTATAATTTTAATTTAAACAATATTATAGATTGCGCGTTATTATTATAAGAAACTAAATATACTATTATTAAATTATTAAGATTTAATTATTTAATTTTATTATATTTAAATATATAATAAAATTAGAGATAATATAATTCTCAAAAAATTAAAAATATTAATTTAATACAGTATTAAGTATTTAGTTATTTTAAATATATTATCTATCTATATTATTGCTAATAATATTTGTTTATTTATAACAATATTATAAATATAAAATTTTTTGTACAATAATCTAGCTATAAATAAATTTTACTTAAAACAATTTTAAATTTTATTCGAAAAAAATTCTTATTTCTATTAATTTGCTAATTATTATCTTGTATTTTGCAATATATATTTTACAATTTAATAATAGTTTTTTCTAAATTTAAATCTATAGTACAATTATAGTATTTAATTATTATAATTTGCTTAATTATTTGCAAACTTATTTAAAATTAATTCTATTAATATATTTTTCGAGCAAAACTAAAAATTCGTTTAATATTTACTAATAATACTAAACAAAAAAAAATATCTCTAACTATTTATATTAACTTAAAACAATTCGAAATGTTATTTTTTTAATATTTTTATATTAAATATTTATTCTCTATAATATTAGTACAAAAATATCGATTGTTTTTATTTTCAGTCGAACAAAAGTATTAAAATTGTTAAAATAAGATTGTTACAATATTTGTATCAAACTATAAAAAAAGTTAATTAAAAATCAAATATATTATTATATTGTATTATCTTTTTAATAGTATTTACTTTTTGTATTTTTGCTTTTAAAGTAGTAGCTAAATTATAGTAATATTAAAAATAGACTTCAAATTTTGTCTAATATTTTGTTTTATAATTTATAGAACTATTATTATTTTTTTTGTTTTATATTTTATAAAAACTTAATTTCTATATAGAATTTAAAATATTAATAAGATTGTATAATATTCTATTAAGTTTTTCTGTTTTTAAATAATATTTAACAAGTTTTATTAAAACTTTTTTACAAGTTTTTAGTATAATTTGTTTTAAAGAACAACTATAATTTATTATAGTCATCTTTAATAATTAAAATAATTAAATACTATATTAAATACTCGAAATTTTAAATAAATATTAGTATTAATTATTTGAGAAACTTAGACTGATTGTTCGGTTCCAACAATTAGAACCGAATTGCATAAATTATAAAAATACTAACTATATTAGGTTAAAACTTGATCTAATTAGATATAACTTTCGGGTCGGATTATAGATTTTGGGGAAAAACCGACCCGAACGATTAGTCTAGAGAAACTATAAGAGTATATTTATAGAAAAAATTTAATATATTGTTAAATAATTAAATCGATTGTTACTTGTTTTTGTCTAGTCAAATACACTGAATTTTTTAATTTTCTAAATATTTTTTTATTTAAAAATTAATATAGTTGCGTAAATAATATGTACAACAAAGTATTAGATAGATAGAATTTTAACAAATACAAATATTTTTAACATAAAAAGAAAGATAACTGTTGTAAATACAAAACAAGCAAAACAACTAATTGTATAATATAATAATTGATAATTAAACTAGAAACAAATACTAGCTAGACAGATTCTAATTAATATAAATTCTAGCGTAACCGTCGGTCCGGATTTCAACCCGAACGGGTTGGCCCGCCCAATCCTGACCCTGGGGTCAGGCAGATTTCCTAGCTCAACAGGGTGGGACGGGCGAAGAATGCGCGCCGAGCGTCCGACCCGACCCACCCGATCACGTGATCGCGCTAACCATATTAGGTTAGCAGGGACCCTGTACTAACTCTATATAATTAGCGCAATTACGTAATTGGATTCTACTCTAACCCGATGAGAACTAGCGTCAGATTAGATAAGATTAGATAAGCAAAATCTAACGCGACAAGGTTAGTATAAGTTCTTCGCACTAACCTAGCAAAACCCTGACCCTGGGACCGGGTTCGCGACTTAACTCTAGCCCAGCCCTACGAGGCCCAGAAGAATGGATCGGGTTGAAAAAAAAGTGTTCGACCCGACCCAACAATTACACTAATAAATTCTAACTAATAGCAATACTAGCTAGATAAATTCTAACTGATAGCAACTAACTAGACAATATATGCATTAAATTTTTTTTTTTTAGAAAACTTATAGCGCTCTTATTAATTGTTTTTTTGTAGTTACTATTTTTGTCTATAAATTTTTCGATTTTTTATCGATTTAACTGTTTTGTCGAATATTTGTTTTTTATTGAATTTATTTATTTTGCTAAATATTCTCAATTTGCTACCTGATTTCTCTATTAATTTTAATTTGTTAATTTTTATTAACAATAATATATTTTGTTTGCAGATTATTGTACTTTTGTATTTTGATTTTTTAGTTGTTAAAAATATTTAGAAATTTAAGAAATTTTAAATAATATTTCTTGTAGTTTGTATTAAGAATTTTGTTGTAGACAATTTTTAGATTGTTGTTTATTAATTTAATTAAATAAAAAAGTATATTTTCTATTTAATATTATAGTATTAAGAATTGTTTAGAAGCGCAATCTTTTTTTTTAATTTTTTTTGTTAACAAAATTTCGAATTTGAATTAAAAACATTTTTAGATTAATCTGATTATTGTTCGAAAGTATTATATTGATAATTTTTAATATTGTTTTCTATTAAATATCTTTTTTTGCAACTTTTGTAATTTGTATATCAATTATATTATTCAAACAATTATTGATTTTTTTTGCAATAACTATATTGTAAATATTTTTTGTAGAAGTTGTAAAAAACAACAGTAATAAAATTTTATATATTTTGTTTTTAATAAGAGTTTTTTTAATCTGCAGCTTGTCTAGAAAGCTTTGCTTAATATTGTCGAATATAATAGATAGTATTAAATTAGATAAGACAACAATAAGCAATTTAAATATTTTAATAGAAAAAAAGATCTCGACAGTTTAAATAGACAAATATATAGATATTTTAAATTTTAAAAATAACTAAAAAAAAATTTTAACTGTTAAGAGAATAATTGATTGTATTCTAACTATTAATTTTTATTTATTCGAAAATATAACAAATAACTGAAAAAAAATTAAACAATATCTTGTATTTGTATTTTTTTACAAATTCTAGTTCTATTAATAAAGTATTATTAATTTTAAAATATAGATTGCAGATTGCTTTTACAAATATATTTCGATTATATTGCTAAAAAAAAATAATCGATAATATATATTTTAAAATTAAGTTTGCTGCTAAGTATATTTTTGATAAGCGCAATATATTGTTTGTAAATATAAATTTAATTAGTTATACTATTTACAATAGTAAAATTTAGAGATAGACAATTGTTTAATATATTTTTGTTTATATTAAACAATTTTTTCTATATTTGTGCTTATAATTTAATAAAAATTCTTGTTACAATTATACAATAAATATTATAACAGTTTAAATCTATATATATTTTGGATTAGATTAACTTTTTATTTATTAAAACAATATTTAATAATAATAAGCTAATAGTATTTTTAATTTAGTTAAAAACAAATTAATTGTTTTTTATTTTAGTTAATTTTCTGTAGAATATTTTAAATATTTTTGTGTTTAATACAAAATATTCTATATTTTTTTTGTTTAATATATTCTAGATCGATAATAAATATAATATCGATTATATAGAAAATCTAAATATTGTTTTAAAAAAACTGCAAAAAATATATAATATTTGTTTGTTTAATATTTATTATTTCGATATTGTTATATTATAGAGAGATTACGTAAATAATCTTAAATTAATAAATAATATAGCAACTATTGTTTTTGTTATTGCTATTAATCTTTGTAAAGTTATTGCTAATTTTTAATTTTTTTTATATTAACTTACTATTTTTGCTAACTATATTTAATTTTTCGACTAAATAAAATAGATTTGCAAATAGTATTTAATAATTAGAATCTAATATAAATATTAGTTTGCTATTTACAAATCTTTTAATAGAAAACAATATAAAAGAAATTTTAACTTCTAAATTAAATAAATCTTTAGAAAATATAAAATATAGTTATAGTAAATTAACAACTAAAATAAGTAAAAGAGAATTAAAATATATTAATAAGAAGAAAAGTATTAAATAACATTTATAATTGCGCTAAATAAATAAATAGTAAATAAAAATATATTATATTGCAACTCTAAATCTAAGTTTAATTGTTAGATATATAAGAACAATATATATAAAAAATATAAGTTTAATATCTTTAGTATAGTATCGGCGATTTTTTCTGGGATTCTAAGCTGTTTTGAGTAGACTAGCAAGACTAAGTACTTAAGAGTTACTGTGCTCTAAATTCGATATTTGCAATTATTTAAATACTTAGAATTTCTAAACAATATTTTTTGAGTATTAACAAATCTATATTTTTGAAGAAAAACTCGATCTTATATTTGTTATATATTAAAAAGTATTGTTAATTCTACAAATTTATTGTATACAAAGTATATATATTGTATCGAATTCTATAATTAATTTATTGTTTCTGCTGATATTAATTGCAATTGCAATACTTGTTTGTTAAAATAAATTTTTTGTTTATATTAATTTTACAATTTATACAAATATTGTTTGTCTATTTGTTATTCTACAACTTTAAATATTAGAAATATACTATATATTAAAAAAACTTTAAAATATTATAAATTGTATAGTACTACTAGAACAAGTTTGAGATATAAATATCAAAAAAATATTTGTAATTTAATATTATTAACTCTGCTAATATTATAGATATATTAATAGTCTATAATATAACAGAGAATTACAACTTAAATTTAATTAATTAATTAATTAAGTTCTATTATTTTTTTGCAATTATTTTTGTATACTGTTATAACAGTAATAATTTAATTGTTAATTTTAATTTTTGTTTGTAAAATATAATAATTTAATTGTTATATTAACTTAGTATAACTGCTTGTATTATATATAATTTTAGAAGTTATACTAATATTTATATTATCTTTGCTATGTTGTTTGTTAATATAGTATATTGAGTTTTTTTTTTTAATATTATAATCTTAATTAATTTGTTATCTTATTTAATATATTAAATTGTTTACTTTTTATATTTAAAGAATTGTTTGTTTTTAAAACAATTTTTCTAGTATTATAAACAATAATTAGTTTAAGCTTAATTAAAAAAAGACTATATATTAATAAATTTATATCTAAAGCTACGTCTTTTTCGATATTAATATAATCTTTAATATTATTTTTATCTACTTTTGTCTAACTGTCTTAATTAAGAGTCTTTAAAGTATTAATATATTTTTGACAATATTTTAAGAAAAATAGAAATCTATTAATTTTTTTCTGTATATTAATAATTCGATTTACAATTAATTTTTTGTTAGTTATTTGCAGTTAAATATTATTTTAAGTATCTATTCTATTTAAATATTGCAAGTCTTTATTGTTTTTATAGTCGAATTTGAAATTATTGTTATTATTAATATAATTGTTAATCTAATTATATTAGAGTATTAATTTAAAGTTTAATTTAACTGTTTATATTATATTTATTTATATTAATATTAACTTTATATTTTTGTATATTTTTAATTAGTCTTTGTATAATAGTTGTATAGATAAGTATACTTACTCTATTATTGTTATTCTCTTTATTGTTATTGCTCTTTTAATTATTGTATTCTTTGTTCTGTTCTATAATTAGTTACAATTAATATTATTGCTATTTTAAACAATCTTTTACAAAAAACAAAATTATTGTATTTCTATAAAAATTGTGATTTAGCATAGTATTGTTATTGTAGTTGTTTCTATTTTAGTCTATAATTAGCTTATATTAAATTCTTTATATATAAATAGTTGCGTTATTGTTTCTCGATTGTTATTTAATAAATTAAGAGAATTGTTTAAAATATTTAGATTAATATTAATTTTAATGCGCTATTTCTTAATATTAAAGTCTGAATAGATAAGAATATTATCGAGACTGTTTATTATAATATCTAACAATATATATCTATAATCGAATTGTTTATAAAATTTAGTTGCAAGTTTGTTAATTTGCTTTTAAAGCAAATATTCTATAAGCTGTTGCTTTATAATAAGTAATCTATTTTATATTTTCTTTGTATATCTCATTATTTCTATTGTATATTAGTATTAGTTTACTGAAATTAATAATCTAAATATATTATTTTTGTTTAATATAAATCTGCAGATCTTTATAGAGAGATTAAATATTTGTTTTGTTAAATTGTAATAGATTGTACTAAATATAAATTAAATTAATTCTAAACTAATTAAATTAAAGAAAACTTTTGTATTTTTTTAATAGTTGTAGAATTATTTGTTGTTTTTCTCTTTAAAAAAGTAATTGTAAACTATTTTGCTAAAAATATTATTTAAAAATTAATTATTGTTGTTTATTTTTTTAAATTTCTATATAATATTAGTCTTAGTTTATATAGTTGTAAAGATATATATTAAGTAATATAATAAATTTGCAAATCAATTCTTTAGCAATAATTTTTTTGTTTTGTCTAAATTATTTTGGTAATAAAAATTATATTTATTTGCAATTTAATATCGAATTCTTTTTATTATTGTATAATAAAATTTGTTTATATAGTTGTATAATTGCAACTATATTATTGCTTATTTGTTAATTTTAATTAGACTGACCGTTCGGTTCCAACAGTTGGAACCGAATTGCATAAATTATGAAAATACTAACTATATTAGGTTAAAACTTAGCCTAATTAGGTATAACTTTCGGGTCGGGTTATAGATTTTGGGGAAAAACCGACCCGAACGGTCAGCCTAATTTTAATACTTAAATATAGATATCTATTTGTATTTATAATTTGTTAGAAACAAATTAATCTTATTTTTGTTTTGCAAATTAAAAAAATTACAATATATTGTTTAGATACAATTTATTAGTTTTAAGAAAAAACTTTTAATACTTTTCGATTACAAAATTACAAATTTAATAGCGTAATTTTTAATAATTAAGATAATCAAAAATTGTTTAGTATTTATTAAGATTTTTTTATAATTAAACTTCGAAAATACTATTTGTTGCAATAAATTTTTTTATAAATAGATTTTTATGAAATTTTTGTACTAAGTATTGTCAAACTTTCGAGAAAATAAGCTTTCGAAAAATTAAGTTAATTGCGAGAATTTTAGAATTAATAGAGATTTGCTAGTATTTTGTAAAATTAATAAGTTTGCAAAACTAAAAATAGATTTTTTAGATTATAATAGCGCTATTAGTTTTATATTAATTTGTATAATTTATATTATTTATTATCGATATAATATAAGACAGTTTGTCTTTATAATATAAATATATATTGTTCTTCTTATTTATAATAGAATTCTTATATTAAGTGTGTTTTATAAATCTAATATTAATATTTTTGTCTTTTTTATTGTTGATGTTAATTGCAAGTCTATCTAGTTTGTTGTTAAATATATTAGCAGATATTACAATCTTTTTATATTGCTATTATATATATATTAATATTGCTTTTAGTTAAATTTGCAGCAAAATTTACTAAATTATTAAACAGAGATATTAATATAGTTTTTTTTTTTTAATTAATACTGTTGCTTATAATAGATATATATTATATAAGATTCTTATATTTTAAAAGAAAATTTGCAAATAAGTTTTTTAATAATATACAAAAAAGAATATTAGTCTAAATAAATAAATTAATATAGAAAAAAATAGAAGAAATTTAAAAGATTAAAATTGTTTATACAAATTATAACAATTTTTTTAGCGTATTTTTTTTGTATATTAAATTAAGAATTATATTTTAATCTAATTGTTTAATAATATATTTTAGCAATTACTACTTAATAAAGATTTTTGATTTTTAAAATTGTTTATTTTGTTTTAAGACAAATATTATTAGTTTGTATAAAAAATATATTTTATAAAAGTATCTAACTATTGTAAACTACTATTTAATTTTTTGAATTACTGTTGTATAGAATTTTCTTAATATTGTTTTTATTTCTTTTTTTAATTCTAGAAGCGCAACTAATATAAATTGCAAAAAATATAATAGTACAACTAATTCTAATAGCAAATTAAATTCTAATTGTAATTCTGCTTCTAATTTTTTATTAAATATAAATATAAACAAAATATTTAGTTGTAAGTAATAATATGCTAATTTTGTAGAAATATACTAAAATATATTTATAAAATTCTGATTAATTTGTTTGAAAAATAATTTTTTCTTTTTAGAATTAAAAAAAGAATTTAAAATTTATAGATTTAATTGTTTGCTATATTATAATTGTCTTTTTAATTATATTTTTGTTAATATTTTTAACTATTGTAATCTTAATATTTCGAATTAAATTTAAAAGAATTTGCAAATACTTTGTGTCAATTATTATACTAAAATAAAAAACTTTATATAATAAAAATACAAATTTAATAAGATTAATAGCAGGATTATTATTCTGTCTTTTAGTTTTATCAAAAATACGCAATATATAAAAGTAAAAAAGCAATTTTTTTTAATTTTGTTGCGTAATCTAATTACGCGTTATATACTTAAAGAGTACAAACTTATATATATATAATTTTGCAAAATTTTAAGTTTTTCTTTAATTGCAATTGTATCTATATTTAACTAATTTGTTACAATTTTTAGACAAAGATTATCAAAGACAAATACTATAGTACAAGAATTTTTATATCTTAATTCTTGCTATATTTTAAGAACAATAAAATCTCTTAAAATTGTTAATTATATATATTTTGTTTAATTATTAAGTATTAGTTTTCTATTTATATTGTTTTTGTTATAACTATTAACTAGTCTTAGAATTAATCTCTTTGTTATATAAATATAAATATTTAGATTTGCAATTGCTTTAATTATAATTAGTTCTATATAATTCTATTTTAAAGAAAAATTTATATATTATTGTTCTTATTAAATTTTACAGTAAAATTGATAAGATTTGCAATATTTAATAGATACAGATATTGTTTTATTGTTTTAAAAATATAATATAGATAGAGAAGGAAAATAGAAAGACTTTGTTTTTAATAGACTATTGTATATAATAAAGTATTGTCGATATATAGAAAAATAGATATATTTGTTTACAATCTTTATTATTGTTAGCAAGCTTTTTAATTTTTCAACTTCTATATTTAGCTACTTTATTAATTAAAGTTTTTTCTTTTTTGCTGCTATTATTTTGTTGCTTTTTAAATTGTTTTTATTATAAAAATTAATAACTATTTGTTTAGCTTTGTTTCTTTATACTTAAATAACTATAGATATTAGATATATTTAATTAATTTGCAATTAAATTAATTAAAACTTCTATTATATAATAATTAATATTTATAAAATTGTAATATTAGAATATATATTTTTACAAATAAATATAACTATATTATATAAGACTATATTTATATTTTTATTTATTTTGTATTAATTAATTATCTTTTAATTGTATACAAATAGATAGATATTTAAATTGTTATTTAACATATTTATTAAAACGTATTATTATATAGATACAATTATATTCTATCTATTAATATATTTTTGAAGTTTTGAAATTTAATTATATATTTTTGCAAAAGATATTAATTTTATTGTAAACAATATAATTATAGAAGTTAAAATAGTATAAATTTGTTACTGCTAAAATTAATTGAAACTGCTTAATAAATATATATATAATATTATTAATTTTAATTAGTATATTTTACTTAAAAGCAATTTCTTATATTAAATTTTATTTTGCAAATTGTTTCTTTTTAATTGTACAAATTTTATTGTTATTTAAATATAAGTTAATAACAATTTAAAATATTAAAATCTTGAAATTACTTAGTATTGCTATTGTTTATTCTTAAGAAAATATTATTTTGCTATAAAAAAGTTTTAGAATTTTCTAAATAAATATTAGTATAGTTTTTACAAAAGTTTACAAATACTTTTAGATTTTCTTTAAAAACAATTTATTCTATATTTTTTAAAATTTAAATAAATTTTTAGTTAAATTGCAAACAATTTTTTTTTTTTTTTAATTAAGTTTTTTTTATATTTTATAAAGCTCTTTTATTTTTCTATTAAGTTTTTTCAATATTTTATTAAGTTTTTTTATTTAAATACTAAATATACTTTTTTTATATTTTCTAGCAATATAATTAATGCTATAGTTCTCTTAATAATTAGCAACAAACTCTATATTAAAAATATATTTATTAATTTTGCAAAAAATTTAATTAAATAGTATTAAGATAGTACAGATTTTTTGCAAATTATAAATTAAGTTCTAACAATTTAAGACTATTTTTTTAGTATTACTTTTATTGTAAAGAATATTTTGATAGAATTTAATAATTAACTAAATATATAAGTTAATCAGAATATCAATTTTAGAGCAAATATTAATTAAGATTTTAATTAAAAAGTCTTTTGTACTTAAGCAGCTAATATTGCGTAGCAAAAAACAAAGAAGAATAATTAAGTTACTAAAACTATTTTTAGAATTAAGAAATGTTAATTGTACAACTTTGTTAATATTTTTTTTAAATATATTAGCAATATATATTCTATAGTAATTAAGATTCTAAAGCTAGCTTAAAAAATAAACAATATCGATAAAATAATTAAATATCTCGAAATAATAGTATACAGTTGTTATTTTAATTATACTATCGACAATTAAGAAATCGGTATATTTTCTAACTTTTTAAGATTCGATTTTTAAGCTATATTTAATTGAGACTGATTTAATTAATTAGCAACAAGATTATATTAGTATTTTTTTTGTATTGCGCATTATTAACAATTTATTTGTTTAATCTATTATTTTTTGTTTTAGTTACAATTGCTTTTAAACTATTAAATTGTTTTTGTTAAATATAAAGTTAAGCTTAATTATATTTAAGAGTAATATAGTTATTTAATTATTAATAGAGTAGTTCTTAATATCTTTTTTCTTAATTAAAAAATTCTTACAAAATTTTTATATCGAAGATTTTTATAGTTTCTTTTCTATATTATAATATTAATTAGTTAATAGCTATATTCTAAATAATACTTTATTATTATCTAAGTATTTAATTTGTAATATATTATATTCTTTTTTAAAATTAAAATATTTGCAAATTTCTAAATTAGAATTTTTGCAAATTTTTAGATTAAAGTTTTTAAAATTGTTCTTAAAATACAACAATATTTATTATATATTTTTAAAAAAGACTTTAGTAAATTAAGATTCTAATTATAGTTAGACTAAATCTATACAAATTAATAAATTAAATCTATTTAATAAAGATACAAGTCTATCTAATATAAATACAAATAACAAGCTCTTTAAAATTGCTATAAAATATATTTTAGTTAATATTATTTTTGCTACAAGTTATTGTATATATATAAATATTAATATAGCAATTTGTTATAAAATTAATATTATAATTATCTATATTTTAAGTCTTTTAAAAATATTTAATAGAGTTCTCGAAATCTTAAGTTAAAATAAAGACAAAAATTGTTTATATTATTTTTATTAAAATAGATTTGCAGATTTGCTAGATATTAAAATAAATAGCTTTTTAATTGTTAACAAAATATTTCAAAATATATTTCTTAAGTTTATTAAATTCTTGAATAGCAAGCTTAAAATTAAAATTTATATTTTTTATACTAATTTGTAATGCCATAGCGCCTCAGGGTATGGCAGGGCACGTGATCTCGGGTGTCTATAAAAGCCCCAAATAGCACGACATCCCTTTTCTAGTTAGATAGCGAGAAATAGATTCGCACGTCATGGCGAATATTAGATAGAGAGAAAGCTCGTCTCTCGTTGTTCTTTAACGATTAGTTCTACTACTATCTATCTCATATAATTGAGGCATAGTAATACAAGTCTATTATATCTCACGTCTTTTATATTTTAGTGCGTCAACGAAAAGCAAACGCATTCGCACTTTACAATTTTAATTATTTAATTTTTCGAAAAAAAAGATTCGAAACGTAATAGCATTATGTTGAATCATAATAGTTTAAGTTACAATAATTATTTAATTATTAAATTAAAGTTTAAAAACTTTAATGTTTTTCGAAACAACAATCGCTCACGAAACGTCGACGAAAATAATTTTCGCTAGCGTAACAATAATGAAGAAGATAATTTAGCTACAATTAGAGCTTCGACTTTACATTAATAAATAGAAATTTTAATAACAAAGATTTAAAATTTGCAAAATACTTAATAGACTCAAATTATAATAATTGAACAAACGAACTCTTAAGTTTTATAATTCGTTATTGTATTATTATTAATAATGTTTAAATTTTTAAAATTTAAGAAACTAAAATCGTACAAAAATCAAAGCGTAAACGAATATATTATTTAGTTTCGAAAGATCGATATTAATATAATGCGATTTTTAACGTACTTTATTACGAATAAGAACAAAATTCTTTATTATATGTTATTTTTAAAAAACAATGTTTTTACGCAATGATATTTAAAAACAAGCAATAACGCTAAATTAAAAAACAAAATCTTTGAAGAATTTAAAGAGTTTCTATTAAATTTGATGATCAATTTTACTAATTGTCGTTTTTTTGTTTACAAAAGATAAAAAATCGCTAAATAAAAGCTAGATTAAAAGATAATTATTTTTAAAAAATATTTAAATAAATTAGAGATTTATCTATTGTCGCTTTTAAAAAAGCATAAAATTTATATATTTTTAATTAAGCTTAAATTAGATTTAAAAGTAAAAATTCTAAATATTAATACAATGCTAGACATTTGCGATAAGCTTTTAATTATAATTATTATGTAAAAACAAACGTTAAATCGTATTTGCGAAGCAAACGCAAACAACTTTAAAAATTAACGAATTACGAAAAACTTTAATGTCTTTTTAAGCAAATTTTACTAAAATCGTCGCTCAAACAATGTTAACAAATTTATCAAAAGCGAGAAGTTATATATTTTTAAAAATTCGTCGACGTCGCGCAAGCGAGTTTACGAAATTAATAACGCAAATTATTTAAGAAGTGTCGAATGCTTTAGATGTTATAAAAAGAGATATTACAAAATGAACTATTTTAATAAATATAAATGAAACAAGTCTATTGTTGCTATTGTTATTACAATAGATGCGAAAAAAGATTAAGCTTCGTCGACGTTTTACAAACGAAACAAAAAAGACAAATAAAAACAATAAATTCGATTTTAGTAAAAGATTAAATTCGACTTTTTAATAACGAACGCCAAATTATAGATCTAGTTAATTCGAGAGCTAAGATTAATTATATTAATTATATTTATGTAATACAATAAGAATTGCAATTTACATTTGCTATTTTATTGACATTAGATTTTTTTAATAACGATAATCGTTTTTGTTACGACGTCTATAAGTTAATCTGTCACTTAATTAACTTATAAGATTAGCATCAAGAATGCACTACTTTGTTCTACTTAATAAAATATATAAATCTTAATTTTATATTAGGTATGTCAATGTTGTTCAAATAAGATATATTGATTAATTCGAAAACGCAAAGCTAGCGATTCAAGATTTTAAATAAAAAATTAAAGATAATTGATCTTAAGTAGTTTATTTTAGATCTCGTCAAATATAGCACAATTTATACAATTGTTTGCGCTAAAGTTACGAAAACGTCAAATAAAAAACTAGCGAAATTTAAGATTTCTAAAGAATTAAGAGATTTAAAAGATGTTTATAATGATAAATTGATTAAAATTCTACTAGAATTAGAAAGAGAAAATCACGCTATTAAGTTTCAAGACAATAAAGAGTTATCGTTTATGTCTTTTTATAATTTTTCACAAAACGAATTAATAATATTTTGACGATATCTTAATGATGCGTTAGCAAAAGATTAAATTAAGTATTCAATTTCGTTAGCAAACGTCTCTATTCTATTTATATTAAAATCGAACAATAGATTACGTTTATGCGTCAATTATAAAAGTCTAAATGCGATTATTATTAAAAATTGTTATTTATTGCTTTTAATTACGAAAACGTTAGATTATCTATGCGAAGCAAAGCGCTTTATCGTCTTAGACTTGAAGAACGTCTATTATTGCATTCGCATTAAATGCGACGATAAATAAAAGATAACGTTTCGCATGCGTTATAGACATTTTAAATACTAAATTATGTTATTTGAACTAGCAAACGTATTCGCAATTTTTTAAATTTATATTAATAAGACGTTGCGAAAGCTAATCGATGTAACTTGCGTAATTTATATAAATAATATACTTATATATAACAATGATTTAGCGAAGCATTAACGTTATATTAAATAGATGTTAAAACGTCTTCGCAAATATTCGTTGTACATTAATTTAAAGAAGTATAAATTTAATACTATTAAGATTGAATTTCTAGACTTCATCGTATCTCTAAAAAATATATAAATAAACTTAAAAAAAATTAAAACGATTAAGAAATAATTTAAATCAAAAACTTATTGCGAACTTTAAATGTTTCTAGACTTCGTAAATTTTTATAAATATTTTATATATCGTTATTCGAAAAGAGTTGTCTCTCTTATTAACTTGTTAAAAGAAAATAAAAATGACAAGAAATTTAACTTTTTCGTTTGATCGAATAAAATAAAGTAGACGTTTCGTTAACTTTGCGACATCTTTATGTTAGCTTCACTACTTTATTATTACAATTTAAGCAAAAAATTTAGAGTAAAAATTAATGCGTCTAATTTTGCAATTGCGAACATTCTAAATTAACAAAATAACGACGAAAATTAACGTTCGATAAAGTTTTAATTGCGAAAAATAATTTTAACGAAACAAAATTATAAGACGCATAATTATAAGACGCATAATTAGAAATTGCTAGCTATTATAGTCGCTTTTAAGCAATAAAAACACTATTTAAAGAGTAGTGTTTACTCTATTGAGATATAATTGAATTATAATAATTTTAAAGAATTTATAAGTTAAAAGAAGCTAAACTTAAGACAAGCTCGCTAGACGCTTAAGTTAGTCGTCTATAACTTTAAAATCTTTTATCGTCTAAATAAAAAAAATTTAGCGAATAAATCGTTAAAACGTCTTAATTATAAAAAGATTTCGTTGTTAAACACAAAATTGCTATTGACGTTGCAAAACAAATTAACATTGTCGTTTAGCAAAAATTCGTTAACGCAAAGCAAACGAAAAACATCAAATAATTTGATTCTTGTATTTCAAAATAAGTTAACGTTGTCGTTTGACGAAAAGTCGTTAACGCAAAGCGAACGAGAGATATTAGATGATCTAATTTTTGTATTACAATTAGTAAAAATACTTACTAATAATGCGAAGATTTTGCGATCATAAAGTAGAAAGAAAGTTTTTGAAAAACTAGTATCTTTGCTTCAATTAATTGATGTTTAAATTATTATTTTAAAAAAAATGATTAAAGATATGTTAAAGAAATCGTATAAAAAATCTTAAAGATTAATAAAATTCTTAATAAAAAATCTTTAAATTAAAAACACTTAAATCAAAAAGATTTATATTAAAATCGAAACGTCGTTTTGTCGCAAACGAAAGACATGAACTTTAGACTAAAAGAGTTTCGTTAAATATAATAAATTACTTTATATTTTAAAGAATGTAATTATTAGAAAGAAGTTAATTCGCAAAAATTATAACAATTTTTTGACGAAATATTTTGAAATTAAAAAAACTTTAAATTTATTTTAGCGAAAGTATTTTTAACTCGTTTGCGCTAAGTAGATGAAAACGTATATTAAAATATATAATATCTATTAACGCATTAAAGTTTCTCGTTATAAGTTATATAATGAGCTTCGATTTTTACTTGTTGCAAAAAAATTATAGAAAAAAATTATTATAAACTTTGTAACAAACTTGTTGTTAAACAAGCGTTATAAAGTCGTATATAATTTAATTTTCGTAATAGTTGATCGTTGTACAAAAATAATCAAATATATATTTATAATCACTAGAATCGATGTCGCAAAGTTAGCGAAAATATTTTTCAATAAAATCGTTTTACGTTTCGAAACGTTAGCTAGCATAATAAGCGACAAAAATTCTATCTTCACTAGTGTTTTTTAATTCGTTATATGTTTTTATATATAAATTAGAAGACAATTAAATATTGTCTTTTATTCTTAAATAGATAACTTAATTAAGCGACAAAATTAAATTCTTAAACACTATTTTCGCACTTACGTTGACGCTAAATAGACGAGATGAGCAAATCTATTGCTAATAATAAAATTCGTCTATAACAATAGTTATTACGTTTTAGTTAAAGCTTCGTCGTTCTATTTGATGTATAATTATTATTCGAAGATTCACTATAAAGTTGAGAACAACTTCATTGAAAAAAAGATATTGTTAGCACAAAAACGCATAAAATAGCTTTATAATTTAAGAAAAGTTCTAGCGAAGCGTCTTAAAAACGTTGTCGCACAATAGACGAAATACTATAATGAAAAATATAAGTCAAAGAGCTTTGTTGTAGAAGAATTAATTATGCTTTCAATTAGAAATTTAAAGCAAAAAAGATTTAACAAAAAGATGTCGCACAAGTATGTCAAATCGTTTAGAATTAAAAATAAAATAAAAACGCAAATTTATTGTCTTATTTTATTTAATATCTATTGAATTTATAATACTTTTTATGTTTTATTTTTGAAATTATATTTGTATTGCGTTAACAATAAGTAGACAAAATAAATATTGCAAATTTCGAAATTTGTTAACAACAAAGTTTAATAAAAAATTAAAAATTTTTTAGACAAAATTAAGTTAAAGAAGCAGATATAATATAAAATTAAATAAATGAATTAAGACAAAGAGTATAATTAATAATTAAGAAAAAAGTTTCTAAATAATGTTAATAAATTGCGAAAGAATTTTAAGAAACGAACGCATAACAAGCGAAAGCGAAAAAGATAACGCAACGCATATTGCGACAACAACGATTATGTTAACAATAATTTGTTTAATAAAATATTGCGCAATCGTTATCGCATTGTCGTCGTATAATTAAGTTACGTAAAAAGATCTTTTTATTTTGTTACATAAAATGCTAAAAATGATAAAATCGTCTCTTTTAACATAAATGCTTAAAACATAACTCAAAAACAAAATTATCTTATTATTGTCAATTAATCGACGACGTATTGTAACGACTTAACAAGCTCTTAATATTTTATTAAATTCGTCTTAAAACGACTAAAGAAAATTTTCGAATTTATTTGAAAATAAATTGTTAAACTTTTTAAAATTAATTATAGACGAGTTTTCGAAATTGTTCGAAATACTTATATTATTTCAAAAAAAACAAATTATAAGAAATTTGCTTTGTATAATTTTTTTTGTTTTCGTTATAAACTCGCTCTTGTTGCTTGTACGCATTTTTGCATTTTTCATTTTTTAAAAAAATGTAAACGAATAAAGTGCGAAAAAAATTAAAATAAAATTTATCACATTTTTATTTAACGATCTCGTTAATAATTTAAAGTTAATAAAAGATTTTGTCGCAAAGTCGTAAAACTTCGCGAAAAAATCTTTCGAATTTGTTTTATTTAAATTGGCGATAAACTTAAAGACGATTTGTCTTAATTTTGTTTTTTTCGTTTTTATTAACAACTCGTTTTCGTTTTCGTTTTTATTTTGTTTCAAATCTTAAATACATATTAATAAAATGTTAAAAAGCAAACGAAAATACTTATTTTTAATATTTTCTTAAAAAATAAATCGATCAATTGTTGCGTTTTAGCGAGAGTTTCATTTCGAATTATCTTTGTTTTTGCGAATTTTTGTTCAAATTCGATTTGACGCTTTTGAGCGAAAATTAAATTTCGTTTGAATCGTCGAATACGAAATTGAGTTTAATTTGTCGTTAATAAAATAAATTTTTTATCGCGTTGTTAACTCTTTATCGCGCAAATTACACTTTTTCGCATATACTTTATATATTTAGTAATTGTGTTTTTCATCTTAAGTTTTTCGCAATAATTAATGACGAAATTCTTTACACTATTTCGAAAGCGTTTAACGAACTAATAAATATTAACAATTATTGTATCGTAAGCGCAAATAAAATTTATTACAATGTAGCGATTTGATTCGCAATAAAAAACTTTGCAACGAATATAAACGCTTCTTTTTTTACAAATGTATACATGCTTGTTTACGCAAATTATATATAAGAAATTATTACAAACTATAACATGTCAATATTGCAAACGACAAAATATTAAAATTGTTTACTTTTTTATTTTTTCAATCTCTTAAAAAATATAATTGAAAAGACAAAAAAAAAAGAAGCGAAAAATATATTAATTTAAGATTTGCACTATATATATAAGCTTTACGCATCGTCGCTTTTGCGACAATTTATTTATAGCGATAAAGCAATTGCAATTAAGAAAAATATAAAAAGAAAAAAAGAAAAAAAAAAGAAATAACAACATTTATATTTATGATTCATTTAACGCTTGCGCAACGTTAACTTTATTTTAAACTCTATTTAGAATTTTAATAACAACAAACGACAAAATGATGACGCATTATAAATTGTCATTGTTATTATTACGTTGTTCTACAAGTTATGTTAAATTAACACATGAATTTACTTTTATTAAATAGAAGACTCTTTTTCTTTTAATTTTTAAAAAAATTTGAAAATTTTTTTAACGAACTTTTGCAACGTTGACGCTTAGCAAACGTCTTCGTTTTAATAAAACTAATATAGCTTTTTACATTATTAAAAATTAATGCTTTAAGAGAGAAAATAACTATAATGTTATAACGCTTTCGACGCGCTAACGTCTTAAGATATAATAGAATACGTAATTTCGAATGTCTATAAAAGTTTTAAATAATACGACATTCCTTTTCTAATTAGATAGCGAGAAATAGATTCGTACGTTATGGCAAGTATTAAATAAAGAGAAAGCTTGTTTCTCGTTGTTCTTTAACGATTAGTTCTACTACTATCTATCTTATATAATTGAGGCATAGTAATACAAGTTTATTATATCTCACGTCTTTCATATCTTAGTGCGCCAACGAGGAGTAGACGCACTCGCATCTTATATAATTGTTGCTCTTTTAATTCTAAAAGAGATTTTAGATATTATAAATTTCTAAGAATTAATTAAGAGCAAGTTATACTTTTTAATTTAAAAAAGTTTAGAAATCAATTTCTTTAATCTAAAATATTATTGTTTTAAACAAAAAATAAAATTATTACAATTAATATAATTTTTAACTAATTATACAATTCTAAGACTTAATTAAATTTTAAGTCTAAATTGTATATATACAATTATTATTAGAATTAGACTAATAACAAAGAAAATTAATTTTGTATTAGCTTATATTCTATTTTACAATATATAATTAAAATCGATTTAAGATTATATTTGTTTTATATTTTATTGCGCAACAACTTATATATTTTTTTTCTATTAATATTAATGTTTTTGCGATAGAATACTACAATTAATTTAATATTTTGTTACTTTAATTATAGTATTAATATACTTAAGAATTATATTAATATTAAGCAAGTAAAATACTCTGTTTATTTAAATATTAAGATTAACAAATACTGCAAAAAATTTCTAATAAATTTCTATTAATTCTTTAACAAATAAACAAACAATATTAATAAGTCTATTTTTAATTTGAAATTTCTTATTTGTATTTAGTTTATTTAGCAAAAGTACAATTGTAGCAATCTATATTAGAGTTTAATAATATACAATATAGAAAATGTTATATTCTAAAAGATCTCTATTTTGTATAGCAATATTTAAATATTAAAGTTTAATTAATTAATAGTTTATTTTTGTTTTGTTATTGTTCTAAATAACAATTTAATTATAAAGATTCTTAATTGCAATCTAAACAATATTATTTATTTCTATTAAAAAATAATTGTTATATTAGTCTGTCTTTTTTGCTATTTATTTCTGTTAACTTATATCAATTAACAATTTTCAACTATATAAGAGATTTTCTGTATTATATATATTAATAAAATACTGCTAAATTGTTGTTTATAAATATCGAATATAATAATAGCAAATCAAAATTAATTAATAGAGATAAGATACTTAAGTTTGCAATAAAACAATTCGATTATTGCGCAATTGTATATTAAGTATACTAGAAAATATATTTTTAATTCTCGAAAACAATAAAATAATAATTTTTAAAATTAATAATTATTTTAAATAGTATATTAATTAGCAATTAAGAGTTATCTTATTATTAATTTTGTATTTTAGTACTTTTAATTTTAATATCTTTAATTATATACAAATATTTAGCAAGTCTATAAATTTAAACAAATCTTCTATTTTTGTATTTTTTGTTAGTTAATTTTCTGCTACAACTAATATATCTATATATTAATTCTATAATTGTTGCAAATTTAGTATTGACAAATACTCTAATTTAATATCTTAGTATTTTTAATTTGCTATATAGACTTTTTTATAAACTAATATTCTATTAATATAGAATTTGTTGCAAATATTAATTTTAATATCTTTGTTTAATTTCTTCGAATTTAGCAATAAAAATCTCGAAAAGCTAACTTTTAAAACTTATTAATTTTTTTTGTTTTTTTAATAGTTTTTTTTTTTTTTTTAATAGTCTTTTATACTTTTTTAACAGTCTTTCTTGCATAGTAATAGTTTTCTCTCGATTTTTCAACAATATATCTTCGATTTCTTCTAAAATTAACAGTTTTGTTAAATTCGAATATTTGATATTGCAATATTAAATTTTTTTTTTTGCAATATCTTTCTATATTTTTTTTCTCTCTTTTGTCGACTTTCTGTATTTTACTTAAGATTATATTTATTTTTTGTGCAATAATTTGAGATTTCTAATATATCTAGATACAAATTTTGATAATCTTGCTAACAAATCTTCTTCTTTGCAAAATTTGCAAAATATAGATTTTCTATTTAATTGCTTTAAATGTTTAACTCTTAATATAATTTAGTAATAGATAGTAAAAGATTGTAAAAAGATTTAAAAGATTTAAAATTTTAATTAATTTCTGTATTTAGTTTTTATAATTAATAAATATCTCTCTTTTATACTAATTTGTTATTTATATTTTTGTTGTTTTAATTTTTTTGTTAATAGTTTCGAGACTTTAAATTAGTATATCTTATAGTTTAAATAATTTAAATATAGTTAATATAGTAACTTTGTAGATAATAGTAGATAGACTTTAGAACTATACAATTTTGAAAGTATTTTTACAAAATTTTTTACTAGATATTGTATTGTATTTTTTAAGTTAATTGTTAGTCTAAACTTTGTTGTAGATTCTATTTATAAAACAAAAATAATTGCGCAATTTAAATTTATTGTCTTGGAATTAACAATTAATATAAATATATATTTTATAGATTTGCAATATATATTTAATATCTTTTTTAATTAACTTTTTTAATATTCTAAGACTATATAGAATTAGTTTTTTAGCAGTAATATATTATAAATAATACAATATTATATATTCTAACAATTGTATATTTAAGCGAATAACGAGATTTATACAAGATATTCTATAATAAATAATAAGAATATTGTTTTACTTATTATATAAAAGTTAATAAGAATATTAAACAAATAAATTTGAACTATTAATATTTATTTTTTAATAATTTTCTATTTCTTTCTTTATTGTATTCTTTTATTTAAAAAATTATTGTCTACAAATTACTATTAATAATATAATAATTAGTATTTTGTATATTTTAAAAATTAGCTAGAATTTATATATTGCAGCAATAATTAATACTAATATAGTTTCTAAATAATTTTATTAATTCTTAAAATAACTAAGTAATCTAAATCTTAATAATAATAATTTCTTAAAACAAATAAGTAGTCTAAATCTTAATAATAATAATTTGTAAATAATAAATTTAGTAAATGTACTATTTTTCTTAAACAATATATTAATATTAGTTGCAATAACAATGATATTTTGTTTGTTTTTAGATATACTATATTGTTTTTTGCTATTTAATTGTGCAAAATTGTATATGTTATATTGTAGACTGTTTTTTTTGCTAAATTAAATTGCTTCTATCTATAAATTTTGTTTATTTTGTCTCAAAATCGAAACTAATATTAATTATATTGTTAGATTTTTATAAATTTTTTTTTTCTTTTCGAATATTTGTATTTCAAACAAATTATATTTTAAACAATTTTAGCTTTATTAAGTTGAAATTATTTGTAAATTTGTTTAGAAAAACAGTATAAACTTAAATAATATATAGACTGTCGAAATAACAATAATAATAAAAATAATCAGAAAGAATATTAAGTTGTTAAAAAGAAATATTAAGAAATTTAATATTAATTTAATAAATTCAAACTTAATCTATCTAATAAAAATTGTCTATAATAAACAATATTGCGCAAAAAAATAGACAAAGTTGTCTCTATTTATTACTATAAAGAACTTTAAGTATTAATATTTTCTATTAAATTTGTATTAGAGCAAGATATTTATAGAGAAAATATAATAGAGATAAAATTAATACAAAGTAGAACTAATAGTTAATAGAGAATTTTAATTATATTTTTTTATTTATACAATATATAGAGACTTAATTTTAATTTGTTTTGTTTTAATTATAACAACAATAGTATATATTTATTGCGCTCTATAATTAATAAATATAAAGAAACAATAATTTTTATATAAATTTAGTATAGTATATATATATTAATATAGAGTTATATTTCTATATACTTTTAATTTATACTGAATAATTAGACTACTAATTAAGAATGCTATATTAAATTACTATAAAATCTAAGAAATTAAATTATTTTATACAAATATAAGCAACTATATATTTTATCAAAATTAATATTATTATAATTTATATTGCTTTATTATTATTATTTAAAAATATATTAATATAAAAGTCTAAAATATATAAAACAATATTATTATATAGTATATTTAGAAAGTATTACTAATATCTCGACTTGCAACTATTAAATATTTATTATATATAATACAATTGTTTGTCTATTTATATAATATCTCTTCTATTATAATTTCTGCTAAATTGTGTTACTAAATCAAAATTGCAAATTGTTTAAGAATAGTAGAATAGAACTTAATAAATAAATTTTGTAATAATTAATTAATTGTAACTTAAGATCTATTAATACAAAAATTGTTAAAGAATAGTCTATAGATATTAAAAATAAATAATATATAATTTTCGATAGTAATTGCAGCGCTTATAATAAAATAAAATTAATAGTTAAAGTTTAAAAAAATAATAATATAAAATTCTTTTTATATTATAATAGAATAGAATTAGTTATTATAATTTGAAAAAATAATAATATATAATTTCTAATATATTGTTTTATTAAAGTAGAAATACTATAAATATTTTTAAAAAACAACAACAATGCTTTTAATAAAATAGAATTTGTAAATATAATATAAAAAAAATACAAAATAATATTTTAACAATATTGTTTTATTAAAATAAATAATTCTAAATTTCTAATATATAAGATTATATTTTTGAGTAAGTTTAAAAATTTTTGTATATTTGCTAAATAAAATAAGAAGATTAATAAGTAAATTTGTTTTTATATATAATTAGATTTATTAAGTAATAATAAAAAAAACAAATCTTAAAAAAAATTATTAAAAAAATTTTATATTTTTTATTAAAATAATTTAATTAAAGTTTTATTTATTAAGTTTGTTAATAATAACTAACTAATTATTCGTTTTTTTTGTTTTATTTTTTAGTATATTTTTGATATTCGAGCAATTTAAATTCTATTTTAGAGTACAATAACAACAATAATAGAGATAACAAAAATAGCAAAAAAAATAAAGTTAATTTTCGAGTAAAATAGTCTAACAAATTTTGCGTTTTTTATTAAGATAGTTTAATTAGAGTTTTATTTATTAAGTTTATTAATAATAACTAATTGATTATTTGTTTTTTTTTATTTTAATTCTTAATATATTTTTGATATTCGAATAGTCTAAATTTTATTTTGAAATTTTGCGACAATAATAATTGAGACAACAAGAATAATAAAAATAGTAAGAACAATAATAGCAATATATTTGTTTATATTTGAAATAAATTTCGATTTATAAAAATTGAAGATTTTAATAGCAAATAAACAATAAATATTTTTATACAAAATTAAATTAGAGAATTAAATGTTAATTAATTGTATAACAATTGCAATATTATATTTTCTAAAAATATAGTATTTAGAGATAATAAAAAAGATTAAATATATACAAGAAATAATTTAGAACTTTTGTTATTTTATTTGCAAATAATAGATTTGCTTTAAGTAACTATAATATACAATTCTTTTTTATATTAAGTTGTTGTTTAGATAAACTCAGAATTAATAATAATAAAAAATAATATAAGATTTTAACTAAACTTTTTCTAACTAAGATAAGATAACTATATTATCTATTATTTCTATTAATTATAGATTATATTTAATACTATTAATATAATACTAATCTAATTTAGAATATCTTTGTTGCAAATATTGTCAAATATATATAAGAGATTTTAAAAATTAACAATATATTTAAACAAAATATTTCTAACTTTGTAATCAGAATAATTTTTTGTACAATTGCAAAAAATATACAATTTTTGAGTATTAGAAAAACAAATATCTATATAATTTTTTTTTCTTAATATTGCTGTCGAGGATTTTCTATAGTAGTTAATATTTCTATAAGTATATAGATTTTAATAACGTATTTAATTAAATAAAAAGATAAATAGAGAATAAGAATTAAAAATACAATATCTTTTTTATTTTTTAATATTTAAATATTATAATAAGATTTATTAAAATTTGATAGAACAATAATATAGAATATATAAGATTAATAAGAATATTATTAAATAGATTGCAAATATTAATAATATAAGAGCGCTAATTTAAATAGAGTATATATATATATTTTAGATTGTAAATAAATTAAAGTATTGTTAAAAACTTATATAATTTTATTATAAAATTACTTAAACAATTGTTTTTATCTTTGTATTTATATACAAAATTGCACTTTTTTTAATTTAAATAAAAACTATATTATAATGCTTAATTAATAAGATCTTAACAGCAAATTATTATTTTAATTAAGTTATAATTTAATTGTTTAAAAGAATTTAATAATATATTAAAATTTAGATTGCTAATATTTTGCAAGTTGCGCAAGTTTAAATTTTAATTTATAGAATTAATCTTTTTTTTGTTTTTGTAACAATATTGCAAACAACTATTTTATATTATTGTCTTTTTATTTAACTTAAGTTGTTTTCTTTTTCTAAGTATTTTAAATAAATACAACAGATATACTTCTTTAGACTTAATAATTTCTGTATTTGAGATTAAATATTGTTATTTATTGAAAAAGTTAATAGAGCAGTATAGTATATAATATAAACAGCTTGCATTGCAGAAAAATCGATTTAACAGAATAAAAAATATAAAAGAATTCTTGCTATAGATACAAATACTTAAATTAGTTTGTTAAAAATTTTATCGAAAAATCTTTCAAATTTGAAAAAAAGTTCTAAATTTGCGTTAATTGTAATTAAAAATCTAGAAAAATAATAGTATTGTTATTCTAAATATTTAAGCTAATTTATCTGATTAAAAAATAGAATACAAAAATTTGCAATATACTTAAAACAATATTTGCAATATTTAAAATACAAAAAAAGATAATCGAAAGCTTGTTGCACTGTTCTAATTAAATAAAAATATAATATAGCAATATTGTTATATACTTAATTGTATTAAGTTTAATAGCAGAGTTAATCTCTAAATTGTTTTATAGCATAAATAACAAAATATTATATAAAAAGTCTTGAATTTCTAAATAATATATATAATATTTTTCTCAAATTGCTTGCTTTAATATAAAAAACAAGAATTATAATAAAATTAATATTAGATTAATAGTAATTTTCTTATTATTAATTTTGCAGAGTTTATTATTTATATATTTAATATACTTTATAGCAGAATCTTTTTTTAGAAACAAAATAACAATTATTTTAATTTCTATAATATTAATTGTATTTATTAGAACTACTTTAATAATTAAACTATTATAAATTTGTTTAAGAATTTAACTAAATAAATATAATAATTTTAAATCAGAAATAATAATCTTGCAATATAGATTTTAAATTGTTAGATAAGACTTATATTAAATTTACAAATATAGAAAATTGTTAGAAGAATATAATACTTTAAAATAGTTGTTGTATAAAGTTGTTTTTATATTACAATTATTAATATTAAAATTAAAACTTTTTTGTAAATTTATTTTAAACAAATTCTTAAATTTACTATTAATAACTTAAAATAATATATAGATTTTAAAATTATATTTTATATTTTTTTCTATTATAATATTACAAATTGCGTTAACAATAACAGTTTTATATATATTATACTTTATAAAATTGCTAAATAATATACTAACTAAAATATAAATACTTAGATTCGAAATATTTTTAAAATTTATTTTATTAAAAAAAATTAAAACAACTATACTATTATAAATAATTAAATAGATAATTTAATATAAAATTTTTAAGACTTTTTAATATTCTACTTTTAATAAGTCTTAAAATATAAAAAGAAATCTTATATATATTTTATTGTAATTAAAGATTGAAAATTAATAGAAAGTTTTTTAAAAAAATGTAAAATACAATTCTAAAAGTAATAAATATATTTGTAAGATTGTTTGCTAAATAAATTATATTAAGAAATAGTTTGTAATTAAAACTTAAAACTATCTAATTTTTTAAATAAGTTCTTAGAAAAAGTTTGCTATCTAATATAAGTTGTAGAGTTTATTTTTAAAAAGTATATTAATATGTATTTTTGTAAAATTTAGATAAATTAATAAGCAATTAATCTATTATATTTAAGCTCTTAAAAGCAGAGTTTTCTATAATTAAAAATAACTTTATTAAAATATTGCAAAATTTAAAGAACTTGTTAAAACTATTAGTTTTATAATTAGAGTTTTCAAAGTTATATATATTTTGTTTAAAGAATTGCTAATAAGATTTAAAATAATTTGTTTATAATTAAAGAATTAAACAAATTATATTTTTAATATTATATTTTATTGCAGAAATCTAATAAAAATAATTTTTAAGTTCGAAAATTTGTTTTTAGAGCGCTGCAATTAATATTGAGAAATAACAATACTTTTAATACTATATATTTGAGAAAATTATATTAAAAGCGAAAGTTTTCAAATTATCTAAATAAAAAATATAGAGAAAGTTAGAGTTATAATTTTCTATAATTAATTGTTTTAACAAATATTTAGTAAAAAATATCTGATTTAATTTAAGTAAATATACAAATTGCAAACAAAGTATAAAGTAAACTCGAAACAATATTAAAACTAAAACAAAATTAAATACTATTAAAAAATAAATTAAAACAAAAATAAATACAAAAAACAATATTGCAAGTAAATATATTTTTGCTAAATAATAATATATAATATTATAAGTATTTAATTTATATAAAAGATAAAAATAGATATATATATATAATCTACTAATATAATTTAAATTTTTTGAAATCAAATTCTATTTTAAAAGAGTTAAACAATTAAATATTTAAAAAAACAAAAATAATTTTTTCGAATTTACAAAATATATATTACAGTAAATTAGTAAAGTATAATAGAAAAGTCTAGAATATTTAGTAAAAAATATAAAATTCTGCAAATATAGAAAAGATACAAGATTTAACAAAAATAATTATATAAAAATATATATTATTTTATTTTAAATAAAAGAAAAGTTAGTTTTTAAATTTCTAAATATAAGTTTTTGTTATAAAAACAAAGAATACAATAAAAAGATTAAATTAATTAATATTTTTAAAAGAAATAGTATATTTATCGAAAATATTATATAAAAGATAATATCAAAGAATTAAAAACAACAAAAAAATAAAAGTTAGAAAAGAAAAAAGAAGTTAGAAACTAATAAGTTACAATTAATACTTTAGAATAATAATATCGACAAAATATATAATTGTAATTAAATATAATAATTCTTGTTAAAATATAGAATATCTCTAGCAAAGCTGCAACAAGCAGATAGAACAGAAATATATTTTAAAACAGAAAAAAAAATAACTTAAATAAATTTAGTTAAGTTCTTAAGTTGAAAAAATACTATAAAAAGACTAAAATTTAATATCTTTATTTTTAGTATAATAATTTTGTAAGATATTTGTATAACAACAATAGAACTAATTTACAACTTTTAAGAATTAATAACTATACAATTTTTTTTTGTTTTATAGAAGCAAATCTGTTTCTTAATATTATTTACTATCTTTTCTGCTAATATTAACAATATAAATTTGAAATTTAAGCAATTATTTTCTTTGCTTTTAACTGATTTTTGTTTCAGATTTTTTTAAAATAAAAAAACAAAAAAGCTGTTTAGACTATTAGTTAATACTATAGAATTTTAAGTTATTTAATATATTGTAAGTTCTGTTTGTATATATCGAATAATATAGTACAGAACTAAAATAGAGAGATTACAATTCTTTAATAAAACAATTATTAAAAATACTAATAGTTTGATAAAAGTATCTTTCTAAGAGTAGATAGTATTTATTGAAATAAAATTAAGAGATATTTTATTTAAAAAGATTGTTAGAAGATATTAATGCGCGCAAAATACAAAATACAAAATACAATTCTATTAAAAGAATATATAAATAGATTGTTAAAAACAAAAAAGAATTAAATTTTAAAAAAAATTAAAGTAAGTAAAGATATAAACAAACTAATTTGTATAATAAAAAACTTTAGTAAAAGATATTTTTTAATAAATTAAAAAAATAAAAGTATAAACAAAAATTAAATATCGATTTAACAAAAAAAAATATAATTTTTTCTTCTTTAAAGTTTGTATATAATTAATAATTTTAAAATTAAAATTGTAGTTTTCGAACTTAATACAAATTTAAAAGAAAAAATAAGACTAATTGTTGTTTTAATTGTTAATATAGATATTTAGAGAGATTTGTGCTTAACAATATTTAATAGTTTTTAAGATATAAGTATTACTAAAAAATAGCAAGATCTCGAAATTATAACAATAAGAAAATTCTATTAGACTAAATTTCTTTCTATTTTCTTTCTTTTTATAGTTATATTTTAGCAAGCAATTTTAAACTAAAGATTATATCTAAGATTTATAAAATATTAGATTATCAAAATATTTATTTTGTAAAATACTAATTAGAAAATAGATTTTTTAATATAAATAACTAAATAGAGTTTTAATCAAATATTTGTTGTATAGTTGTACAAATATTAATAATTAATAACAATACTATTAGTTTAATAACTAACTAATTGTTAGCAATTTTAATAGTTGTAATATTGTAAATCGAATACTTAAGAGAAATTTAAAAAATAAAAAAGTTAAAGTATTGTATTAGTTAGTATTTCTATACTAAAACAATAGATAATTAAAGCAAAACTATTTATACTACAATAAGTCGAGCTTAAAGTACTGCGCAATTGTTTGTATTTAGAAGATATTCTAACGTACAATTTATTTAATAATAAAACAAAATTGAAGTTTTAGAAGTTAGAGTTTCGATACTTGCAATAACTGCAATATATATAATTTAAAGAAATATATATTCTAGATATACAACTAACAATAAAACAATAATAAAAATAATAAAAAGATTTTTAAATAGATTTTTTTTAATAAAATTTGTCGAAGTTATTGTATAAATAACAAGAGTTTTGTATAGTACTTAACAATAAGAATAAGTTATTAAAAATAATAGTATAAAAAACTTTATAACTCGAATAAGAATATAAAATATATAATAACTTTAAAAAAAGTAAAATAAATAAAAAAACTAATTATTGTAATTTATTTGCAAAAAGATTTACAAATAATATAGATATAGTTTTTATATATATTAGAACTTTAATATATATATCTCGAAAATTAATATTATAAAATATATTTATATATAGAAATTGCAAAACTATATAGCAATACTTTAACAAAATATCTTTATTTATTTATAATTATTATATTAAAGAATATTAAATCTTTTTTTAAAAAAGTTTTTTTGTAAGAATTTTTGTATCTTGTTGTTGTTATTAATTACAATCTTAAATTTAATATATTAAAATAGAGATTGCAAATAAATTAAATTTATTAATTAAAGATACTATTAATTAAGTATTTGTTTAAATAATCTTTTTTTTTTTTTATTTTAGTTAAAAACTGTTTTAGTTTTTGTAATTTAATATTATTATAAACTCTTTTAGTTGTTAATAAAAATACTATATTTATAAGACTTTTTCTATTATTGTTAGACTTTTCTTTTCTGTAATTTAGAAATTACAATTGCTTTATTTATAAAAAATACAATTTTAATTTTTTACAACTCTCTTTTCTTTATTCTCGAAATTGTTATTTTTAAAAATAGTTATTTTTATTGTTATTGTTTTTTTATTAAACAACAAATTCTTTTTTTACTTTCTTAAAATTGTTTGCTAAAGTGCAAAGAACTCTTTGTTAATAACAGTAAATCTTATATCTAAAAACGCTGTCTTGCAATAGCAAAACAATTTAAAGAGACAAATATTGCAAAAAACTAAATATATAAACAATAGAAAACTTCTATATTAATATTTTTAATTTATTTAGAGAATATATTAACAAACAATATTAGTCTATCTAATATAAATAAGCGTTATATTACTAATATTTGCAAATAATTAAAAAAACAAAGAATTCTAGTACTTTTTATTTAATATATAAGAAAAGAGCTATTAATATTATTAATTAAAGAAACAATAATATACGCAATCTAAAGTACTGTAAATTTAATATTAGTTCAATAAATAATACAATACAATATAGAAATTAACAAATTATAATTTTTTAATAGATTTATTATAAGAAATACTGATATTTTTGTAATAATATTTTTCTAACAATATACTATTTTAGCAAAAATATAGATACACAATATTTTTTTAGAAAAAATTCAAATAAAATATTAATAAATTCTAATAACAAAGTATAAAATTTAACTTTGTTGTAAATATATTTGTGTAAATTGTTCTAAACAAAATAAGATTAAATTTTGAGATAAATTAGTTTAAACAAAAGCACAAACAAACTAAGTTGTATTATAAGAAAACTAAATTAAAAATATCTTTTAACAAATTAATAAAATAGAAATATAATACAAAGATATTAAACAATTTAATATTGCAAATATTTTGTATTTTTTCTTTAATATTTATATCTTATTAATAATCTTAAAATTAAAATTGTAATTCTCGAATTTAATTTAAATTTAAAAGAAGAGATACAAATTATTATTATTATTATTATTAGATAATAAGTTAATAGAGATTTGAATTTAATAATATTCAATAAATTTTAAAAGATAAATCTTATCGAAAAATAACAAAATCTTAAAGCTGTAACAATAAAAAGATTATATAAAAATAAATTCTTCGTTATTTTTTTTAATTCTATAGCTATATTTTAGCAAATAATATTTAATCGAAAATTATATTTAAGATTTGAAAAATACTAGATTGTCAAAGTACTTATTTAAAATCTAAAATAGATTTTTTGAATTAAACAATTAAGTAAAGTTTCGATTAAATATTTGTTGTGCAATTATTCGAATATTTGTAGTTAATAGCAATATTATTAGTTTAATAATAGATTAAATTGCAGCAATTTCGACAGTTGCAATATTAGTAGATTTAATACTAAAAAAAGATTCGAACAATAAAGAAATTAAAATACTATATTAGTTAGTATTTTTATACTAAAACAATAAACAGTTAAAGCAAAATTATTTATACTATAATTAGTCGATTTTAAAATACTATATAATTGTTTGCGTTTAGAAGATATTTTAGTATACAATTTATTTAATATTAAAAAAAAGATTTAAATTTTAGAAATTAGAGTTTTGATATTTGCAATAACTATATTGTAAACAATTTCGAGAAATATATATTCTAAATATACAACTAACAATAAATTGATTGCAAGAATAGTAAGAGAATTTAAGAATAAATTTTTTTTGTTAAAATTTATTAAAGCTATTGTAAGTATATAGTACTTGTTAACAAATAAGAAAAATAATATATAAGATTTTAAGATTTAATATTAAATATAGAATAAGTTTTATAGTAAAACTTAAGAGATAGAATTAAGAATTAAGAATTTTAAAGAATATAAAAGAATACAGAAAAATATAGAATAAATAGAAAAACTAATTACTATAATTTATATATAAAAAGATTTATAGATAATACAAATATTATTTTTATATATATTCGAACTTTAATATATATATCTCGGAAATTAATATTATAAAATATATTTATATATAGAAATTGTAAAATTATTAAACAACGCTTTAATAAAATATCTATTTTTGTTTTTAATTTTTATTTTAATAATTATTAAGTTTTTTGCTTATAGTTTTTTTATATAAAATTTATTATATTTAGTATATACTATCTACTATTAATACTAAAAAAGATATTTATAAAACTATTTCTACTATCTCTATATATATAGATCTCAAAAATAAGAGTTTCTTCTTAATTTAGATTTTTGTAAAAAAAAAAATTTATTTTAAAAATTGCAAAAATCTAAATTACAAAACAAATATATATTTAATTTAGAATTTTATTATTTTTTATTAAATAAAACTAGATATTTTTTGTAACAAAAAAAACAAATTTATAAATATATTTATTAAAATAGTTGTACAAAATTATATAAATAGTACAATTTAACTTGTATAAATAATTAATAAAGTATATTAATTTATCTATACTTTATATATATTGTTAATAGAGTATATAGATTTGCTATAAAAAAATTAATATTATATTTTCTGCTTTTTGTTGTTTTTGTAAATTTTGTATTTGTTGTTTTTAACAAAATTGCAATATTATTGCTTTTTGTCTAAATAGTTGTCTAAAAACTCAATTTTAATAATAGTTTGTAAAATATTTGTACATAGCTTGTCTAGATTAAATATATAATTATTACTATTAATTTTGCGCAATTTATTGCAACAATTAGACTTCTTATTTGTAATAATTTTGTTGCAATATATATTAATAAATTGTTCTTTTAGTAGAAATTTAAAATATTGTAAGTCTAAGTTTATTAGCAATTAGTATTAAAAGAATACAAATTATAAAAATATTCTAAGAATAAAGATTTCAAACTTATTCTATTTACAATTTGTAATTTTAACAATCTTTAAATTTATTTATCGACTATATTAAATAATATAATTCTTATATCTATTATTGCAATTATAGTTAATATTGTATTTGTAAATATATTATTGCTTTTTAAATTAAATATTGCGCAAAAACTTGTAGTTTTTATTATTAATTAAATAAAAAAAAATACTTTTTTGTTATAGTATTAAATTCTTGCAATTGTATATATAAGTATTTTAGATATTTATATTCTTAGTAAATAGAAAGCAACTAAATATATATTTTTAAAACTATTTTTATTAGAAAGTAGAAACAACAACTATTATATTTATTAGATTTTCTATTTTTTGTATTAATTAATCTACAAATTTTATTAATTCTAAATTTTACAAATATAAAACAAAAAAAAAAGAACAAAGTTAATAAGTATTTTTATATTTTAGCTTTGCGTAAGATTAAGATAAAAAAGACTATTAACTTAGAATAAGAAATATATTTAAAAGAAAAAACTTATTAAATAATTTATTTTAGTAAAAAGATAATAGATATATATAAAAAAAAAATTTATTTAAATATTAATAATTTTAAATATATTTTTATATTAATTTTTATAATTAAGATTGCTGTTATTACTAACAACAATATTACAAAGTTATTAAATAAACTATATAAGTATTTTTATTAAATAAAAATTAATAGTAATCTATACTTTTAATTAGTTTAAATTTTTAAATTTTTAAAAAATCAAAGTTTATTTAAGATTTTCGACAATATAATATAGTTTTCTTTTAATTTAACTAATAAAAGTCTTGTTTTTTATTAAAAATAGTATAAGAAATTACTTAATACTTATATATTGTATAGAATTAAGCTTAGAAATTGTTTAATTTAATAATAAGTTATTTAAATTGCGCAATTTTAAAAAGAACTATATTTTTAAGATTTCTGTTTACTAAATTAATATTAAGAATTTAATAAACAATTAATAATAGTTTTTATAGATCTATCTACTTTATAACAGTATTTATAGCAAAATAAAAATTAAAATCTGTAACAAATTAGTTAAGAATATCTAGACAATTTACGTCGAAAAAAACTATAATAGAATTAAAACAAAAGCAATTTCTAAGAAATAATATAATTATAAAAGTATAGAAAGAATAGTTTAAACTTAGATAATAGAATAATATTATTGTAAAAAGAAAACAAAAGAGATTCGAATATTCTTATTAAAAAAATATTCGAAAATAAAAAAAATTAACTACTAAGCAAATTAATCAGAATTTTATAAAATTGTTAAGCAAATATTTACAAAAATTTTGCACTAGTTTATTATAAATAATTGTATTTGTTCTATTAATACTAAATATACTATTCTGTATTTTAATTGCTTTGCAATATTGTTTAGTATAGTATTTAATATTTAAATTAATATAAGTACAATATATTGTTAAAAATATTTAAAGATTCTGAAGTTTATAAACAATTTTATATATTATATAAGAAAATATTATAAAAGTTGTATTTAAGTTAAAAAAATTAATATATATAAATATTTAAAAAAGATCTTATATAATTAAAAGATACAATAAGACAATTATTACTAAAAATAGTACTTTTGTACAAATTTATTAACAAAGATTGCAAAAACAACTATTATAATAAATATTGTATATATAACAGATAAAAACTCGAGATATTATATTAATTAGATTTCTTTAAATAATAATTTCTTAAAACTAAATTTAGTTTTCAAATATAATCTTAATTCGATATATTTATTGTTTAATTTTTTAGAAAATAACTATTCTGCAAATTACAATATATTGTATTATTTAATTAAAAAGATACTAAATTAATAAATATAGTAGATTAAGATAAATCTAATTGCAACGCTTTATAATTGCAAAAAATTAGTCGAGTTTACTAATAATTTTTATAAAGATTGTTAATTTAAGTCTAATCTATTGTTTATATTATTTTTGTTATATAACAAGAGCTACAAAATTGTAATTAAGAAAAAAATCAAAAAATTGTTGTTAAACTATTTTTAAATATATAAAAGATTGTTTAAAATTTCGAATATATATATTAAATACAATAAGAAGATTTAGCAATAACTTAATTATTTAAATATTTAAAATAAAAACAAGAAATATTATTATCTGATCGAGAATTGCTATAAATCTTTTTTTAATAAAACAAACTATATTTTGATATACTAATTTTATAACTGCAAATATACTAAAGACAATATTAATTAATTTTTTAAAAATAAGTAATTAAAATTACTTTATAGATTTGTCTTTTATTTAAAAAATAATATATAGTTTGTTAAGTTAAATAATATATTGTAAGAAATATCTAATAATAAGTAAAAAATTAATATATTTAAATTAATATTTAATATAAAAAATACAACTTACTTTAATTAAGTATACAAAATATGCTATTAACTAATAGATAAAATTATTACTTTTATATTTAATTATTTAGTTTATATAGATTATTTATAGTATATATTAATTTAACAATATATAACAAAGAACAATAAATTCTGAAATCAGTATTATACAGTCGACAATTAATAGAAAAAACAGAATTTTTATTTAGTTAAAGCAATTGTAATATTAATTTTTATTTCGACAAATAAAATACAATTCTCTAGACAACAAAAAAATTAGAACGCATAATTAATATATATAATTATTAAGAATCTAAACAAAAATATATAACAAAGCTATTAATTAGATATAATACTATTAGATTATATTTTAATAATATATACTAAAAAAAACAATACAAAATATTTAAATATAGAGATATATTATAATACTATAAATTGTATAACAAAATATAAGTAAAGAGTAATTTGCTAGAAGATTATTGCGCTAATTATTTAATACTAGTTTTGTGCAATCTTTTAATAAAAGAACTAACAATTTATTGTACAAATAACTAATATAGATACTGCTATTCAGTACTAACAAAACTAATAATTAATTATTTAAAACAAATATTTGTAATCGAAGTTAAGCAAAATTGTTATTATGCTATATATAAGATTTTTTTAGACAAATATAACAATTTAATAAATATATAGATATTACAAATATATAAAGATATATTATAGCAACTCGAGTTTTAAGTTAATTATAGAGTTAATAAGAAGAATCTTAAGTATATTTATAATATAAAAAACTTTGTATAAGAGCTTTCAGAAATAAATATTTATAGTATAATAATAATAGATTTGTTATATTAATTTAAGAAAGATATTTTAATAAGTTTAATAGATTAACTAAAAAGATTTATTGCAAATATTATTTTTTAAATTAGAGCAACTTATAAATATATTTACGAAAACAAAAAAGTAAAAGAAACAAATACTATATTTAAATTGAATTAGAATTTTAGATTAATTTATAAGATTTTCGATCTATATACTTTTAAGTATTTTAGCAAAGTTTAATAATAGATCGGAATTAAGCAAAATACTATTTTCTATTAACTAATAACAATTATAATATTGTTGCTTTGTTACTATATCTTAGTTGCAATTTATATAACAAAATCGATAATTAAGTTTATAATACTTGCAATATATTGTTTTTACAATAAGACAATCTTGTTATATATATAATATACACAAAAACAATTTAATATATTAAAGAAGATATTTGTTAAATATTAATTAATAGATATAAAGATAAAGAAAGTCTATTTTAATATATTTAAATTCTATATTATTAGTTATTATAAAAAATTTATTAGAAAATTTAATATAGCTAACAACTTTAATATCGAAAATAGCAAGCATATCTATATATATTTAATAAACAATTTCTATTCTTGTATTAACAAATCTTCGGAATTTATAAGTTAAATATATATATATAACTTGAGAAAAATAGCTTTTCTAGCAATAGATAGTCAGATTAAGTTAAAAAAAAGTTTAATTAAAATTTAATCGAAAATTGTTTTAAAATTACAAATTTCTTATTTTGCAATATTAATAAAATTCGATAACTAAAAATAAATACTTTTTAATTAAATAATCTTAAATATTAGACAAAGCAATTACAATTCTATATATATTGGAACTTTTAATTAGATTTGTTAGTTTACTAAATTAAAGAAACTAATTTCGACAATAACTATATTTATATATTAGCAACAAATTTATTTAAACAATCTAAATAGATTAAAAGAGAAATATAAAAAAGAAAAGTAAATAAACTTTATATTAAATAGAATATATTAAAAAAGAGTATATTAAGAAAATTAAATTAATTGTATAATTGTAATCTATTAATAGAATTTGATAAAACAAATAATTAACAATATATTATAAAGAGAACTTAAACTAAATAAAAATTTAAACGCAATAATATTGTATTTTAACAATAAAATATTTAAGATTTTATAAACAATAGATAACAATTGCTAATATAAGAATTTTAAACTTAATACAAATATAATTTATATAAATAAATTTATAACAACAAACAATATAAATAAGAATTTATTTATAGAAACAAAAATATTATAAATACAAATATTAAAAACAAAGTTAAACAAGTCTTATTTATATTAAAATACAGAATATAAAATAGAAAATAATATTATTGTTATATTTGTTATAATAAAGATATCTAACTTAATTTCTAAATATACAAACCAAAGTACTTTTGTTTATAAATATATATTATAAATTAGACAATTTATTAATACAATACAAAATAAAATTAAAAACTTTAAAATATTAATATCTAAATTTAAAAATATAAGTATTTAATAATTATTTTGCTTATTTGTTATATTAATTTACTGTAGATTTTTTAACAAATTAAATTAAGTTTTCGATTAAATATATTAATTTAATTGAACAATCTAATTTGCAATACAAACAATATTATTATCTAATTAAGTTGCTCGATTAAACTCAAAGATATTTAGATAACAAATAGAAAAAGCTTAAAATACAAAATAAATTCTGATAGCTAGTTTTTGCTCTTGTATTCTACTAGTATTACAGTAGAAGTTGCACTAGTTGCTCGGAACTAAGTGGCAAAATAAAACGTCGATGTAGTTAAATATAGTTGCAAGATTTAGACAAAATTATTTGTTTTTATTTTGCTAAATCTATTTTGTTAATATTTAATAAAAAGATTGTTTTGCTTAATAGTTTGTAGTAAATAATTATTATTTTGTTTGTTAAAATATAAAAACAATAATAGATTGCTATTTTGTTTACTATTTTGTAAAAAAGATAATATATTGCTATTCTATTTATTAGTTTGTAAAAAAACTTAATTTTTCTTTTTTACAATAACTTAACTATTTACTAAATTGAAACAACAAATAGTATTTAATATAAATATATTGTATTTATTTTTGTAAATTTAAACAAGTTTTTTAACTTTATTAAACAAATTTTTATTGTATTAATAATCGAATTTCAAATTATATTTTTTCTATCGAATTAAAAATTCTAAGATAGATTTTTTTTGTTTATATTTATATATTCGATAATTAACTAGAATCTCGATTTTATACAAATATTAATTTTTGTTAAATTTTTCGAACGATTTAGAGTATTCTAATATTAAATAATTGTAAAAATTAGTATTAACTAATACAAGCTTTAAGTTTGTTATAAAAATAATTAAATAAATTTTTTAATTTTTTGATAATTTAAATCGATAGACTAGATTAATTTTTTTTTCGAATATTTTAAAGAAATTTATGCGCTAAATAACAAGTTTAAATAATTTTACTAATAATAAACTGTATCTTTTATATAGTTGCAAAAAAGTCTTGTCTTCTATTTTAAAAAATAAAAATTAATAATATTTATTATAAATAAGTTTGAAAATTATATTAGTTTAAATTATAAAGATTTTAGTTTTGCTAATATTTATTGTTCTTTTTTTAAATTAATTTTTGCTCTATTTATCTAATTTTAGCAGCAATATTAAGTTTTATATTTTAAAATTTATAATAAGTTTGTTAAACAAAAGTTTAATTAATAAATTAAGTTTTATATTTTAAAATTTATAATAAGTTTGTTAAACAAAAGTTTAATTAATAAATTAAAAAGATTGTTAAGTTTTGCTCTTAGTATAGAAAGAAAAACAATTTAGTCGAGACTCAAATTGTTAGCTATTGTATATTAAAATACAATTTTGATTGTTTAATTAATTTGTTTGCTCTAATTGTCTGTTTGCAAATAATAGATAATTAAAATTAGAAAATTAATTTTAAATTTTTTAAAAATTGTTTTTTAAAATTTAGAAAAAAAAATTCGATCTTAATTATAAATAAATATTTTTAATATATTTTAGTTTGCAAGTCTATCGACTAATATTGTTGTTTAGTTTTTTGTAATATAGATAGTTTTTTCTAAAAAAATAATAATTTTTTTTTAAGAATTTACAGATAACAGATATAGCAGAATTTATATTTTATATATTTAATAGTACTAAAATAAAGTTAAAACTTATTGTATAAAAAAGTACTAAAAAACTAATAATTAAATTAAAACTATTATACAATTAATATTGTTTAATTTAATATATATTATATTAACAACAGTAAACTATATATTGTTTTAGTTGCTTAGTTAGCTTTTAAAAATAGAAGTTTGTTGTAATTATTTTATATATTTTCAAGAAATCTATATAATAATTATTGTTATAAATTTATTTACAAATCTTTTTCTCGAATTTTTTAGACAAGTATAGATACTTTTTTGCGCATAATTAATAAAATAGATAAGTTTGTTATTTAATATAAATTAAATTTCAAAAAATATAAAAGTTTTTTGCAGAGTTTTTAAAAAATTTGTCTATTTAATAAAGCAATTGTAGATATTAATAAAATATATTTAAAAATTAATATTTATTTTAATAAAATAAATATAAAAAGAAATTGTTTTGTTTGCTATATTTTGTACAGCAATTTTTTTTTTTTTAATTGTTTGTTTAACAAATCTATTTACAGTATTTGTTTTAATATTAATTTCGACAACTATTTTTGTCTTGCTATAGAAAATATTAATATTGTTAAGTATATTTTAATTGTTGTTTAACTTTTTTTTTTTTATTAAAACAACAAGTTTTAATAGAATATCTAAAACAATATTAAGCTAATTTAAATAATAACAAATATTTAGAATAAATTGCAACAAATACTGAGAAATTTTGATTAATTTTAAATTTAATTTGTCGATTAACAAAAACGATAGAATAGTCTACTTAACAATCTCTATTATTGTCAAATAATTTGTATAGATTACAGTAGATTATCTGAAAACTTTAATAAAATATTGAGTTTTTCTAATTGTTTAAATTAAAGCAGCAATTTTTAACTTAGTAAACTAATAATAAGATTTAATTGTAATAAATATTTTTAACAAAAACAAAATATACTAAATATTTGTTTTTCTAAAATTGTCTAATATTAAAGTTGCGTTTCTTTGTTGTATTTAAGTTAATATAGAGATATTAATTGTTATTAAAATAAATTAAGAAATTAAAAGTTATTAAAGTATATTAAAGTTAAATATAAAATTCTTTTAATATTAATTTTTTTTTAATAAATATTGTTTTAATATATATTTTGTATTTTTAATTATCTAGAATCGAAGTTTTTTTTAGTAGTTATATTTTTTTGTTCTGAAAAGCATCGATTTTCTATATATATTACGCAATTTTATTTTGTTAATAATTGAAAAAATTAAAATAGATTTCGAAAATTTTTAAATTTTTTAAAAATCTAATTGTTTTAATAGCAGCTATTTGCTTTTTAGTTATAAATAGATCGAAAATATTTATTTTTTGTTTTAACAATATAATATTTAGATAGTTTAAGAAAATTTTCTTTAAATTTAAAATCACTCGAAATTCAATAAACTTAAAAAAAAATTAACTAAAATAATTTAGATACTAAATAAATATTTTAAAAAAAACTATAATATTGTTAATATAAATATATACAAATTTTCGAAATTTTTGCAGTTGTTTATCTATTATTTGTTGTATATATACTAAAGAGTTTTTAAATTCTATAGCAACTATTTGTAGTTTTTCTTTTTCTTAATAACTAAGAAAAAAGAATTTATATTTGTCTATTATAGTTACTAAAAACTAAAAGAAAAAAGTTAAACTATTTATTAAATTAATATAATTGCAGTCTCTTATATAGACAATAACATTACTTTGTATCGAAATAGAATAATTATCTATAACAACAAATTTATTAAGTTCTTTAATATCTGTTACAACTTGTAATTTTCTCTTAAATTTATTTAATCTATTAACAATATATTAGACAACAAATACTTAAAATTTAAAAAAATAAGTTTTCTTAATTACTTTATTTTGTTTTGTTAATAAAGTTTGTTAAATTTCTTATCGACTATTTATCTATTTTAGATATCTAATAAATAGACTTTATAAACAATATAAAAAGTATCTATCGAATTTTAGTTTTTTATAAAAAATATTGTTATTTAGTTATTTTTTAATAGATTAATTGTCTTTTTACTATTAATTTATAAATTGACAAATTTAATAATTAATATTTGAAGAAAACTAATTTTATTTGAAAATTTGTATATATAAATATTGTTTAACAAAATAATTTAACAATTATTTTTCGATATATCTATTTGTATTTTTCTTTTTGTTGTTTATAAATATTTCTTAATATCAATTTAATAGCAATTCTGCTTTTTATACTATATTAGAAGATCGAGATCGATATATTTATTAATAGTTATTAGCACTAAATCGATATTGCAGATATAGTAAGAAAATATATTAAAGTCGACAATATAAATATATATATCGACAAGTTTTAACTCAAATAGATAGTTTCTGTCTAATAGAAATTGTAACAAGCAAATAGATAATTTAATAATTGTATTAATATTAACAATTGTCTTTTAACTTGTTTTTAAAATTCTACAGACTTATGTATTGTTTTTTGCTATAATTTTGAGATTAATTATTAGCTTTCGACAGCTGTTAATTGTTAGTATTGTGTTATTTAGATTTACTATTATTTGCTCTGAAATTATAATATCTATTTTAAGAAATATTTTAATTTTTAAATAATTTATTATATAAATCTCTCGACAAATATAAGTTATTGTACTTTTACTATTAATTTGTTCTTTAATATATATATTTAGAAATAGATAGTTATCTATAAAATATTTCTCGATATTAACTTTATATATTAAAATAAAAGTATTAATTTTTTTTAATAAATATTTTAGTATAAACTTGTTTAGAAACTAATAATTAATTAAAGATATTATATATTTTATATTAATACCAATAGAATATATAATATTATACTAAATAAATCTTAGAAATATTGTTGTATAATAATATAATCGAAAAGCTAATTTAATATTAGCAACAACTATTGTATTAAATTTAATTATATTTAAGTTATTAACAATTTAATTCAGATTTATTAGACTAAAATCTATCTAAAAAATTTCGATATAATTTTTTTTAATTTAATAGTTAAAATTGTAACAACTTTATAGATATCTAAATAGTTTGTTTTTTAAACAAAAAATATACTAACAAATTTAATAAATTAAATAATCTAAAATAATACTAATTTTAAAATCGATATAATATATATTAACTTAATAAATATTAGTTAAAATAATAGAAAAATTTGTATAATTAATTTGTTTTTTGTTAACTAATTGTTTGTTTTTAGTATAATAGACTAAAATTTTAATAAAAAAAAATTTGTTAATATATTTTGTATTAAAATAAATCGAAATCTCTAATTGCTATCTATTATAAAAATTGAGAATAAAAAATATTATATAATATATTAAAGTAATATAGAGCTAATAAGAATTTTGCTAATATTTTAACAATAAATAGTTCTCTTACTAATACAAATATTGCTAATAGCTATATAGTTAATAAATTAATTGCTGTTCTTAAATTTAATAGAAATTGCAATTTTAATTTTTTTTAATATTATTGCGTTAATTGTCTATTTTAAAAAAGAAAGAATTTTTATTTTTACTGTTAATTTAAGTCTTAGTATTAGAAATAGTAATTATTAGATATTTAAATATTAATAGTTCTTTTGTCGAATTAAATTGCAACAATATAAGTTGTAAAAATATAAATCGCAATAACTATATTATTAATTAATACTAATCGATAGTATATTTAGAGTTTTATACTAAGAAACAAGATAAATATTTAGCAAAATTCTAAGAAATATTGTAGTATAATATATATAAGAGATAGATTGCGTATATTTGTATTAATACAAAAAATTAACAATCTACTAATTAATTAAGTTTAAGATTTTTATTATATTTGTTAGTCTTTAGCCTATATTTTGTTTGTTGTTAAGTAAATATAATTTTAAAAATTTTTTGTTTTGTTTTAAATTTCTTAATAAAGTTCTAAATTGTAATAGTTGTTATAAATATTATTATTATTATTTTAAATTTTAAATTAAATTGTTGTTAGATTTAAATTAGTTAACTTTGCAAATCAAATAATTCGACAAATTAAGAGTAAAGAATAATATTTTAAAAATAGTTAATTGTTTTGCAGTTATCTATAGTATTTTTTGCAATAAAAAACTTTAATATTAGTTTATTTAGAATTTTATTAATTTGTATTTTAAATTGTATTTAAAGATTATCTGTAAAATTAATTAACAATATTGTTTAAAAAACTCTTTATTTAAAATTCTTAATTTTTTTAAAATACTATATTATTGTCGATTTTTAAAAACAAAAAAAAAAGATTTTTGCAAACAACAATTTTGTTGACAATATAAATATAGTTGTTTATTTAATTTACAAAGATAAAAATCTTATAATAGATTGTTTTCATATAGATAAAAATAATAAATTCTGTATTATAGTTTTCGAAAGTATTTGAGTAAAAAAATTTAATATTTGTAATTCTAAACTTAGTCGACAACTATTTGTTGTCGACAATTAAAAACTTCTTTTTATAAAAACAATTGATTTGTTGTCTAACGCAATTCTAACAAAAAAAAATTTATTAAAATTCAAAATAATTTGTCTAATTTTATTATATATAATATCTCGAAATTAATTAATTATTTAAAAAATAAAAATAAAATTCTTTTGTTAAAATTAATTTTAATAAATATATTCTAAATAATTAAAATACTAATTAAAATTCTAATTTTTGTATTGTTTTTTGTTTGTATAGTTAGTTGTCTAATTAAAAACAATTTGCTGTTCGATTTGCTATTTAAAAATAATAGCAAAAATTAACTGTTTGTAATTAGCAATTAAAACTAATTGTGCAAAAATAGTAATTAAAACTAACTGCTGTTCGAAAGTAGTAATAGAGACTAACTGTTGCTCGAGAATAGCTATTGCTATTGCAATAATCAATTGTCTGAAATTATTTATAAAAATAAACAAAAAAATAGAGATTTTCTATTTCTAACAACTGTCAGTAAATACAAATAGTAAAAAAAAAAAAATTTAAAAATATTCTGATTCTATTAATTATCTGTTAGTTGTCTATTTTATTAATAAGATTTACTAATAGATAGATCTAATATTGCTTTAATTATCAAATATTATTTATTAAAAGCAAAAAAACAATTGTTGCAATTTCTAAACAAAAACAAAAATAATTTTTTTCAATTTAAACTTGCATTCTTATCGATTAAATAGTTGTCAAATCTTAAGATATTCTTATACTAAGAATTATTATTTAATAGATTCGAAAACTAATTTTTAATAATTTAAAAAAATAAAAACTAAGTTTAACTATCTATTGTCGATAGATTAAAATATAAAAAAATAAATAATTGTTTTATTAAGTTAAAGCTGCTACTTAAATAAATATTAACAATAAGAGCAATAATATTTGTTAAAAAATATCTTCGAGATTTGCTAAATAATTAATTAAGAATATTCTAATTACTTTTGATTTTTTAAGATTTTTTAAATAGCAATTGTTATATTGTATTTTAAAAATTAAAAAATTTCTTATCTAAAAATATTAAACTAACAAGAAAACAAAATTTAGACTCGAATATTTTAACAATATTTATAAAAAAAAAACTTTAGACTCGAAAATCTTAATAATAAAAAAATTGTTTAAGTTTAATATTTAACTATTAGTTACTGCAATAAATCTCTTTATAATTCTTCGAAATAAAATTTTATTAATTGTTTATTTCGATAATTAGATAAATAACTAATTAGCTTTTCTATTATTTTGTTGTTTTTCTAATTCTACAGAAATAGAAAACAAAGTTTGTTAAAATAATTTTGTAGCTAGCTCGATAGTAAATAAAAACAAAAAAAATTTAAAAAAATAATTGATTTTTGCAAAAACAAAAAATTAATAGACAAATTTAAAAAGATTTTTAATATTTATTAGCTTAACAATTGTCTAGTTTGCTACAAAAGTATTTAAAAGAATTTTTTTAATAGTAAATATTAATTTACAGCAAAAACTCGAAATACAATACTAAATAACTAAAAAAATATTAAGTAAATTGTATCGACAATATTGTTGTCAATATTTGTCTAAAACTAATATAATAAATTAGTTAACAATTTTAATAAAATAAGTATCTAATACAAGAATTTAAATACTTAAAATCTGTATTAATATATTCGAACAAAAGTAAAAAAAATAGTAACTAATAATACTTAGCAACTAATATAATAATTTAGATAATAAAAACTGCTCGTCTTTGAAACTAATATTAAAGCTATCAATTAATACAAAAAGAAAAACAACTATTATAAATACAAAATAAGCAAAACAACTAATTGTATAATATAATAATTAATAATTAAACTAGAAACAAATGCTAGCTAGATAGATTCTAACTAATATAAATTCTAACTAATAGCTAGACTAACCGTCGGGTCGGGTTTCGGTTCCAAATATTGGAACCGACCCGACCCGTCGAATTTCAACCCTAGGAATCGACCCGAAACCCGATTC
>JAABUS010001427.1_pt1 | contig 52252 bp, 56 predicted proteins | sample 5560161 | NCBI WGS metagenome assembly JAABUS01 (sample SAMN10711885, study PRJNA513376) | rock metagenome | isolation source: Antarctica rocks | place: Antarctica: Victoria Land, Trio Nunatak nord | collected 2016-01-04 | reverse complement strand
GGGCCCCGTGCGCGGTGGTCAGAAACTCACCCTGCTGCGCCACGCTCTCCGGCGGCTGGCCGGTGGGCGCACCGGTCGGGGTCACCGTGGCCGGGCCACCCTGGTCGGGCTTGGGCGGCAGCGGACCTGTCGGCGTGGTGGGCTCCTCGTACGAAGGCGCTGCACTGGACGGAACGCCGGGCACCGGCGGCTTGCGCTTTCTGATCGTTGCCATAGGAGTCTCCTGAGTCGAGGCACAGGGTGCCTGCGTGCAGCGCGCAGTTGTGCCGCCCGCGCCGACGCTAGACCCGAGAGCCGACCAGCGGCGGACGAACCGGTAGGGCGGACTCCAGTCAGCGCACCGGGCCTGTGATCATGCAGGCGAGAAGGGATCGGACCGACGCTGGCCGAAGTGCGCCGGCCCGTCCCGCTGATCGATCGTCTTGCGCGACTCCGATCGGCGCCACCCGTCAACCAGTAGTTGACGACCGCGCGCGTCAACCGTAGGTTGACCACATGACTACAGCATCCGTCCCCCCCGTTCGCCTCGACGACCTCATCGGCGCTGTCGCCGGCGCGCACCACGACCCGCTCGACAGGGTGACCGGCGCAGTCCAGCTGGCCGAGGACCTGGGCGAGGTCGCCGACTCGCTCATCGGTCACTTCGTCGACCAGGCACGTCGCGCCGGCGCATCCTGGTCAGAGATAGGCCGCAGCATGGGGATGAGCAAGCAGGCCGCGCAGAAGCGTTTTGTCGGCAGGAGTCAGTCCCAAGCGACACCTCTGGACTCCAGCCAGGGATTCAGCCGGTTCGACGAGGAGGCGCGCGCGGTGGTGGTCACCGCGCAGCAGCGAGCCCGAGAAGCGGGCAACGACACCATCAGCATCGGGCATCTCCTGCTGGGCCTGGTCGCAGGCCCCGAAAGCGCGGCAGCTCGCGCCGTCGTAGCGCAGGGGGTGTCACTGGAGGACCTCGAGCGGCTGGCATCGGCCACGTTGCCACCCGCCGCAGCAAGCGTGCCCGCCCTCATCCCGTTCGACGAGCACGCCAAGGACGCACTGCAGCGCACCTTCGCGGAGGCCCAGCACCTCGAAGCGGACACCATCGGCAGCGAACACGTCCTTCTGGCTCTCCTCGCCGTCGACCACGGGACCGGGGTCCTGGCTGGCCTTGGCGTGACGCCCGAGGCAATTGAAGCGCAGCTGAGCGCCACCAAATTAGAAGTCTCCCGGAGACTGTCCCGCTAAGCGGCTACCGGGACTCCCTGGCATCGCGGTATCATGCTGTCATGACACGTCAAACGACCGTCCGCCTTCCCGAGGAGCTCGCCGACCAGGCCGAGGCGGTGGCCAGAGTTTGCGGCACCAGCGTGAACGCCCTGATCGTGGAGTCGCTGGCCGGCGAGATCGAACGTGTCCGCGCGGACGAGGACTTCACCACGCGTGCCCGCACGATGCTCGAACGCGACAAGGAGCTGCTCGACCGGCTGGCCCGGTGACCCGATACATCAGCCTGGGTGAGTACTTCTGGTTGGCCGAGCAGGTCACCGGCGTCGGCGCTGACGCCCTGTCCCACGCGGCGCGCATCGAACTCGCGGATTCAGCCCTGCACGCCCCGCAGGCCGGGTTCGGCGGCCACGAGTTCTACCCGGAGCTGCTCGACAAAGGCGGCAGTCCTGGTCTGCCGCCTCACCTGGAACCATCCCCTGCCCGACGGCAACAAGCGAGCTGCCTGGGCGTCTCTGGCCATGTTCCTCGACCTCAACGACGTGCACTGGGATCCCGACCGACCGCAGGTCGACGAGGCCGAGTCGGCCATTCTTGCCGTCGCCGCCGCCCAGGTCGACGAGGCCTGGGTCGCCGACTGGCTCCGAAGTCGAGCACACTTCCCAACAACGGATGCCCCGCCCGGTTGAGGATCGTCTAACGGATCAGGTGAACCTGGACCGGAAGGTCCAGGTCGGCCCAGGCTCGATCGGCTGTCAGCACCTCAGCCGGGTCGCTACGGACGGTGAGCGCGAGACAGCAGCGATCGCCGAGCGAGAGGGACCGACCACCGTCGAGTGCCCGCATCGCTCCGGCGAGTTCGGCGTCAGCGGCGCTGAGCGGCTCTATGGTCACTCCCGCAGCTGCGAGCAACCCCCGCAAGCGAGCGACGTCAAGCTCGGCGTCGACGAGCTTGCCCACCACTTCCGCCAGATTCGCCGTGCTCAGCAGGGCTCCAGCGATACGTGCGGCTACCAGGTCGCTTCCTGGCTCGCCGTGTATGAGCGCCAGGACCGCCGAGGCGTCGAGAATCGTCATTCCGCAGCGGCAGCGAGTCGACGCTCTGCGAGCAGCTCGTCGACGAGCGAGCGTGATTTCGACACGTCCTTGGCCAATGCACGCAACTCATCAACAGCGTCTTGTGGCCGCTCCAACACCAGCCGCGATCCAGCGACATGCAGATGCAACTGGTCACCGGGCGCCAACCCTAGAGCGACACGAACCTCTGCCGGGATCACGAGTCGCCCTTGCTGACCCAGAACAAGAGTGGCATCCATGTTGAAAGTATGCCACATACTGCCTCTCTGTGGCACAGGAATGGACACTCTGAATCTCGAGCGTCCCGCCATCCCTCACCGGGACCGCGTGGTCTCATGGGTCGGCGTTGGTGGCGGCGGGGGTGAGCCCGCCGCGGCGGTTAGGCGGGTGGGCAGGTGTCGTCGACGATGGTGGCGAGGTAGGCGGCGGCCCGGCGGGTGAGGGCTCCGGGCAGCTCGTGCTCGAGGTAGCGGCGTAGGACTACGCCGGTGTCGTGGTAGCCGACGCGGTGCTCGTCGACGGGAGGCGCCCACCGGTCGGGGGGTCGGTGCAGCAGGGCGAGGTGGGCGAACACGACCACGGTCCACCCGTCGAGGGTGGGGTCGGTGGCGAGGCGACCGACGAGGGTGTGCCGCGCCCAGGCCGCGGCCCCCCAGCTGACGTCGGTGGCCTCGATGACCGGGTCGACGGCGGCGGATAGGTGCGGCAGCTGGTGGCGCAGCAGCACGGTCGCCGGGAGGCTCAGTACCCACTCGACGGCGCTGCGGGTGAGGGCCAGTGTTCGGCGCACCCAGTAGCGGGTGCGGGCCAGGGGGCCGAACGACGACGGGTACAGCAGCATCACCCCGGGGGGGCCGATGAGCAGGTGCGGCACCCGGTGGGCGTCGACGAGGCGGTCGTGCAATATCACCCACCCAGCTGATTCCAGTGGCTCGAGGCTGGCGGCGACCCGGGTCTCATGCCGGGCCCGGCGGCGCAGCTGTCGACTGGGCCCGTCCCACCCCCAACGGGATCGGGTGAGGTAGCCGAACACCGCGGCCCCCACCGCGAGCACCACCCCCACCACCACGGCGGCCGCCACGACGCCGAGCGCCCCGCCGAGACCCAGGGCGACGATCACTGCGACGGTGAGGGCGGTGGGGACACCCACCCGCAGCGCGACCGGGCGCAGCGCCGTAGTCCGGGCCCGGGCCCGTTCCCCGCTCGCGCGGGCCCGCAGCGACGCCCCCGGCCCGGGTGCCCCACCGACCCGGTCGACCTGCTCCCAGTGCAGCGCAGACCGGGACACCGAACCGTCGGTGATGAACCCGATCCGGGGCTGCTGAGGTTGGTCGTCGCTGCTCACATCCGACTCCGATGCCGCTGGGTAGGACGGCACGAGATTACCGCTGGGCACCGACAGAACCGAGTCGTGAACCGAGTCTTCACCGGGTGCTCAGGTCGAACAGGGGCAGGGTCGGGGTGGGGGAGTAGGTGCGGGCCGTGGCGCCCGCGGGGGTCGATGTCGGTGGGCAGGCAACCGCGGTGGCGGCCGAGGGACACCGCGTAGCGCAGGTTCGCCGATTGGGTGCCGGGGTGCAGATGGGTGGGGTCAACTCGCACGCACAGCGTCTCGTTGCAGTGGTGCTCACCGAACGTGTGGTGGTCGAGGGTCCCGGCGGCCAGGAGCAACGCGAACCGGTGCGCGGACAGGGTGCGCCGTGCCCCGTCCTGGGTCCAGCTGATCCGCCCGTACCCATCGGGGTAGGACACCGCCCCGGTCCACCACCAGCAGTCGGCGGTAGGAATGACCTTCGCCCAGAACCGGGTGATCGTGTCCACTGGTGGTGGTCCCCACACCATCGGTGCCACTACGACCGTGGGTGGGGTGAGGGTGTCCATCCCCGGGAGCATCGGGTCACCGTCTGACACAAGCACCCCCAGACCAGTTCACTACGCCACCGCTCCCTCGGCGACGGCACCGGTGCCCACTACCTCGACGAGGTCACCATCCCCGGTGCCATCCCCGGTGTCGTCGGTGGTGGTGTCGTCGGTGGGGGTGGGTCGGGCCCGCAGGGCTTTGCGGATGGCGGTGGTGCTCCACCCGGTGAGGGTGGCGATGTCGTCGACCTTCAGTCCCCGGGCGTGGAGTTGGTGCACGCAGTTCTGCTGGCCCTGCACCACGGCGGCGGCTGCGGCGTCGTAGGTGCGGGTGACGTCGGCGAGGGCGGCGTCCCGCGCGGCGGCGGCGGAGGTGATTTGGTCGTCGAGGGCGAAGAACACGGCGAGGTCGTCTTCGTTGGCTTTCTCCCGCTCGCGTTGGGCGGCGAGGGTGTCGGCGAGGCGGGTGCGGGCTCGTTCCCGGGCCCGTACCTGAGTGGTGCGTGCGGTGCCAGCCACCAGGGGTGCTCCTGTCGGTCGTTGGGCGGCCGCCGTCGTGGCGGCTGGTCACACCAGGGACCGCACTGTACGTCCCCACCCGCGCCGTGTCTGCCCGTAGAACCACACCTTCACCCGGACGACGGTGCCAGGAACCCCGTCCCGGTTCATCACTCCCGGTTTCCCTGCCCACCCGGTTCACCCAGCTCGCACGGGCCTCGCCCGCCCACGGGCCTCGCCACGACAAGCACCCACTGTGATTGGCTTGGCCTTTTAGGCACAGCCAATCACATCACACCTCTTGCACTCTTGAGTGCTGCGCCTAGGCTGACCCGGGTGATGACCGTCCACCGCCTGCACGCCGGGGACGGCTACACCTACCTGACCCGCCAGGTGGCGTCCGGGGACCGGGAACGCGGCCGCGGTGAGGGCTTGGCCGACTACTACACCGCGGTGGGCACCCCGCCGGGGCGTTGGCATGGTCGGGGGGCTGCCGCCTTGGGGGTGGTGGGGGTGGTGTCGGAGGCGCAGATGAAGGCCTTGTTCGGGGAGGGTTTGCATCCCGACGCCGACGCACTCATCGCCGCCGCTATCACTGCGGGGGCGAGTTCGGCGGATGCGGTGGCGGCGGTGAAGCTGGGGCGGCCGTTCCCGTCGTTCACCGCCGCGCAGGCCCCGGCCCGCGCCGAGCTCGCCCGCCGCCTGGTCGAGTTCCGCGCCGAGCACGGCCGGGTGGCCACGGCGGCGGAACGCAACCTGCTGCGCACCGAAGCCGCGCGGGACGTGTACCGCCAGGTTCATGGTCGGGCACCGGGGGGGGTGGAACTGGGTGCCCTGCTGGGGGCGGAGAAACGCACCCAGGCGCAGGCGGTGGCCGGTTACGACCTGGTGTTCACCCCGCCCAAGTCGGTGAACCTGCTGTGGGGGCTGGGCTCGGGGCAGGTGCGGGACGCGGTGGCGGCGGTGCATGAGCGGGCGGTCACCGAGACCCTGGAGTGGGTGCAGACCGAAGCGGGCAAGACCCGCCGCGGTGCGCAGGGTGTGCGGCAGATCGACACCCAGGGGTTGACCATCGCCCGCTTCGACCACTTCGACAACCGCACCGGGGACCCGAACCTGCACACCCACGCCGCGGTGTCCAACAAGGTGTTGGGCGCCGACGGGAAGTGGTCGGCGTTGGATGGGCGGGTGCTGTACGCGGTGGGGGTGGCGGCGTCCACCCGCTACAACGCCCTGATGGTGGATCACCTGCGCCGCGAACTCGGCGTCGACTTCGAGGACAGGTCGAAGGGTCCGGAGAAGGAACCGGTAAAGGAGATCGCGGGCATCCCCGACGCGATGATCACCGACTTCTCCCGCCGCGCCGACATCGTGGCCCGCACCGACGAACTCACCGCGCAGTACCGCGCGAGTCATGGGCATTCCCCGTCGAAGGTCAGCCAAATCCGGTTGGCGCAGCAGGCGGTGTTGGACACCCGCGACACCAAACCGGTACCCCGGTCGCTGACCGAGATGCGCGCGGAGTGGGCGGGGCGGGCCACCGCGCACACCGGCGGGCAGGTGCCCGCGGACTGGGTCGATGACCTCCTCGCCAGCCACCGCGACCCGGGCCGGGTGCGGTCCCCCGAGGTGGTGTTCGACCGGGAACTCATCGCCGCCGCCGTGGTGGAGACGGTGTCGCGGCGGCGGGCCACGTGGACGGAGGCGAACCTGCGGGCAGCCGCCGAGGACCGGGTCGCCCGCTGCGTGTTCGACACCCCCGAGCAGGCTCGGGCGGCGGTGGAGGAGGTGGTCACCGCGGCGCGGGACACCGGGTCGCTGCTGCTGAGCATCGACCCCGACGACCCCACACCGGCGGTGGTGTCCCGGGCGGATGGGACCTCGGTGTACCGGGTGCATGGTGCCGCCCGGTACACCAGCCAAGCCGTGCTGGACGCCGAACGGGGCCTGTTGGCGGCGGGGCACACCCCGACCACCGCGTTCCTCACCGGGGCGGCGGTCGACGCCGCGGTCGACGCGGTCGCCACGGAGGGGGGCCGGGAACTGAATGAGGGGCAGCGGGCCATCGCCCGCCACCTCGCGACCTCCGGTCAGCTGGTGGCGGTGGCGGTGGGTCCGGCGGGGACCGGGAAGACCACCGCGATGCGGGCACTGACCCGGGCGTGGACCGACGACGGGCACCAGGTCGTGGCCCTGGCGCCGAACAAGGCGGGGGCGACGGTCCTCGGCGACGAGCTGGGTGTGGGGGCGCAGACGGTGGCGAAGCTGCTCACCACCGAACACCACCGCGACCGGGAGGGCCAACCCAGCGGGGTCGCGGCCGGGACGATGCTGCTCGTCGACGAGGCGGGGATGACCGCCACCGCCGACCTCGCTGCACTCCTGGAGTTGGCCCGCACCCGGGGGGCGGTGCTGCGCCTGGTGGGGGACCCCGACCAGTTGAGCGCGGTCGAGTCCGGGGGTGCGCTGCGCCTGCTCGCCGCCGACACCCGGGCACCGGAGCTCGCCGAGGTGGTCCGGTTCGCCGACCCGGCGGAGGCCGACGCCGGCCTCGCGGTGCGCGGCGGGGACACCGACGCGGCGTGGGCGTTCTACACCGACCACGGCCGGGTGCAGTCCGGGTCGGCGGAGGAGATGCGGGAGCAGGTCCTGGCGGCGCACCTCGCCGACACCGCCGCCGGGCACCGCTCCCTGATGATGGCGGCCACCGTCGAGGACGTGACCGCCCTGAACAACGCCGCCCACACTGCCCGGGCCGACGCCGGGCACGTGGATACCGGGGGTGCGGGGGTGCGGCTACGGGACGGGTTGGCGGCCTACCCCGGGGACACCGTGGTGACCCGGCGCAACACGCCCGGCCTGCGGGTCAGCGGTGGGCACCACGACGGGGCCACCGTGAGCAACGGGGACCTGTGGACGGTCACCGCCGTCCACACCGGGGGGGCGCTCACCGTGCGGGGCACCACCCACCGGGGCACCCTGACCCTGCCCGCCGACTACGTCGGCGAGTACGTCGAACTGGGGTACGCCACCACGGTGCACCGGGCTCAGGGGATGACCGTGGACACCGCGCACACCCTGATGGCCCCGTCGCTGACCCGCTCCACCGCCTACGTCGGGTTGACCCGGGGGCGGGACACCAACCACCTGTACGTCGTCACCGACACCACCCCCGAGGCGCACCCCGATCACCAACCCGAGGAGTCCACCACCCCGGCCGCGGTGTTCGCCGCGATCGTGGCCCGCGGGGACGACAACCTCGCCGCCACCGCCACCCTCGCCGCGGAACTCGACCACACCGACGACACCACCCGGTTGCGTGCCATCCACGCCGACCTGGTCGACGCCCTCGCCGCCGACCGGGCCGGGTACCTCCTGGACCGGGCCCTGCCGGCGACCCACCTCGTCGGCGCGCAGGCCTCCCCGCACTACCGCGACCTGGTGGCGACCATCACCGCCGCCGATCGGCACGACCTCGACACCCGGCAGCTGGTCACCGACATCACCACCGCACCCCTGAACACCGCACCCACCGACGCCGCCACCACCCAGCTGGCCCCGGAGCTGGTCGAGGGCCCCGACCAGGTGGAGGACACCCTGGTCGGGGCCCGGGACCCGGCGGCGGTACTGCGTTCCCGCGCCGACGCCTGGATCGCCGCCCACACCCCCGAGCAGGCCGCGGTCGCCGCCGGCGCGGTGCGGCCCGGCGGGTTCCGGGCGCTGCGGGACCTACCCCACCGCCGTGGGCTGCCGATGACCCCGGGGCGGCACCCCGGGTCGGACACCGACCGCGCCGACTACGCCACCACCCTCGCCGCCCGCATCACCCGGCTGGAGGCCGCCGCCGCCACCGGGTCCCTACCCCAGGTGGTGGGTGTGGTCCGGGACCGCGACGCGGCCCCCGGGCGGGCCCAGGTGGCGGAGCAGCTGCGCACCCACCCGGTGCGGCGGCGCACCGACCACGACCTCAACGAGAACATCCGCTACTTGCGGGAGCAGATCCGCAGCCACCGCTTCGACCGGGCGTTCGCGGACCGGGCCGCGGCGGACCCGCGGAACCGCACCGCCGCCGTGGTCGCGGCCGAGCACGCGCAGCTACCCACCCAGGTGACGGCGATCACCGCCGCCCGCGCCGCACAAGAGCGGGCGGACACCGCGGTCACCGCCGCCCACGCCGCGGTACAGCACCGCAACAGCCTGGTGAATGAGCTGGCCACCACCCCGGGGCGGCGGGCGCTGCGCCGCCGCGCCCTCACCGAGCAGGTCAACGCCGCCACCGAGCAGGAACGCACCGCGCGGGCGGTGAGCGACGCGGCGACTACCGCCGCCGGTGTCGCCGCGGCCGGTGTCGGGGTGCACCCCAGTCACTGGGAGGAGACTCTGCGCCGCGCCCACGACGAGCCGGGCCTCGCCGCCGAGCTGGTCGCCGCCCAACAACAGGACGCGCTGCGCGCCGCAGGCCAGCAGCGGGCAGCAGCGTGGGAGGACCACGTCCGCCAGCTGCTGGTCACGGCCGAAGACGAACGAGCCCGCCGAGGCGGGCTCACCCCCACCGAAGCCGCCACCGAAGCCCAGGTGCGGTCGGCAACCAACCAGGATGCGACACCCCCGGCCGGTGCCACACCCCGGTGGGACACGGGGATGCAGCACGACGACCTCCACCACCAACTCCACGACCAACAACGCGCACACGACACCGACCTGGGGCTGTAAGCGGGTGCCTCCGTCCTGCTGGTTCTGCCGCGCCGCGTGAGGGGCCTGTGGCAGAGTGCCCGGTCATGGGCAGCACCGTGTTCGCGTCGGTGTCGGTGCTCGCCGCGTCGCTCACCGCCCGCGCCGTGGGAGAGATCACCTTCAATATCGTCGCGCTGCTGGTCGGGGTGGGCCTGCTGGTGCGTGGGGTCCGCTTGCTGCGACGCCCAGGGGGTCGCGGCCGCAAGGCCGGCGCCATCGTGATGATCGTCTTCGGGGCACTGCTTCTGCTCGGGTTGCTCGGCTCCGCCGTGGGCGGGGCAGCTCGGGCGCCCGGGCCGACCCGTTCCGCCCCCGCCTTAGGTACGTCGTATTCGGGTCCGGGCCTCGGGTCCGCTACCGATCAGTCAGCTTTACCCGTGTGACCTTCTGCGGTGGCGATGGCAGTTGCGGTGGCGGCGCTCTCTGCGGCGAGCTCACGGACGGCCGGGCTGGTTGTGACGCCCCGTTTCTTATCGGCCGCTACCAACACCCGCGCCGCTGCTATCGCGATCCGCTTCGACGGCACCTTACGAGGACGTCCGTTACGGGTTCCGCGCTGAACACACTCCGCCATCAGTTCTCCTCCGCCACTTAGCCGATCATCGGCCCCATCCATGCGTGCTACGCGATTCTCGTACCACTGTTTGGCGAAGGGGCCCGCGGGGGGTTGGGGTGGCAGTAAGAATGTTGTCACCAGCCCCAAGCCGCGCTGAATCTCTTCGTCGGCGGCTGAACTACACCGCCGGCGAAGAGGGGTGCAGGCAAGGGTGAGCTGGTGAGTATGTTTGGACGCGGTCGCGGCCGGAGGACTTTGCCAGGTAGAGGGCGGCGTCGGCGTGGGACAGCAGCTGGTGCAGGTCGGTTGATCCGTGCTCGGGCTGGTGGTGGGCGAGGCCGATGGACACCGTGATCTGTAGACCGTCCACGACGTGTAGGGCGCTGATGGCGGCCCGGAGGCGGTCAGCGACGTGATGCGCGGCGTCGAGGTCGAGGCGGTCGAGGATGATGACGAACTCTTCGCCGCCGTAGCGGCCGAGCCCGTCGTGGCCGCGTAATTCGCCGCGGAGGCAGTCCGCTACGGCGATGAGGACTTTGTCGCCGACCAGGTGGCCGCGGGTGTCGTTGACCGTCTTGAATTTGTCGAGGTCGCAGAACAGCACGGTGACCGGTTGGGCGTCACGGCGGCTACGGGAGAGGATCCCATCGGCGTGATCGTTCCATGCCGCGGCGTTGAGCAGTCCGGTCTTGGCGTCGGTGCGGGCGCTGCGTCGCAGCTCGTCGACCAGGGAGCTGCGGCGCAGGATGGCGATCAGGACGAGCACCAGGGGGGTGCCTGGGGGCATGAGGAGCAGGAACCCGGCGGTGACGATGCCCAGTACCGCGGCGGCGAGTTCGTAGCCGAGTGCGCCCGCGGTCGGCAACATGGCGCGCACACTCGGGGGTCGGAACAGCAGCCACCCGCCGAGCAGCACCAGGCCCAAGTTGACCAGGTTGGCCGCCACCAGCGCGAGGATGACCGCGATCGCAGGGCGGAATCCACCGTGCAGCACGTCGCCGCTGGGGACCACGACATCTAGGAGCGTGCCCGCGGTCAGCACCGACAGCATCACCGTGGCGGCGGTGAACACAACCCGGTAGGGGTGCCCGGATTTGTCGCGGCGGCGCTGCACCAGGGCGTGGGCGTAGAGGAGGGCTGCCAGGACCGCGGCCCATCCCGTGGGGAGGATGAGCACTGCAGCGAACGTCCACACCGACATCTGGTTGGAGAAGGCCTTGCCGCTACCCAAGTAGCGTTTGAGCCGGTCAATGCGGGTGGCGGACTCGGCGTAGCCGATGGCCAACACGCCCAGCACGGCCACCCGGATCAGATCGATGTGTGACACCGACTGGGTCAGCAGCAGAAACACCGTCAGCGTGACGGCTATGGCCTCGACCAGCAGCATGAAGTACCGCGTCAGCCCCGGAATGGACCACAGTGACCACCGCCGGATGACCAGCATGCGGCGGCCGCTATCGCCAACACCGCGCCCATGCATGATCATTAGTCGTTTGGCCCCCTCCAGACCTTTACCACCGCAACGCGCACAAGATCATGCGCGCTACAGGGTTCACGGAGGTTACCGCAGTTCGGCGGCCGTTACAGGTTTGGGGTGTGATCCGCGCCCTCAGGCGGCACCGGGAGCACAGGAAGGGAGGTGAGCGTCGTGAGGAAGAACTGGGAGATCGGCTGAACCCTGCACACCACCCAGCGACCCGCCCGAACAGGCGGCATCGGGAGCACAGGAAGGGAGGTGAGCGTCGTGAGGAAGAACTGGGAGATCGGCTGAACCCGTAGCGATTCGTGATTGATGGGCCAGGCGACGATGGCCTACTGCGTAGAGGAAGGCAGTAGGTGGGTCTTCACGTGTCCTGATGCGCGTTCCTGGCGGACTTGCGTCCGTTGACGAGCGCCGTCTAACCGAGGGGGGCGGGGGTGGCTCTGTTGTGAGCCCGGCGGGTGAGGGCCAGGGCTGAGCCCAGGGCGGTGGCCGCGGCGCCGGCGGTGACGATGGCAGCGGCGGGGGAGGCGATTTGGGTGATAGCACCCCCGGCGAGGAGGCCGATGCCCTGAGCGGCGAGCAGCCCGGCGGAGGCGATGCCGAGGCCTTGACCGCGAATGCTGGGGGAGATGGTGCGGACGAACTCGGCGACGACCTGGATCTGGTAGGCGGTGCAGGCACCGCTGAGGGCCCAGAGCAAGCAGGTGATGGCCAGATTCGGTGTGGTGGCGCAGAAGAGTAGAGGGATGCCCGCGGCGGCGGCCAACGGGCCCAGCAGTGTTGTGCGAGCCGGTTCGGAGATCAGGCGGGTGTAGCAGACGGTGCCCACGATGACCCCCGCGGGGCCAGCGGCCAGGAGGAGCCCGACGGTGCGGGCTCCGCCGCCCAGTTGCTGTGCGTAGGGGGCGGCCAATCCCTCGGGAATCACCAGCAGACCGAGCAGCCAAGCGAAGCTCAGCAGCAGGCGCAGGCGCCGGTCGGCCAGCACGGTGGCGGCGCCATGCAGCCAGCGCTGCGGTGACTGTGCCGTCTCGTTGTCGGGGTGTGCGGCGGGCGGGCGGTTGCGCACACCCAGGCGGATGACGACCGCCGAGATCAGGAACGTTGCCGCGTCGAGGGCGAGTGCGCCGCGGGCGCCAATGGCGGCGATGGCGATACCGCCGATCGCGAAGCCGGCGACCTGCGCGGCCTGGCCCGTGACGGCCCGTAGACCGAGCCCCGTCGGGTAGTCCTCGACGGTGAGGATGTCGACGACCAGCGCGGATTCGGCGGCTTTCCACGGGGCACCGACCAACACAGCAACGACGAGCAAGACTCCCAGGGCGGGCACCGACAGCGCGGGCAGCGCCATCGCCGCGAGCAGGGCCGCGCGTATCAGATCCCCGCCGACGAGCAAGCCGCGGCGGGGGAGACGGTCAGCGAGCGGACCCAGCAGCACACTGCCCGCCAGGGCTGGTAGGAATGTCAGGGCGTACACCGCCGCGGTGACCAGCCCTGATCCGGTGCGGTCATAGACCAACACCGACAACGCCACCCGGGCCAACTGATCACCCAGCAGGGACTGGGCGCCGGCCAGCCACAACAGCCGGAACTCCCGTATCCGCAGCAGCGATGTGAATCCGGCAGCTGGTGCTGTGTCCCCGGTTCTGGGCATGGCGGCCATCGTCGCACCCCTCAGCGGACGTTATGTCCCCGGCGGCGCCGTGACGGCGAAGGCCCCTAAAGCTCGGAGCTGGGCAAAGAGCCCCCATGCCGCTCGGGTGAATTCGTGACGATCGCTGCTGGGGCGGTTTGGGGCTGGTGGCCGCCTTCTTACTGGCACCCCATCATCGCCGCGTACGTCGAGCAGCAACGCCGCCCCACCTGACAGCACACGGCTATCCGGACCTGAAGGACCGGACTTGCGCCGCAGGTCACGGGTCACCGGGTCCCCGACCGATCACTCAGCTTTACCCGTGTGACCTTCTGCGCTGGCGATGGCAGTTGCGGTGGCGGCGCTTTCTGCGGCGAGCTCACGGACGGCCGGGCTGGTTGTGACGCCCCGTTTCTTATCGGCCGCTACCAACACCCGCGCCGCTGCTATCGCAATCCGCTTCGACGGCACCTTACGAGGACGTCCGTTACGGGTCCCGCGCTGTCCTCTTCGTCGGCGGCCTTGGACAACGACCCGCAGTAGAGTAGACACCACGAAGGACCACGCCCTGAGGAATTACGTGATCGTCCACCCGTTTCGCTGCGATCGTCTCCAGACTCCTCCTACGCTGCGATCACCGAAGGCCCCGTCCCCAGGGCGGGCCGGGGACCAGGAGGCCTTATGCGCACTAGATATCGCACCGCCACCGCCACCGCCACCGCCACCGTCACTGCCGTGCTTCTCATCGTCAGCGGACCCGCGGCTGCCGCCAATGGCAGCAGCGGGACGGACGTCGCAACGATCCTGCGCCACACGAAGGCGTTCACTGACACACAGCACTCGGACCCCGCGACGTCAAGGAGCGAAGTCGCGACCGTAAACGCCGGATAACGACGGCGGAAACGTCTCGCTGACACGCAAGGGTGTCACGATCTCATTCACGCTTCCGGGTTCCCATAACGCGCCCCGCAAAACAGCGGAAGTCGGCGGAGCTCAGTATGACAACGAGTCGTACAGCACCGTAGTGCAAGGGGGCGCCACAGGCGCGCGGACCGTCCTCGTGATGAAAAATTCTACGGCGCCGAGCAGTTACCGTTTCCACATGAACGTGCCGCCTGGGTACACGCTCAGGAGGACAGGCGACGGGAGGGCGGCCGTTGTTCAGAACAAATCGACCGGAGACGCAGCCGTCATCATGCCACCTTGGGCCGTTGACGCAGCTGGCAAGTCGGTGCCCACGTCGTACACCGTGATCGGAAATGACCTTACGCTGATCGTGAACCCTGCCGGTGCAACCTTTCCCGTGGTCGCTGATCCAGACGTTCAGTGGCAATGGTGGGGTTATAGCTCCGCTATGAACCGACAGGAGACCAATGACTTCGCCTATGCCGCCCAAGACGTAGCTGCGGGTTACGCGGGCTGTGCGGTGCTGGGCGGATACTTCACAGCGGGGATGCTTGCGCTTGCCTGCGGCATCGAAGGCATGTCTTACTGGTGGATGGCAGACGACGCCGGCCTATACTACTCCCACGGTAACTGCATCACGCTCAACATGACCTGGGCATCAGTGTGGTGGAGTGACGAAATTCAGCCGGGAACCGGGAATTGCTGGTAGGAAGGGAACCGATGATCGCTACAATCGGCCGCCGAGAGGGGACCTATTCATGAGTACCTGGATTTCCTCGCGAACATCGATGGCCGTGATGACGACGTACGTACTCGTCTATCTCGTCTCTATCGTCGGCTGGATTGCACTCACGCCCGCGGAGAAGCACGGCCACCCGTATTTGTTTCCCGTCATTATTCTGGCATCCATACCTCCTTTGTTTTGGGGGGGGATGCGCAAGAAGGCTGGGCAAGCTCCGGCCATGCTGCCAGTAGTGAGAGCGCACCCCGTGGTCAGCGCCGTCATTCTCGCCGTAGTTGGTTTGGCTAGCGCAGTCCTGCTTCCCATGGTGCTTGTCTGAGCATTCGCATGCAAGGCGTGTGGAGCTACAGAGCAACCAGCAGGGCACTGCGCTTTGCAAGATAAAACCCTACTGGTTGCTGTACGCCAACGAAGTGTGGCGACCAGTAGGGCTTATCTTGCCGATCCCCTCCAACAGCACCGGGGACCTGGCCCGGCACGCGGAGAGCACCCTGGCCGCGGCGGAGCGGACCATGCAGGTGGTGCAGGCGCAGGCCGCCCAGTGGACCCCGTCAGGTGACGTCGCGGATGTGCCCCGGTACCGCTGGTGATCTGCAAGGCCGCCCCGCGGGGGTCGCGGGTACGGGGGTTGGTGGAGTACCTGTTCGGTCCGGGTCGCTCGGATCAGCACACCGACCAGCACGTCATTGCTGCCTACGACGACGTCCTGGTGGGGGACACCGGGGACACCGAGGTGGGGCGGGCGATGCTGGCCGCCGAGTTGGACTTCCCGCGGCGGGCGTTCGCCCCGGAGGTCACCGAGGGGCACGTGTACCACGTGGCGATCAGCAGCAAGGGTGGGGTGGACCGGGACCTCACCGACGACGAGTGGCGCCAGGTCGCGGAGATGACCGCGGACCGGTTGGGGTTCACCGTCGGGGGTGAGGGTGCGGTGGTGCGGTGGGTGGCGGTGCGCCATGGGCACAGTACGGGCGGCAACGACCACATCCACCTGGTGGCGAACCTGGTGCGCGAGGACGGGCGCACCCACCACTTCGCCCGCCCGGACTGGACGGTGCTGCGGGAGGTCGCCGCCGAGGTGGAGACCCGGTTCGGGCTGACCATGACCGGGGCGTCGAAGACCGGCACCCCGGGGATGTCCCGGTTGGAGGTGCAGATCCAGCGGTCCACCCGGCTGGAGTCACCGCGGGAGCGGTTGCGCCGCGGGGTGCGGGCTTCGGCGACCGCGGCCCGCACCGAGTCGGAGTTCGTGGGGTTGCTGGGCGCGGAGGGACTGGTGATGCGACCCCGGTGGGGCACCGGTGGCCGGGACACCGTCGTCGGCTACTCCGTCGCCCGGGCCACCGACCCGCGCTCCGGGGAGCAGCTGGTGTGGTTCGGCGGCGGGTAGTCGACGATTGCTGGGCGCCAGCGCTCTCGGCTTCGCGTTGCTGTTGAAGCACTACAGCCATGTCGGCCGATTCCCGCGCGGGCGCTCGGACCTCTCCGATGCCGTGATCGAATTCGTTGCTCGTCAGGTCGGTGTTGACGCCTCGGATCCGGGCTTCTACGAGTGGTCCGGTCGCACCATCGAGTATCACCGCAATCAGATCCGAGGTCATCTCGGGTTTCGGGTTGCGACGATCAGTGATCAGGAGAAGTTGACAGCGTGGCTGGCAAGCAACGTTGCCCACGCCGAACGGCGGCCGGAGCGGGTTCGAGACGAGCTACTGGCGGAGTTCCGGGCGGAGCGGATCGAGCCGCCGACGGCCGGCCGGGTGCTGCGCATGCTGCGGTCTACGCTGCGGACAGCCGAGCATAGTTTGGGCACTGCGGTTACGGCTGGCCAGGTAGGCGAGCTCGTCAACAGTGCTCTGCCCGCGCCCGCGGCGTCGTGGTTGCATGGTAGAGGGCCCAAGATCTCCGCTCAATCGGTCGATCTACCGATTACGCGCCGGAACTCCAAACTGTCACACCGCTGACATTGTTTATCACAAGGTTGGTATCGTTTCGGAACACGAACGTTGACCCGGGGTTTCCGTATGTGTTCGTGGCCCAAAGGGCGTTGTACTTGCTGTCGTAGACCACAAAGTTGCCGTCGTCCTGCATCAAGGCGGACGCCCCATGGCGCACAACCTAGACCCGATCCGCGCTAGCAGCGCTACCGCGAGTTAAACCCAATATTGGTCAGTTACGTGGGATGGGCGGTGTCGGTGGCCGGATGTAGCGGCTGAGGCCAGGTGGCGTGATGGGCTCGCTTGACGTGCCACTTGGGCATCTTGCGCTTGATGACTCTGGGTGTGAAGCGTAGGCGTCGGACGGGGTTGAGTCGGTGTACAAGCCGGCTGATCGCGTGCTGCCACAGCTGGACGCAGGCGGTGGGGTCGTCAGGGGGGAAAGCGCCCCGGGGGGCGATGGACTGGCGTGCGATGCGCAGGGCGGCGACGAAGCTCATCCGGTCCGGGTCGTGTCCGCTGTGTTGGGCGGCGTCGGTCATCAGGGTGCGGATGACGTAGTGGCAGCACAGGTGGCCCCAGATCTCTTGCTGGACCAGGGCCGGGGACGGTAGCCGCTGCTACCGGCATGGAGGTGGAGGTGCTGGACTCCCGCCGCCTGGGTGGGGTCTGGACGTTGGACCGGGTGTGGGAGCGGCTCGGGATCGGTGCGGCGATCCGCCGGGCCGCGACCGGGCGCCGGTTGGACGCCCAGGCTGTGGAGCGGGTGGTGTTCGCGCTGGTCGCCCAGCGTGCGCTCGAGCCTGGTTCGAAGTTGGCCGCGACGACGTGGGTCACCGAGCGCGTCGTCGTGGAGGGCTTGACGGGGGTCAGCGACGATCAGGCGTATCGGGGGATGGACTTCCTGCTCGAGGCTCTGGACGAGATCGCCAGCCGAGGTCTTCGGCTCGGTCGCGCATCTGCTCAACCTTGATCTGGACATCGTGTTCGTGGACACGACCTCGACCTACTTCGAGGTCGACGTCGCGGACGAGCTCGCCGCGCTGCAGGACAAGGTCGACGACGACGGTGTGAACCGGCCCCTCGAGCAGGGCAAGCGCAGCTTCGGGCACTCCAAGGATCACCGCACCGACCTGCCGCAGGTCGTGATTGCGATGGCCGTGACCCGCGACGGGGTGCCGGTGCGGTGCTGGACGTTCCCGGGCAACACCGCCGACACCGCGATCATCCGCACCGTGAAGGACGACCTGGCCGGCTGGAACCTGTCCCGGATGGTGTGGGTCGCCGACCGCGGCTTCGCCTCCGCCGCTAACCGGGCGTATCTGACCCGCGGCGGCGGGCACTACATCCACGCCGAGAAGCTCCGCCACACCAACAGCGAGGTCCGCCGGCGGTGCTGGAGGAACCTGAGGCCGACGGCTCGCCCGTGAACCGGGCCTGACCCGGGGCGTTGCGCGAGCCGCCGCCTCCACCACCACGGGAGTGGGCGAGGGTGGCTGCGCCGGTGGCGACGGTACCGGCCGCGGCGAGGGCACCCCCACCGCCGCCACCGCTACCGACCTTCGCGACCTGCGGGGTGATCAGGCGCAGGCCCACGACCACGGACGCCAGTGCCGCAAGGAGGGGCGCCCGCCGCTGCTCACGGACGACGAGATGCTGGTCGAGGACGTGGCCCTTGGCGGTCATGACCAGCAGCACGGCATAGGGAATCCACGCAGAAAAGCACTGCAAGACCCGCCCAGAGCGCCGCCCACCCAGGCTGGGTCGTCGAGCGGAGCGCCACCACCGCCAGTACGGCCACCACCATGACCGCGGGGTGCGTCACGAGGGCAACCACATCGGCGGCTCGCGAGGGGCGCGCCGCCGAGAGCCGTACGACGTCGGGGTGCGTACCGAATCTCATACCGTCGAGAGTAGGGACCAGGCCATTGCGGACCGCGACGGGCGTGGCATGCCAAGAACGCGGTCGCGACCGAGGTGGTTAGGAACGCGTACTTCTACGCGACTCGGGCGTGTCTGCCGCCCTAACAGTTACGCACCCACCAAGGTGTGTCGCATGGCCCAGCCACACAAGGGAGACCGCGACCAGGTTGCGGCTCGACTCGCGCACCCCGTCTACGTCGCCGTGAAGTCGGCGGCCGCCCAGCGGGGCATGCCCATAAGCCAGTACGTCGCTGACGTGCTAGCCGCTCACGTGGGTAGGCCCGACCTCGTCCGTCAGCTCGACCAGGAGGTGCTGCCCCAGAGCGCCTGAGGAGAGCGGCCGTGCGGCCGCACCAGACAACTCCACATCGCACCAGGTCAGTAGGCCCTAGAACGCCGAAGGCCCTCCCCGGCAAGGGAGGGCCTGGCTAAAAGCTAGGACCAGTGAGTTTGCAGCTCGCTGGCTTGGTGCACTGCCCCGAAGGGACTTGGCTTGGCTGCCTCGTCTCAGGGTACCTCGCACCCTGAATCTGGTCTATACAACCGGTCCGGTGGTTCGCGTGTCGCTTCCCGCACCACGCGTCCACCGTCCCGGCGTGACTCCTCCTCCCCCACCCCCGTGGTGGTGCTGCGCCGTCCGCTGGCACGTGCCAGCGTCGAGCCGGTCTCGTGGTCGGCGCTGCCGTGCTGGTGGTCGGGTGAGCGCTGGCTGGGCCACGTGGCCGCGGTGTACCGCCGCGCCTACCTGCTGACCCGCCCCCAGCTCGTCGCGTCTACCGGGGGCGGGGTGTCGCTGCGGGCGGTGCTGGCGGTGGCCACCGCCCACGCCCGGGCCGCCGACCACCCCACCGGTCGGTGCTCGCGGCCGCTGCTCGGCGTCTCCGGCGGTGCCGCGGGGATTACCGCGGCGACAGGGCTGGGTCAGCGCACCGTGACCCGGGCCCGCACCTTCCTGCGCCTGGTGGGGCTGGCCACCGAGGTCGCCCCCGGCCGGCACCGGTCGTTCACCGAGCGCCTGGCCTCGTGGGAGCGCGGGGACACCGCTAGGGGGTGGACCGCCGACTACGCCCTGCACCCCAGCACCCGCTACCCCGACCCTGTGGACAACTCCCCCCGGATCATCGCAGCTCAACACAGGTATGGCACCCCACCACGTAGTGGTATCTCTACTCCCACGCGCAGCGTTGGGAAACGGGTTTCCACCACCGACACCACCCCAACACCCCCTGCGGGGGGCGAGGACGGCGCTCCGCGCCGCGCATCGACCACACCAGCCGCCCCCAGCGGTGCCCCGGGGGACCTCAGGGCCCCCGGAACGGCCCTGATGCTGGCGTGGCGAACCGAACCCGACTGCCCGGGGTGGGCCAGACGCTTCGGGGCCCACCGCTGGGCTGGGGCACTCTCAGCACCCGCCGCCGCCGGGTGGACCGCCCGCGACCTCACCCAGCTGCTCACCGACCTCACCGGCGTCGGTCACCACATCCTGCGCGAACCCCACCGCCCCATCGGCTACCTGCTGGCGCTACTCACCCGCATCGACCTCGCCGAACGCCCCACCGCCCTCATCGACGCCCACGCCGCAGCCGACCGCGCACAACGCGCCGAGCAGGCCGCAGCACAACACACGGCCCGCACCGAAGCTGACCGTGCCCGCCGCACCGCCATAGCGGCCCTCACCGGACCGGGGCGGGCCGCCGCACAGCACGTCGCCGCCACCACCGCCACCACCGCCGCGCAACACCGACGCGAACAACACCGGGTTCAGCGCCTGGCCCCGGCCCACCAGCAAGCCAACCGCCGCAGGCAGGACTAGTGGTGCTCGGGTACAGCCAAGATGCGGGCCGCCGCAGGCGGAACAGGCTTGCCCTGCCGAAGCGCGCTGCGCTGCAGCTGCTCGGCCACCCGACGCTCGAAACGAACGCGGGCCTCATCGGGCATCGCCCTAATCTGCTCGCGCAGCTCCTCGTTCGGCGTCACCACCACCACCCCCTTCGATGCGTACCCCCCTAGTGTGCGCTCACACAGCAGGATGGCGCCAAGAGGCAGGATCACTACGGGAGCAACGTCAGGGTGAAGTCGTCAATCAACTCGCTCAACGAGCCGTCCTTCACCGCAACAGCGTCGTCCGACAACCGGATCAAGGCCGCCAGCACCACCGCAGGCCCAAGCTGCGTGAAACCCACTCCCCCACAATATAAATGGTGTGCCGATAACGTACCTTATGTCAGGTAGTGCCCCTTTTGTCCTGTTGAGTGAGGGCTTGGCCGCGGTCACCGAAATGGGTTGAGCACGTCATTGACCGAGGTGGCTGAAGCCGTCGGAGGTGCCTCGCTTTGCTGGTGGTGGCCCTCGGATACGAGTCGGTGCGCCTGGTCCTGCAGACCGATTGGCCGATGAATGCCTAGCGGCGGTCCCAGAGCCACCTGAGGGTCAGGAACTCCATGATCTTCTTCAGCATTGGCCACCTCCCTCACGAGCACCGAACGCTACGCCCGGAGCGGCGTCGGTGTCATCGTCTGCGGTAGGCGTGCGCACGGTGGTTGACGCGGGAAACGGTGATGAGGTGGCGGGCGTCGTCGAGGCGGTACAGGATCCGGTAGGAGCCGCGGCGGGCACTCCACTCCCCCGCGAAGTCATCGCGCAATGGTTTGCCGACCCTGCGCGGGTTCTCCGTCAGTGGGCCGTAGATGAACTCCAGCACTGCGGGTACCACGCGGGGTGGGATTCGATCGAGATCGCGGATCGCGGAGGAGGACAGACCGGCAATCCAGCTCACCGGGCGGTGCCGACCCCGTACCGGCGGCGGACCGACGCCTCGTCCATCAGCTGACCGGCCTCGGCCTCGGCCCGACTTGACTGGAGGTCCTCCCGCACACCGGGCTGGGACTGCCAGTGCAGGGTCTCCTCCATGGATTCCAGGTCCTCGACCGAGATCAACACCACCGCCGGTTTGCCACGCCGCGTGATCGTGACGCGCTCGTGCGTCGAGAGCGCCTCGTCCACCAACTCGTTCAGCTTCGCTTTCGCTTCGGTCAGCGGGATCGTCGTCATACCATCATCATACGCCCTGAAAACAGGTTCGATCAGAGCCGAATACGGCACCTGTAATTATATTGTGTCGCGTAACTCGGCCGTAGAGCCTTCCCCGATTGCTTCCACGTCGCCGCCCGGACCAGCTTCTACGACTCCGCCGAGCGCGGCCTCGGCACCGGCACCGGCACCGGCTATGACGCTCCCCCGCAACATCGGAATGCGCGGGTACGGGGACCTTAGAGTTTGGGCACTGTCGCGCAGCGAAGGATGGCAACGCCGCCAACCTCTTTGTCACCTCCCGGGGCGAGCTCGGCATCGGCCGATTGACACTGCGGTGCAATTCGCAACCGCACCTACTGGTCGGTCGAGACGATCTTGGGTGCCATGGACGACGTGCAACGGCCTGTTGACTGACGCGTCAAGATGCGCGCGTAGCGGTGGTCGTTGACGGCGCATGATCCGGCCGCGTTTGCTGTGGTGTGGCCGGCTGCTCGCGGTGAGCGCGTGCTCGCGCCGGCGCCCCCCTGGGCACTCCCCCGCCTCAGTAGCGTCTCTGCAGTCGGTAAAGCCGAGAGGGGGAATTCTCGGTTACTCGGGTTCACTCTTTCGTACGTCCGTGCGGGCTCGCGGTAGTGCACGCGTACATGAAAGTGGACACGCGCCCCGGCGCCCATCCGGCCATCCCTGAATACGCGCTAGCCGCCGCCCCGACACCCACCCGCCCGCACTAGCGGGAAGACGGACCAACTCTCGTAGACCCACCCGGCCGGACACCAGTGCGTGACGGGGTACAGGCGTCCTGACCGACACGCCGACGACCGCTCGGCGTCCCAGGCGTCCAGGCGCCCGGGCCATACGCTGAGAGGCCGGACCGTCCATCACCGATCCGACAGAGGAGCCTGCCCATGTACGTCGTGACCCCTGGACAGCAGAAGGGTGGCGTCGGCAAGACCACGGTGACGGCCAATTTGGCGGCCGTCAGCGGCGAATTCGGCATGCGTGTTCTCGCCGTGGACCTCGACCCGCAGTCCCACCTCACATTCAGCTTCCGGCAGACCGCGTCCTGCCCTGGCCGCAGCATCGGCGATCTGCTCAACGAGTCAGCCGAGTCCAAGCCCGCCTTCGACGATGTGGTGATCCGCAACGTCGCTCCCGGCGTCGACCTGCTGCCCGGCGACGAGCGCGCGCTCGTGCGAGCAGAGCACGACGTCGCGATGGACCCGCTCACCGGGTTGCAGCGGCTGCGCAAGCTGTTGGAGTCGGTGGGGGACCGCTACGACCTCTGCTACATCGATACCCCTCCCAAGGTGGAGGGACTGGCCGTCGTGGCGATGGTGGCCTCCGACGGCGTGATCGTCATAGCCGAGCCACAGACACTGTCCTTCGCTTCCACCCAGGTCTACGCGGCCAAGGTGGCGCAGGTGAAGGCGTCGCTCAACCCAAATCTGCGTCTGCTTGGTGTGCTGCTGAACAAGGTCGTAGACGGGGAGGAGGCCGACTTCATCACCGACCAGATGCGCAAGTCCGGCCTGCACGTCTTCGAGACGACTATCCCGGTCAGCCGCTACGCCTCGAAGGCCGCCGCCTCAGGCGTGCCCACCGCGCTAATGCACAGCACCCGCAAGATCGGCCGGATCTACCGCGACGTCGCCGACGAGATGTCGGACCGACTACGCGGCGCCGACACTGACGCCGAGGAACTTGAGGTTGCAGCCCGATGAAGACAACGACCACCAAGGCTGAAAGGTCGCACCACAGCAGGGGAGGGATGGCCGCACTCGCGGGAGATCTGGCCAACCGCACGAACTCGCTGGCACGCGCATCGACCGAGGACAACCTCGTGCCCGCCGCTGAGCTGGTGGTGGACTCTCCGGAGCCTGCGCCCGTCCAAGCCGTCAGGCCAGCCGCCCAGGCGTCGGTCGATCCCGGGCCACGCGCCGCCGAGCCGACAGCCCCGTCCTCATCGGCTGACGCATGCTGGACCCGGCAAACTGCACGGCCGATGGCCGGACCTGAAGGCCGATTGGAGGCTTCAGGGGAGAACGTGGTCAAGTGGACACTGGAACTGGCGCCGCAGCTGATCATGGCGCTCAACATCTGGGAGCGGGACGAGACCAAGCGGCTCGGTCAGCGCGTCTACCGAGAGCGAATGATCGACCTAGCCCTTGACAGCCTCCCCGAGGACATGGGCGAGATCCTGAAGATTGTCTCCGACCTGCCACAGCCGCTGCGCATCGCGCCCGGACAGCAGTTCGGGACGCGGGTCCGATCGTCGGTACGAGACAAGCTGTTGGGGCTGCGCCCGGAGTTGCGGGTAGCGGGCATCAAGAACGTCCGCATCCGCGACATTTACTCAGCCGGGGTCTACCGGTACCTCACTGGGCTCGACATTGAGGTCGAGAATGGTGCCGAGAAAGCGAGAAACCTGCCGACCGGGCTGTGACCAGGGTGATAGCCGGTGACCCGCACAATCGTCAACTGCACCATCAGGTAGGCCGCGAGCAGCGCGAATGCCCCGCCGATCAACCGCAGCGCCCGCCGCTGACGGTCCGCCCCGGTGCCGGACAACTCCCAGATCACCACCGTGGAGGCACGAATCTCGATCAGCGAGTCCAGCCCGAAACCAGCCAACGCCACCGAACGGGCCGCGTACGCGGTGATCGCCAACACAACAATCCCGACCACGTTCCACGCCAGGGTGAAGTACTCCAGAACAAAGCCACGGCGCAGCAACACAGCACGGCGCTCCCCAGCAACGGTCACCCCGGCAGTGTCACAGACCCCGCCACCACACCTCACACACCGGCTCCCGCCGACGCGGACCAGCCGATCCAGGGCTTAACGCCAACGGCTGCACCGCTGCTACTCAACCCCGTACTACCCGCGCCGCGGGGTGCGGGTAGTAACCGCAGATGTCCGGCCGCAGGCCAGGACCTCAGATGGGCAGACCTGCACCGTCTCTGAGGCGCTGCGCTACCAGGGGACTTGTTGTGAGCCCCGGAGCGGGGTGGCCTGGCCGCACTGGAGGCAGCAGCACTGGCCCACGGCAGTACTAGCTCTGGCTCGTGGTAGCTCTGGGTTCGGGGGTTCCTCGAGGAGCGTTGCGGTGATCACCGCAAGGTCAGCTGCCGTGACCGGGATCGTGGTCGTGGCGGGGTCATGGTCCGCTGCCCACGTTGGGGGGACTCCTGGTCAGGGGGTGGTGTCGGTTCCGGGTCGGGGACTGCCCACGGGGGTGGTGGCGCGCGCGGTGGACAGATCCGCTCGTAACTCGTCGCGGATTCGCCGTAGGTCCTCGATTTGCTCCTGGGCATCGGCGAGTCGCTGTTGGGCGGCCTCAGTCCGGGCGGCCGCCACTTCCTGAGCGGCCGCTACCGCGAGCTGCAGGCGGCGTGAGGCTTCCTGCTCAGCGTTCTGCGCAGCGGTTTGTGCGGCGTTGGCGTCGGCCACCCTGCCCGCCTGTTCGGTCTCGACGGTGCGCTCGGCCTGGCGTAGTTGCTCGCGGACTGCTTCCGTGGCGGTGACCTGCGCGGTGAGCTGGTCCTGCAGGTCACGCTGGCGGACTGTCGCCGTCTGCGCGTCCTGCGCTCGGGCGGTGCGTTCGGCCTCAGTGGCGGCGGTCGCGGCGCCCAGGCGCGCGGCCAGGTCCTCCGCCTCCGCTACCGCCTCCGCGAGCTCCGCGCGGGCGGTGTCCCGCTCGGCCCTGGCCTCATCACGGGCGAGTTCCGCGGCGGCGGCGCTCTCCTGCGCCTGTTGAGTGTTCTCCCACGCCTCGGCCGCCGCGGCCAGCGCGGAGTCCCGCTCCGTCACCGCCGCTTCCTCACCTGCTCTCGCCCGTGCCGCCTCGGTGCGTGAGCGGGCCACCCGATCTTCGGCTTCGGCGAGCTGACGGCCGACGTCGGCCCGGTTCAGCTCCAACCGCTCATCGATCGCCACCGGGTCCGATAGCAGCGCGACAGCGGCCTGCGCCCGCTCCACCTGCTCCGCCATCCCGGCTTGCGCGGACTCCAGCAGCTGCTGCAGCGACGCGACCACCCCCGCGAGGCTCGCCACCGCCAGTTCCGGGCGGTCGTCCGGACCAAGCGCCCCCGGATCGCCGGCCCCGCCACGCGTCGCGGCCTGGCGTTCCCGGAACGCCCGGGCCCGCTCCGCCGCCGTCGCGTACTGACGCACCCGACCACCGGTCGCCGGGGCCTGACCCACAGGTGTCTCGCTCACGCCACCACCCTAGCCGATCGTGCGTACGACCACAACAACAAAACGAACGAACGAACGAACGAACGAACGAACGATGACGGACGGACGGGGCCCGGTCGTGGCTACGGGGTGGTGCTGCGCTGCAGGAACGCGGTGCCCACGCGGCGCAGGTCAGGGTCGAGGGGGCGCGCGCCCGGTGGTCATCGACCGGCTGCTGTCGAGCAGCCTGCGCTCGTGCAGCCCGGGGCCGGGCGACTCAGGTGGGGTCGGTGCGGTGTCCGGGGGTGTGGGTGGGGTGCGGTGTGCTCAGGGTTGGGTCGGTGGGGGAGTCGAGCTGATCGGGGTGCAGTGCAGTCAGCGGGACGTGGATGACCCCGCCGGCGAGGTCGGTGAGGATCGCGGCGTCGGCGGTGACGGACTGGACCATCCAGGGGCGGGGTTGGCGGCCCCGCAGGACGGTGGTGCCCGGCACGGGGAGGTGGCCCTCGACCCCGACGGTGTGCACCACCTGCAGGGCGGTGCTATTGGCGGCGACCGCGACCAGGGTGGCGGCATCGTCGGCATCAGCGGTATCCGGGACCGACAACGTCACCAGCACGGTCCAGCCGCTCACCAGGCTCCACCCGGCGCAGTGTCCACTGCCCCGCAGTCGGGCGCTGAGGCCAACCCCGCCGTCCCCGAACCCGCCGGCTACCGGGGCGTCGGCTGCCTTCCACGCTCCACCACAGACCATCTCCGTCGACGCAGGAGAGATTCGGACAGTCCGGCCAGCCGCCAACGGTGCAAAACCGTTCTTGATCTCAGGCGGTCAGCGCATCAGTCCAGGTCGGCGACGATGTGCTGGTGGAGGTTGGGATGGGTGTCGGTTCGGTGGGGTTCGGCGTCGAGCAGCAGGACCTGCTGTGGGGGATGTGGCGGGGTGGGGAGTCGCTGCGCGGGGTGGGGCGATCGCTGGGTGTGTCGATGCCGCGGGTCCAGCGGTTCCTGCGGCAGTCTGGTGGTATTCGCCCGGTGCCCCAGCGGCGGCGGGAGGGCCATCTGGGCGCTGGGGAGCGTGAGGAGATCTCGCGGGGGATCGCCGCGGGTCTGTCGGGTCGGGTGATCGCCGGGCGTCTGGGCCGCTCGCCGTCGACGGTGGCACGGGAGATCGACCGCAACGGTGGCCGTGACGCCTACCGGGCTGTGGACGCTGATGCCGCCGCCTACGACCGGGCCTTGCGCCCGAAGCCGAGCAAGTTGGCGACGAACCCGGAGCTGCGGGAGCGGGTGAGCGCCAAGCTCGCCGAGGACTGGTCGCCGCAGCAGATCGCGGCGAGGTTGCGCTTGCAGCACCCCGACGAGCCGGCGTTGCGGGTCTCGCACGAGACGATCTACCGCGACCTGTACATGCCGTCACGGAAGGTGTTCGACGCGAGCATGTATCACCGGTTGCGCACTGAGCGACCCGTCCGCCGCCCGCGCGGCAAGGTGCCCTCACACGGGCGCGGGCGCATCAGGAACATGGTCTCCATCCACGCCCGCACGGTCGAGGCCGACAACCGTCAGGTGCCCGGGCACTGGGAGGGAGATCTGGTGTTCGGGGCCCGCCCGTCGGCGGTCGCGACGCTGGTCGACCGGGCGACCCGCTTCACGATGGTCGTCGCCCTGCCCGACGGGTACAAGGCCGACACGGTCGCCGCCGCGCTGGTCGAGCAGATGGCCACCCTGCCCACCGAGCTGCGCAGGTCGCTGACCTGGGACCGTGGCCGGGAGATGGCCGCCCACGCCACCATCACCGCGGTGTTGTCGATGCCGGTGTTCTTCTGCGACCCGCACCATCCCTGGCAGCGCGGCACGAACGAGAACACTGTGAGTGTTGGAGACGGCCCGGTTGGGCTGTTCAGCCAGGCTGGTGCCGGCAGCTCGAGGTGACTCTCGAAAACACTGACCGCCGTGGTGGCGTGTCTTTCGTTTGACCTGTTCGTCGGGTTGCCGGCACCAGCCTGGCCCACTCGTCTTGGCTTGATAAGAGCTTGTCCGCCGATGTTGGCGTGACCCCTCACAGTGCTGCCGCGACCAGTGACCTTCACCCAGACCGGTGCCGTCCACGATCACCTTGGATGGAAGGACAACCGCAATGGGCATGCTGCCAGAGCACTACGACTTCGTCATCGGAGGCGACCCCGACCGCGACACCATCGACCTCGCCGTGCTCGACACCGGCACCGGTCGCGTCCGCGCCCACCTGGCCGATAATGCTGACGGCGCCGGGTATCGGCGGATCCTCACCTGGGCTGGTGAGCACGCCCCCGGACGGCGGATCTGGGCGCTGGAGGGAACGGGCAGCTTCGCCGCCGGCCTGGTTGTGTTCCTCACGGAGGCCGGCGAAACAGTCGCCGAGGTCGGGGCGCTCAAGCGCTCCAGGGGCGCTAAGAACGACCGTCTCGACGCCATCCGCGCAGCGCAGCAGGCGCTGGCCCGCGACCAGCAGGGTGCACCGAGAGCGGGTGGCCTGCGCGAGGCGCTGCGCATGGTTTTCGCCTGCAGGGAAGGGGTTCTGGTCAGCCGCACCAAGGCCATCAACGAGCTCAAGAGTCTCATCGTGGTCGCCCCCGACCAGCTCCGGGCGCAGCTGCGCGGCTGTTCGCTGACCGTCCAGCTCACCCGCATCGAGCAGCTACCGACTCCGACGACCGAACCCGTCGAGCACCGCCTGTCCGTGCTCACCCTGCAGTCCATCGCAGCCCGAGTCCGGTTCCTGTCTACCCAGCTGACGCAGCTCGACCCGCAGCTGCTCGAACTGGTCACCCAGCACCCAGCCGGACCCGCGCTGCTGGCCGAGGCGGGAGTCGGGCCCGTCGTCGCCGCCCAACTCCTCATCAGCTGGTCGCACCCCGGCCGCGTCCGCAGCGAGGCCGCATTCGCCTCCCTCGCCGGGGTCGCACCACTGGAAGTCAGCAGCGGGCAACGCTCCCGGCACCGCCTCAGCCGCGGCGGTGACCGCGCCCTGAACCGAGCCCTGCACACCGTCGCCATCACCCGTATGCGATGCCACCCCGAGACACGCGCCTACGAGATCCGACGCACCACTGAGGGCAAGACCCACCGGGACATACGCCGCTCCGTCAAACGGGCGCTCGCCCGCCGCCTCTACCGACGAATCGAAGCTGCTGTCCAAGCACACGAGGCGCCGATTGCCGCTTGACAGACATAGGAGCGTCGAACCGGCTGCTGCGCCAGTACCTGCACAAGAACGCCGACCTGTCCGCGCTCACCCAGGACGAGGTGAACACGATCGCCACCAAGCTCAACCAACGGCCCCGCCGGGTCCTCGGCTGGGCCACCCCCGCCGAAGCGTCAGCGGCCCTCGGGCTGCTGGAGCCGGGCCGGCTGCGGCTCGGGTAGCCACGCGCCGGCCCGGTGACGACCATGGCACGCATGGCTGGCCGCGGACTCCCCGAGCTCGACGTCACTCGTGCGCAACGGTGGTGCACCGCCCAGGTCCCTCAGCGGCTGCGCGGCGAGATCCGCGTCGAGTGCGACGTCACCGCACGACATCTCACGATCTGCGAGTGCCGACCCCCCTGGGCCGACGACCTCGGCCCCGAGTGGACCCGGTTCCCGATCGCACGCCTGCACCACACAAAGACCACCGGCCTCTGGACGCTGTACTGGCGCGACCGGAACCTCAAGTTCCACCGCTACCAGCCCCTCGAGCCCAACCCACGCCTCCAAGACCTCCTCGACTACCTCGACACACGTGCCGACCCCATCTTCTGGGGATAGACAGCCGGTGACACCACCCCCAGTGGCACCTGCTCCCGAGTCGCTACCGTGAGCGACCACTGATGCGCTGACCGCCTGAGATCAAGTTCGTTTATGCAACGTCCGCACTCGTTGGGTCATCGCATGCTGCTGACCTGGGTTCTGATTGTCACGCTACCAAGGCCTTCACCGCATTCGCGGCGACGGCAGGCGACCAAGTCACGAGCTATTGTCTCAAGATAGATCAGTGTGAGAACTTGGCAGCCGCTCGCTTCGCCCTGACCCGCTGGCCCTTCATCTGCATCTGGGCGAACTGCTCACTTACGTCGTACTTTGCCGCCACCTGGGCGTTGTCCCATCCGTCGAACGCCATCCGCTCGGCGGCGGCAAGCGGCACGAGAAGTTCACCTGCGATATAAGTGGCCTGCTTTTCTACTACAGCGTCGAACTGTCGGGTGTGGTCCTCCCCAAGGATCACCGTGTCGAACTCGTGTTCCAGCAGGTGGTGGCCTATTTCGTGGCTGATGCTTGATCGTCTTCGCTGAAGGGTGTGCGCGTTGTTCTCCACGATGATTCGCGCCGACCCGAGGGGGACGAGCGCAGCGGACCACGCTGACCGCCGCGTGTTCGTGAAGTGGTCGGCGGCGTCGACCGAGAGACCGACCTTCCGTAGATCCGCAACGGTGTAGACGGCGATGCCGTGCTCCTCGCATAGCGCATACGGGTCAAACGGGTCTAGCGGGCCGACTCCCAGAGCCTCACGTTCCTCGCGTGCGACGCCCCGCATGCGTTCCTGGGTCCACCGTTCGGTCACCGACCGCGGGCCCCACGATCGTCACGGAACCGCCGCGCCGCCGCGCCAATCAACTCTTCGAGGTACGCCACGTCCTTCTCGTCCAGGTCCCGGCGCGCACGTAGGAGTGGCGCCAAGGTCGCGAGGAGCTCTGGCTCCTCTTGGTGGTCGTGCTGCCCTGGCCTGACGTAGAAGGCCTCGGCTGGCATCCGCAGCCACGAGGTCATCGCAGCGAACGCTGTCACATCGGGCCGTAGTCCATTGGCCATGCGGGAGATTGTCGAGGCGCTGACGCCGAGCTGCTTCGCCAGCTGGCGCCATGACAGCTGCTGCTGGCTGCGGGCCGCATCCAAGGCGGCGTAGAGGCCTCTCACGTCGACGGTGGGGGCAATGTCCATGGTTGTCTCACTCCTGTCACGCTCGAACTATCGAGCAGTGTGTTATCTTATCTATGCTCGACAAATCGAGCACCGGCTGACTCGTGACGCGCGACCAGCGGGGTGCCGTCTGCGTCAGGAGACCCACATGTCCGAGGATCACCGGGGCCCCGCCCCCGTCGTCATCGTCATCAACACCCGCCGACACACCTGGGCCGAGAAGAAGATCTCCTTCCATGAGGTGGTCGAGCTGGCTTACGGGACGCAGCCGGTCGCCGAGGGTGATGCGTTCACGGTCAGCTTCCGGCGTGGCCAGGCCGGCCACGGTGCCGGCACCATCACCGCCGGACACGACGTGCTCGTCAAGGAGGGGATGATCTTCGATGTCGTCCGCACCTCTCGCTCCTGACGCCGACCTGCAGCGACTGCTCGACGAGGGCTACGACGTCGTGCTGCAAGCGAACCACCTCGTCGTCCGTCGCGTCCCCTACGTCGACACCGAGGGCGCGGTCCGGTATGGGTGCCTGACCTACCCGGTCACGGTGACCGGGGACCGGATCGTCACCCAAACCGACCACCGCATCTGGTTTTGCGGCACCCGGCCGTGCAACGAGCGGGGGGAGCCGTTCGTGTTCGCGACCCCGGAGGCGCACGAGGTCGATGAAGACCTGCGGGCAGACTTCATGCTGTCGTGCAAGCCGCCTTCGGGTGCCTTCGACAACGAGTACGACAAGGTCACCACCTACGTCCGGATTGTTGCCCACGAAGCTCGGACGGTCGATGAGTCGGTGACGGTCACACCTGGTGCGGCCTGGCAGGACATGGACACTGGGCAGCCGTTCTACTACCGCGACACCGCCACCTCACGTGCGGGCCTGTCGGTCTTGAGCCGGTGCTTCAACGCGCAGCGTGTCGTCATCATCGGGCTGGGCGGGACCGGGAGCTACATCCTGGACCAAGTCGCGAAGACGCCCGTCGAGTCCATCGTGCTGCTCGACGGCGACACGTTCGACAACCACAACGCGTTCCGTTCGCCTGGAGCACCGACCCTCGACACCCTGCGCGAGCGACCGAGCAAGGTGGACTACTTCGCCGAGCTGTACTCGCACATGCACACCAGCATCACCAGCCACACCGCGTTTCTCGACGGGGACAACCTCGACCTTCTCCAAGGCGCGACGTTCGTCTTCCTGGCATCAGACGATGCGGCCACCAAGCCCGCCATCATCGCGTGGCTGGAGGACCGGGACATCCCGTTCATCGACGCCGGGATGGGCATCGAGGAGGTCGACGGGCACCTGACCGGCCTCTTGCGGGTCACCACCAGCCTGCCCGGTCGGCGCGACGCGGTGCACACCCAGAACCGGATCCCTGCACCGGCACCCGAGCGGGACGACTACGGCCGCAACATCCAGGTCGCCGACCTGAACGCGATGAACGCGGTCATGGCCGTGATGCGCTGGAAGCGGCACCTCGGCTACTACGCCGACGCGACGGACGAGGGGTTCTCGACGTACTCCGTGTACGCGAACGAGATCGCCAACGAGGACGACGCGTGAGCCGCCGCGTCAACGCGATCCGGGGCGAGCTCGTCGAGAGCTTCCCGCAGCCAATGCTGCCTGGCGTCCTTTACACCTCCATCGCGTATAACACCTGCGGGCACCTGTGCTGCTGCGGGTGCGAAGAAGAGGTGATGACACCACTCTCCCCAGCCCGATGGTCGATCACCTACGACGGCGAAAACGTTTCACTCCGACCGTCCATCGGAAACTGGGGACTTCCGTGCCGGTCGCATTACTGGATCCGCAACGGACGAGTGCAGTGGAGCCGCGAGTTCACGCCGAAAGAGATCGCAGTCAACCGAGCGCGGGACCGGGCAGCTCTGCATGAGCGGGTCGAGCCCTCGCCGCCGACGAACAACGAGTCGCGCCAGCCGTTCTTGCGTCGGCTGCTGAAGAGGGGGTAGCCGGCGACTTCAGGACCGGTGCCGATGGCGGTGTTTCACTGAGGCTGATGCGGCGGTTGAGCTGGATTGGTGGCTTTTTGCGGTTCGAGGTGAGGGTGTGGCGTTGACACCGGCCCAACCAACCTCCCTGGGTAGTACACTTAGGCCCTGCTCTGGGCAAATAACTCGGCCTGTTCAAGGATCAGTTCGATAGCGCGTTCCTCGTGGTCGGGTGGGTAGTCGTACTTGGCTAGTAGCCGGCGGATCTTGGAGCGCATGGCGGCGCGGACTGACTCCTTGACGGACCAGTCGATGGTCGCGCTCTGCTGGACAGCCCAGACAAGGTCGATGGAGATCCTCTTGAGGGTCTCGTCACCCATTTGCAGGATTGCGGCGTCGTTCTGCACGACGGCGTCGTAGAACGCTGCTTCGGCGATGGACAGACCGAGCTGATTGTGTCGCTCGTTGTGGGCCTTCATGTCCTTGGCCATCTTTACGAGCTCGGCGACGATCTCGGCGGTGGTCAGGGCGCGGTTGGTGTAGCGGTTGATGGCCTCGTCGAGCTGCTCGCTGAACCGCCGGGCCTGCACGACGTTGGTGCGTCGTACGGTGCGGATCTGGTCGTTGAGCAGCCGGCGCAGCAGCCCCATCTGCAGGTTGGGCTTGTCCTTGCCGACAAGGCTGTCCAGGAACTCATCAGACAGGATCGACAGCTCGGGGGTCTCGATGCCGGCGAGCTTGTAGATGTCGACGACTTCGTCGGCGGCGACGGCTTCGTTGACGAGTTGGCCGATGGCAGTGTCGAGCTCGGCGGCGCCGCTGCCGGCTCGCCCGGAGTCCGGGTTCTGGATCTTCAGGATTGCGGCGCGGACGTCGGTGACCATGCGGACGTCGTTGCGGATCGCGGCGGCCTCGTCGCGGGCGCCGCACAGCGCGAACGCTTTCGCGAGCGCGAGCACCTGGTCGAGGAACCGGGCGGTGCGGTCGGGGTCGGCCAGCACGAAGTCGAGGACGGTCGCGTGCTGGGCGAGCCTCTCGGCTGGTGGCAGGGACGGGGCCGAGTCGTAGGCGCAGCCGTGGAGCAGGCCGCGGATGATGTCGTGCTTCTCGAGCATCACCGCGACCATGTCCTCGATCGGCACCCCGGCCTGGTCCTGGTCGCTGGGGGAGTACTCGGCGAGGGCTCGGCGCAGATTGGTGGCGACGCCGATGTAGTCGACGATCAACCCGCCGGGCTTGTCGCGGAAGGTGCGGTTGACTCGTGCGATGGCCTGCATCAGCCCGGCGCCCTGCATGGGCTTGTCCACGTACATGGTGTGCATGGCGGGGGAGTCGAATCCGGTGAGCCACATGTCGCGGACGATGACGATCTCGAGTGCGTCGTTGGGGTCCTTAGCCCGCAGCTTGAGTTTCCTGCGGACGTCCTTGGGGTGGATGTGGGGCTGGAACGCGGCCGGGTCGGCGGCAGAGCCGGTCATGACGACCTTGATTCGCCCGGTCTCGGGGTCGTCGCTGTGCCAGTCTGGGCGCAGCTCGACGATGCGGTTGTAGAGCTCGACGGCGATGCGCCGGCTCATGGCCACGATCATGGCCTTGCCGAGCTGCTCGCTGCGGCGGGCTTCCCAGTGGGTGACGAGGTCGGCGGCGACGATGTCGAGTCGCTGGCTGGCACCGACGATTGCTTCCAGGCGCGCCCACCTGGACTTCGCGCGGGTCGCGTCGTCGGCCTCGGCGCCCTCGCTGATCTCCTCGATCACCTCGTCGAGGCTCTCGGTGGTGTCGGCGTCGAGGCTGACCTTGGCCAGTCGGGACTCGTAGAAGATTCGGACGGTCGCGCCGTCCTCGACGGCGCGGGTGAGGTCGTAGATGTCGATGTAGTCACCGAACACCGCGCGGGTGGACTTGTCCGTCGACTCGATCGGCGTGCCGGTGAAGCCGAGGTAGGTGGCGTTGGGCAGGGCGTCACGCATGTGCTTGGCCAGGCCTGAGGTGAGCCTGCCTTCGGCGTCGAGGGCCTCGGTGAAGCCGTACTGCGAGCGGTGCGCCTCGTCGGCCACCACGATGACGTTGCGCCGGTCGGTCAGCACCGGGTTGTGGTCGGTGTTCGCGTCGGGCGCGAACTTCTGCACCGTGGTGAACACGATGCCGCCGGAGGTGCGGCGCAGCAGGGTGCGCAGGTCGGTTCGGGAGTCGGCCTGCACCGGCTTCTCCGGCAGGACCTCGGCTGGTGCGAACACCTCACCGAAGAGCTGGTCGTCGAGGTCGTTGCGGTCGGTGACGAACACCAGGGTCGGGTTGCCCATGCGGGGGTCGCGCATGACCTTGGCTGCGTAGAGCAGCATCTCGATGGACTTGCCCGAGCCCTGGGTGTGCCACACGACGCCGCCGCGCCGGTCGCCGTCCGGTGCGGCCGCCTCGACCGTGGACTCGACGGCGGCGTTGACGGCCCAGTACTGGTGGTACTTCGCGACCCGCTTCACCAACCCGTTCGCCTCGTCGCTGAACAGCACGAAGTTCTGCACCAGGTCGAGGAAGCGATGCTGGTCGAACACACCCCGGATGAGTACCTCCAGCGCGGGCTTGCTCGTCACGACCTCGCGGCCGTCGATGGTCTTCCACGGCGCGTAGTGCTCGAACACGCCGGTGGACGAGCTCATCGCCGCGCTCGTGCCGTCGCTGATCACCGTCATCGCGTTCGGTGTGAACAGTGCGGGGATGTCGTTGCGGTAGGTCTGGATCTGGTTCCAGGCGCTCTTGAGCGTGGCGTGCTCGTTCGCGAGGTTCTTCAGCTCGAACAGCACCAGCGGGATGCCGTTGACGAACGCGACGATGTCGGGGCGCCTGTTTTTCCCGTTGTGCACGACGGTGAACTGGTTGACCGCCAGCCAATCGTTGTCGGCGGCATGCTCGAAGTCGATCAGCTGGACGCGCACGGTGCGGACCGCGCCGTCCGCGCCGCGGTGCTCGACGGGAACGCCCTGCGTCACCAGCGCGTGAACGCGCAGGTTCTCGGCGATCGCGCTCTGCGATTCCGCCCGATCCAACCGCTTAACCGCCTCGTCGATCACGGACGGGGCGAGGTGAGGGTTGATCCGTGCCGCGGCCTCACGCAAGCGGCCGTAGAGAAACACCTGCTCGTACGAAGCCCGCGCCGCGCCCGGAGTCTCAGGCGCGATCGCCGGCCCGAACGCAGTCGACCAGCCGAGCTGGCGCAGGTACTCCAGCGCGGCCAACTCCACCGTCGACTCGTTCAAAGCGTTCATCCCACTACCACCTCGGCGAACTCTCGGGCCTCAGGAACCCGAATTCGACCCGAGAGCAACTCAGGCAGCAGCGTTTCACGGAGCCGTGCCAGACCCGACGACTCACGATCAAGCTGCGCAGCCTTCGCGTGGAGGGGTGCCAGGGTTGTATCCAGCTCAGCTATCGCCGTCTCGCTAGGAACCCTAAGTGGCATCAGCTTAAAGTTGCCCCGGCTCAACTCCATGAACGTACTTCCGTTCGCTCGGTCCAGCATCTCGGGAACGCGCGCTCGCATCTCCTCGAAAAGAAACCAGCGATGTTCGGGTTTGTGCGGTCGAATTACGATAAATCCTTGGTTGGTAGCGGCCGGTACATGTGTCACCGCGAAGGAGCCGATAGTCGCCCTCGACGTCATTAAGATTGTTCCCTCGGGGTGCAAGGTCGCCGACGTGCTCGCGAGTCCAGCCTCGGTGATCATCCGGCCCGTTTTGAAAAGATACGGGGTCGTCAGCGCGGTGATGTCTGTCGGTGTTGCCCAGACAATGTCGCCGTCCCAGAAGCCGGGTTCCGTTGTCTTGGGCGTAGCGCCTCCGAACACATCTGCAAATTCACCGAACGTGGTCTTGTGCGTATCAGGATGTCCCGCGCGCCAGGCAACATAGTTCGACCGACTCAGGCTCTGTATGAGGTCTACGGCGTGGAGGTTCGACTCGATTTTGTGGTCTAGCGCCCCCAACGCCGCCGCAATCCCGCGCTGATGTGGCAGTGGCGGCACAGGAAAGTACTGGGTTCCAAAAGCCTCGCGTGTGAGAGACGGGTTTGAAGTACCGTGCTTGAGGTGATCGAGTCCGACGTATCGAATCAGGTAATAGGCGAACCTCAGGTCGATGTCGCACAGCGGCTCCAACGCGTAGGCCGTATCAATTACCCAGAAGTTTCGGTCGGCCAGTTCGACTCCAAGATGGCCCATTCCCTTACGGCCAATGATGACGCCGGGCCCCTCGAACAGCGGTGTGTCGTGCCACCCAGCCTGTCCGTTGGTTCCGTAAACGGGTACAGCCCCTGGTCGGCGCGAAGGCTCGACCAGGGCCTTCCCGTACTTTAGGGAGAAGAGTCGATCCGCACGTTGCAACGGCCATTGGATCGCCTGCTCACCGCCGAGTCCCCGGGCGATGGTCGACGCCGAGAGAGCGGCGTTACCTGACACTTAGCGCTCCGAGTGCTTCCCGAACTGCTCGCTCGAGTTCACGGCCACGATCGAACTCCGCTAACAGGTCCCGCTCGAGGCGCTCGATCTTCTCGTTAATCGGTTCGTCGTCAGCCTCGGCCTCTTCTGCGCCAACGTAGCGGCCTGGCGTCAGCACAGAGTCGTGCGACGTGATCTCGTCCCGTGACGCTGCCTTGCAGAAGCCGGGGACGTCCTCGTAGCCGCCGTCGTGGTTGCGCCACGAGTGGTATGTGTCGGAGATCTTGGCGATGTCGACGTCGTCGAGCACACGAAGCCGTCGACTTTCCATGCGGCCGAGCCTGCGTGCGTCGATGAACAGCAGCTCGCCTTCGCGCTTGCGGTGACTGTTGCCGTGCCTGTCCTTCGAGACGAACCACAGCGCCACTGGAATACCAGTGTTGAGGAACAGCTTCTCGGGCATCGCGACTATGCAGTCAACGAGGTCAGCCTCGACGAGCTTGCGGCGGATCTCACCCTCGCCGCCACTCTTAGAGGCCAGCGAGCCGTTGGCCAACACGAACCCGGCCGTGCCGCGCGGTGACAGGTGATGGATGAAGTGCTGCACCCAAGCGAAGTTGGCGTTGCCCTGCGGCGGCACGCCGAACCTCCACCGCGGATCGTCGCCGAGTTTCGCGTCCCACCAGTTCGAGACGTTGAACGGCGGGTTGGCGAGCACGAAGTCGGCGCGAAGGTCCGGGTGCAGGTCGGAACCGAAGGAGTCGGCCGAGCGCTCGCCAAGGTCGGCCTCGATACCCCGTAGGGCGAGGTTCATTTTGGCCAGCTTCCAGGTGGTGTCGGTGAACTCCTGGCCGTAGACAGCGACATCGGTGCGCTTGCCGTTGTGGGCCTGCACGAACTTCGCCGACTCGACGAACATGCCACCTGAACCGCAGCACGGGTCGTACACCCGCCCGTGGAACGGTTCGAGCATCTCGACCAGAGTCCGCACCACCGAGCGCGGCGTGTAGAAGGCGCCAGCGTCCTTGCCCGTCTCCTTGCCGGCGAACTGGCCGAGGAAGTACTCGTACACCCGGCCGAGTACGTCGTCGCTGCCGTGGTCGTCGGTCTCGGTGAAGCCGATTGAGCCGATCAGGTCGACGAGCTGACCAAGCCGACCCTTGTCCAGACCCTCGCGGCCGTAGTTGCGTGGCAGCACGCCGCGAATGACCGGGTTCTCCTTCTCGATCAGGTCCATCGCGCTGTCGATGTCCTGCCCGATGCTCGGCAGCTTGGCGCGGGCCTGGATCGTGTCCCACCGCGCGTCGGCCGGAACCCAGAACACGTTGTGGCTGGTGTACTCGTCGCGGTCCTCGACGAACCCGGCCCGCCGCGCCTCGGGCATGCCCTCGGCCGCGAGCTCAGCCTCGATAGCCAGCCTACGTTCGGTGAAGCGGTCGGAGATGTACTTCAGAAACACCAACCCGAGCACCACGTGCTTGTACTCGCTGGGTTCTTGGTTACCGCGCAGCGCGTCAGCGGTCTCCCACAGCTGCTGCTCCAACGTCTTGGTTGGTTTAGCGGCTGTCTTGCGCGGACGACCAGTCACGTGTGGAACCCCCAGAGGTGTCTTGGCTACTGCACGACTACTGCTGGGGCCAACCTAGGCGGACGCCGACTGACCGCCGCGGATTCGGTGTAGGCCGGGCGAGCTGCCACCGTGCGGGAACCGGTCCTTAACGGTCGTTTATGAAACGTCTGGGCCGCCAGTTGTCGTCTGACCGTGCTGGTGTACTCGGAGTTCTTAAATTGGCTCGACTTGGTCGCTGCCACGGCACCGGCGTCAAGAATGCGTTTAACCTGACTTCGCTCATGAAGGCGGGACCGCTGCGACCGTTGCTGCTTGACCTGCGGGTTTGATCGCCGCGGTGGCCGAAGTTGCGCACTAATCCGCGTCGTAGTGTCGCCGCGTGGCCTACGTGCGCACTGTGGGGACCGCTTCGGGGGCGCGGGCTGTGCAGATCGTGTGGTCCTCCCGAGGGGGCCCGTCAGATCGAGCACCTCGGATCGGCACACGATGACGGTGAGCTGGAGGCGGTGCGGGCGGCGGGCCGGGAGCGGATCGCGGCCGGTCAGCAGGCCCTGACCTGGATCTGGGTGCCGATGCGGGCCCGGTCGCGGGTGGGGTCGTAGCCGATCGTGGCCTCGCGTGCCGGGCATCTGTGGGCGCGCTGTCGATGGCCTATGACGACCTGGGGTTCGACCGGGCGGCCGGTTCCGGTGAGGTGTTCTGGGCCCTGGTGCTCGCGCGGATCATCGAGCCCACGTCGAAGGTCGATAGCCTGCGCGTGCTGGAGGAGACCGGTGTGGCCGGGCCGTCCTAGGCGACCGTGCGGCGGCGGCTGCCCGGCTACGCCCAGGACCCCTTCCGCGGCCGGCTGGCCGCCGCGTGCGCGGAGCATGCGGCGTTGGGGCCGGCGTCGCTGGTGCTCTACGACGTGTCCACGCTGTACTTCGAGACCGACGCCGGTGACGGGTTCCGCGGGCCCGGGTTCTCCGAGGAACGCCGGTTGGAACCCCAGATCACCATCGGGCTGCTCACCGACGCGGCCGGGTTCCCGCTGATGGTGCAGGCCTTGGCGGGGAACAAGGCCGAGACGACCACGATGCTGCCGGTCATCAAGTCCGCCTACGCCGCCAGCGTGCTGGGCTTGTCCTTCGCCGGGATCGGGCTGCTGTACCTGCTCCAGCGGGTGCAGGCCGGGCTGTCGATGAACAACGGATTCCCCGCGGTGTCCCCGGCGGTCGCCTTTAACACGGCGATCTCCTTCGTCACCAACACCAACTGGCAGTCCTACTCGGGCGAGTCGACGATGGGCAACCTCACCCAGATGATCGGGCTGACGGTCCAGAACTTCGTCTCCGCCGGCGTGGGCCTCGCGGTCGCGGTGGCCCTCGTGCGCGGCTTCCTCGGCGCGGGCGGCGGACGCATCGGCAACTTCTGGTCCGACCTCGTCCGCGGGGTCGTCCGCATCCTGCTGCCTCTCTCGTTCCTCGTGGCGCTGGTCCTGCTCACCCAGGGCGTCATCCAGTCCTTCCACCCGGGCTTCGCCTCCACCGGGCTCGACGGCAGCACTGCGGTGAACCCGTTGGCGCCCATCGCGTCCCAGGAGGCCATCAAAGAGATCGGCACCAACGGCGGCGGGCCGTTCAACGCCAACTCCGCGCACCCGTTCGAGAACCCCACCCCGCTGAGCAACATCGTCGAGATCATCTCGCTGCTGCTGGTGCCGGTCGCGCTCACCCCCACCTTCGGCACCCTGGTCGGGGACAAGCGGCAGGGCTACACGATCCTCGGCGTGATGACCTTCCTGTGGGCGGCGATCCTCACCGTCACCACCATCGCCGAGTCCCTCGGCCAGCGGCACGGCCGGGAAGCTGGCCGGCTCCATGATGGAGGGCAAGGAGGTGCGCTTCGGCATCCCCGGCTCGACGTTGTTCGCGGTGAGCACCACCGGCACGTCCACTGGTGCGGTCAACTCCGCGCACGACAGCTTCTCCGCCCTTGGCGGCGGCGCGCTCATCCTCAACATGCTCTTCGGCGAGATCGCGCCGGGCGGGGTGGGAACCGGGCTCTACGGCATTCTCGTGCTCGCCGTCATCGCGGTGTTCGTCGGCGGGTTGCTCGTCGGGCGTACCCCGGAGTACCTGGGCAAGAAGATCGCCAGGCGCGAGATCACCATGGCGGCGCTGTCGGTCCTGGTCATGCCCGCGCTGGTGCTCGTCGGCACTGCGGTCGCGATCGCGCTGCCCACTACCACCGGCTTCCAGGGCAACAGCGGCGACCCGGGCTCCAACAGCTCCATCCACGGGTTCTCCGAGGTGCTCTACGCCTACGCCTCGGCGTCGAACAACAACGGCAGCGCGTTCGCCGGTATCACGGTCACCAGCGACTTCTTCCAGACATCGCTTGGCCTCTGCATGCTGCTCGGCCGCTTCCTGCCCATCCTCTTCACCCTCGCGCTCGCCGGCTCCCTCGCCGCCCAGCGCAAGACCCCGGCGACGGCGGGGACCCTGCCCACCCATGGCCTGCTCTTCAGCGGGTTCCTGGTCGGGGTCGTCGTCCTGGTCGCTGCCCTCACCTTCTTCCCGGTGCTCTCGCTGGGCCCGATCGCAGAGGCACTCACCTGATGTCCACCTCCGTGCAGGACGCGCCTGCCGCCACCGCACCCGCGCCCGCTGTGGGCAAGGTCGGCTCGGGGATCTTCGACCCCCGCCAGCTGCTCACCTCGCTGCCGGGGGCGTTCCGCAAGCTCGACCCGCGCCACCAGGCCCGCAACCCCGTCATGTTCGTGGTGCTCGTTGGCTCGGTGCTCACCACCGTGTTGGCCGTCAAGGACCCGTCGGTGTTCGCGTGGCTCATCGCGGCGTGGCTGTGGTTCACGGTGCTGTTCGCGAACCTGGCGGAGTCGGTGGCCGAGGGGCGTGGCAAGGCGCAGGCCGCCACCCTGCGCGCGGCCAAGAAGGACACCACCGCGCGGCGGCTGGACGCTGACGGTACCGAGACCGAGGTGTCCGGCACCGAGCTCACCCTCGGCGACCGGGTGGTCGTCGAGGCCGGCGGGATCATCCCCGGCGACGGCGACGTGGTCGAGGGTATCGCGACGGTGGACGAGTCGGCTATCACCGGTGAGTCGGCGCCCGTCATCCGCGAGTCCGGCGGTGACCGGTGCGCCGTGACGGGTGGCACCACGGTGCTCAGCGACCGGATCGTCGTGCAGATCTCTTCGAAGCCGGGGGAGTCGTTCGTCGATCGGATGATCGCCCTGGTCGAGGGCGCGGCCCGGCAGAAGACGCCGAACGAGATCGCGCTGAACATCCTGCTGGCCTCGCTCACCATCATCTTCGTGCTCGCCGTGGTGGCGATCGGTCCGATGGCGCTCTACGGCGGCCAGGCGCAGGACCCGGTCAAGCTCATCGCGCTGCTGGTGTGCCTCATCCCGACGACGATCGGTGCGCTGCTCTCCGCCATCGGCATCGCCGGCATGGACCGCCTCGTGCAGCGCAACGTGCTCGCCATGTCCGGCCGTGCCGTGGAGGCCGCCGGTGACATCGACGTCCTGCTGATGGACAAGACCGGCACCATCACCTTCGGCAACCGGCGCGCCACCGGGCTCGTCGCGGTCGGTGGCGTGGACGTGGCCGAGCTCGCGAGGGCCGCGCGGCTGTCCAGCCTCGCCGACGAGACCCCGGAGGGCCGCAGCGTCATCGACCTGTGCGCCACCGAGTCCGCGCCGAGTTCGTGGCCTTCACCGCGCAGACCCGGATGAGCGGGCTCGACCTGGACGGCACCGAGATCCGCAAGGGTGCCAGCGGGTCCGTGGTGGCCTGGGTCGCCGAGAACGGCGGCACCACGAGCTCCGACGTCACCGACGCGGTGGACGAGATCTCGGGCGGCGGTGGCACTCCGCTCGTCGTCGCGGAGAAGCCGTCGGCCGGCCCCGCCCGGGTGCTGGGGGTCATCCGGCTCTCCGACGTGGTCAAGCCCGGCATCGCCGAACGCTTCGCGGAGCTCCGCGAGATGGGCATCCGCACCGTCATGGTCACCGGCGACAACCCGTTGACCGCCCAGGCGATCGCCGCCGATGCCGGGGTCGACGACTTCCTCTCCGAGGCAACCCCGGAGGACAAGCTCGCCCTCATCCGCAAGGAGCAGGAGGGTGGCCGGCTGGTGGCCATGACCGGGGACGGCACCAACGACGCCCCCGCCCTGGCCCAGGCCGACGTGGGGGTGGCCATGAACACGGGCACCTCGGCGGCCAAGGAGGCCGGCAACATGGTCGACCTCGACTCCGACCCCACCAAGCTCATCGAGGTCGTCCAGATCGGCAAGCAGCTGCTCATCACCCGCGGCGCGCTCACCACGTTCTCCCTGGCCAACGACCTCGCGAAGTATTTCGCCATCCTGCCCGCGCTGTTCAGCGGTATCTACCCCTCGCTGGACTCGCTGAACATCATGCGGCTCGCCAGCCCGGAGTCGGCGATCCTCTCGGCGGTCATCTTCAACGCCCTGGTCATCGTTGGGCTCATCCCGCTGGCCCTCAAGGGCGTGCAGTACCGGCCCACTACCGCCGCGAAGATGTTGCAGCGCAACATCGTCGTCTACGGCATCGGTGGGGTGGTGGTGCCCTTCGCCGGCATCTACGTCATCGACCTCCTCGTCCGCCTCATCCCCGGGATCGGCTGATCATCATGAGATTCACCACCTCCCTGCTCCGCCAGACCGGTGCCGGCCTGCGTGTGCTCCTGCTGCTCACCGTCGTCACCGGCCTCGTCTACCCCGCTGTGATCTGGGGTGTCAGCCGGATCGGCTCCAGCTCCGCATAGGGCTCCCCGCTCACCGACGCCGCCGGCTGCATCGTCGGCAGCTCCCTGCTCGGCGTGGACCCCCAGGTGGTTGCGGGGGCGCCCGACCCGTACTTCCACCTGCGCGTCAAGGGCGACCCCACCGCGACGGACCCGACCGCCGCGGCAACCGCTCCCGGTGACCCGGCCGCCAGCGGCGCGAGCAACCTGGGCCCCAACAGCGACACCCTGGCCGCCAACATCGGGATCCGCCGCCAGGTGGTCGCCGCCCGTGAGGGCGTCGACCCCGCCCAGGTGCCCGTCGACGCCGTGACCGGATCGGCCTCGGGGCTCGACCCGCAGATCAGCCCCGCGTACGCGGCGATCCAGGTGGCCCGCGTGGCCCGGGAGAACGACCTGAGCACCGACGCGGTGACCGCGCTGGTCGCCGAGCACACCCAGGGCCGCCAGCTCGGGTTCCTCGGCCAGGAGCGGGTGGACGTGCCTGCGCTCAACGTCGCGCTGGGTCTCACCGCCCCCGGCTGCTCGAGCTCCTGAGCCGCGGTGCCGCTGCGGGGGATGATGGCGGCATGAGCGGAGACGGATCGGGCGGCCGGGGCCGCGGGGAGCTGCGCATCTACCTGGGCGCGGCTCCCGGGGTCGGCAAGACCTTCGCCATGCTCGGGGAGGCCCGGCGCCGGGCCGAGCGGGGCTGTGACGTCGTGGTGGCGCTCGTGGAGACCCACGGCCGCGTGCGCACCGCCGAGGCCATGGGCGAGCTCGAGGTGCTGCCCCGCCGGGTGGTCTCCCACCGGGGCACCGCGCTCGAGGAGATGGACCTCGACGCCGTGCTGGCCCGCCGCCCGGACGTGGCGCTGGTCGACGAGCTCGCCCACACCAACGCCCCCGGTGCGCGCAACGAGAAGCGCTGGCAGGACGTCGAGGAGCTGCTGGCCGCGGGGATCGACGTGCTCTCCACGGTCAACGTGCAGCACTTGGAGAGCCTGAACGACGTGGTGCAGCAGATCACCGGGGTGGTGCAGCAGGAGACGGTGCCCGACGAGGTGGTGCGCCGCGCCGAGCAGGTGGAGCTCGTCGACATCACCCCGGAAGCCCTGCGCCGCAGGTTCTCCCACGGCAACGTGTACAAGTCTGAGCAGGTCGACGCGGCCCTGAGCAACTACTTCCGGACCGGCAACCTCACCGCGCTGCGCGAGCTGGCCCTGCTGTGGGTCGCGAACCAGGTCGACGCCGCGCTCGCCAAGTACCGGGCCGACAACGCCATCACCGACACTTGGGAGGCCCGCGAGCGGGTCGTGGTGTCGGTAACCGGAGGGCCCGAGTCGGAGACCCTGGTCCGCCGGGCCAAGCGGATCGCCTCCCGCGCCGGCGGCGAGCTCGTGGTGGTGCACGTCGTCCGGGGCGACGGGATCGCCGGTGCCTCACCGGCCGGGATGAACCGGGTGCGCACGCTCGCCGAGGGCATGGGGGCGAGCGTGCACAGCGTGGTCGGTGACGACGTCCCGAGCACCCTGCTGGAGTTCGCCCGCAGCGTGAACGCCACCCAGCTCGTGTTGGGCACCTCGCGCCGCTCGCGGTGGGCGCGGATGGTGGACGAGGGCATCGGCGCGACCGTGGTCCGCGACTCCGGACCCATCGACGTGCACATGGTCACCCACTCGGAGTCGAACACGCGGCGCATCCGGTGGCAGCGGTTCACCTCCTCGCGGCACCGGGTGATCAGCTGGGTGGCGGCGCTGGTGGTGCCCGCCCTCGCGAGCCTGGTCCTCGCGGCGCTCGGCGAGGTGTTGAGCTTCTCCAGCCAGGGCGTCCTGTACTTGCTCGTCGTGCTCGGGGTGTCCCTGCTCGGCGGTGTCGGCCCGTCGGTGCTGGCGGCACTGGTGTCCGGGGCGCTGCTGAACTTCTTCTTCACCGAGCCGCGCTACAGCTTCCGCGTCTCCAGCCCCGACAATGTCGTCACCCTGGTCGTCCTCATGGCGGTTGCCATCGCGGTGTCGCTGCTGGTGGACACCTCCGCCCGCCGGGCCCGCGACGCCCGCAGCGCCTCCCGCGAGGCCGAGCTGCTCGCCGTGTTCGCCTCCTACGTGCTGCGTGGTGCCGACCTGCCCGCCCTGCTGGACAAGCTCCGCGCCACCTACGGCCAGGACGCGGTGAGCCTGCTGCGCCGGGCCGGGTCCGACGGTCCGCTGCGGCTGGCCGTCGGGGTCGGCACCACCCCGCCGGAGTCGGAGGAGGACGGCGACACCGTGTGCGAGGTGGCCGAGGGGGAGTTCGCCCTGGTCCTCTCGGGGCCCCGGCTGACCGCGCGCGACCGCCGGGTGCTGCGCGCCGTGGCCTACCAGTCGGTGAGCCTGCTGCGGCAGAAGGAGCTCGCCGCCGAGGCGGCCGGCGCCGGCGCTCTCGCGGAGGCCGACAACCTGCGCCGCTCGCTGCTCTCGGCCGTCAGCCACGACCTGCGCACCCCGCTGGCCGCCGTCAAGGCCGGGGTGTCGAGCCTGCGCAGCCCGGACGTCGAGTTCTCCCCCGAGGACACCGCCGAGCTGCTCGCCGGGGTGGAGGAGTCCACCGACCAGCTCAGCGCGCTCGTGGCGAACCTGCTTGACTCCTCGCGCCTGGCCGCGGGGGTGGTGCGGCCGCAGGTGCGTGAGGTCTCCTGCGAGGAGGTGGTGCACCGCGCGCTGGTGGGAGTGCCCCAGCACGAACGGGTGCAGGTGGACCTCACCTCGGTCGCCGAGCCGCTGCCCACCGTGCTCGCCGACCCGGGGCTGCTGGAGCGGGTGCTGGCGAACCTGCTGGCCAACGCCCTGCAGCACGCGCCGCGCGGTGCCGTCCGCGTGTCGGTGGCCGAGCAGGCGGGACGGGTGACCATCCGGGTGGCCGACACCGGGCCGGGACTGCCGCGCGGCGGGGTGGACCGCGTGTTTGAGCCGTTCCAGCGCCTCGGCGACCGGGACACCTCCACCGGCGTCGGCCTCGGGCTCGCCGTGGTCAAGGGGTTCACCGAGGCGATGGGCGGCACCGTGACGGCCGAGGACACCCCGGGCGGCGGGCTCACCATGGTCGTCGAGCTGCCCAGCGCGCCGCGCGCCCCAACAGCCGCGCCGGCGGACCGACAGCAGGTGCCCGCGTGACCCGGGTGCTCGTGGTCGACGACGAGCCGCAGATCCTGCGGGCGCTGCGGATCAACCTCTCCGCCCGCGGCTACGAGGTGACCACGGCGGTGGACGGTGCCTCGGCGCTGCGCGCGGCCGCCGAGCGGCAGCCCGAGGTGGTGGTGCTCGACCTGGGGCTGCCGGACATGGACGGCACCGAGGTGCTGGCCGGCATCCGGGGCTGGAGCAAGGTGCCGGTGATCGTGCTCAGCGCCCGCACCGACTCCGCGGACAAGGTGGACGCCCTCGACGCGGGTGCCGACGACTACGTGACCAAGCCGTTCGGGATGGACGAGCTGCTGGCCCGGCTGCGTGCGGCGGTGCGGCGCGGGGCGGCGGCCACCGAGTCCGACCAGCCCGTGGTCGAGACGGCCTCGTTCACGGTGGACCTGGCGGCCAAGACGGTCGTCCGTGACGGGGCAGAGGTGCACCTGACGCCGACGGAGTGGGGGATGCTCGAGGTGCTCGTGCGCCACCGCGGCAAGCTCGTCGGGCAGAAGGCGCTGCTCCAGGAGGTGTGGGGCCCGGCCTACGCCACCGAGACGCACTACCTGCGCGTGTACCTGGCCCAGCTGCGGCGCAAGCTCGAGCCCGAGCCCGCCCGGCCGCGGCACCTGCTCACCGAGGCCGGGATGGGCTACCGCTTCCAGGCCTGAACCCCCGACCGGGGCGGCCGCGGCTACGGCGTGCCTTCGGTTGTCTGTGTTGGCAGAAGCGTGCTGCTGTCTGTGTGACACGGACGCAGGCCGACGACACCACCGCCACGTTTGTCAGAACCCGACAAGGCAGTACCGCAGGTCAGTTTCGATCGTTACTGAGAGGGTGCGCTGGCCGCTAGCAGCGATCGCGTCACACCAGGTGGCTGTCGATCAGAATTCATCGTCAGAATCTATGCGTCACATCGGGTCTTGTCGGTGGGTTGTGCGAGGGTTGTGCTCGTGAGCGAGCTGCTGGGGTACGCGAGGGTGTCGACGGCGCAGCAGGACGCTGCGTTGCAGCACGACGAGCTCAGGGCCGCCGGCTGTTGGAAGACGTGGACCGACGTTGCGTCGGGCGCTCGGGTTGATCGTCCGCAGCTTGCCGCGGTGCTCGAGGCGCTGCGTCCGGGGGACACGTTGGTGGTGTGGCGGCTGGATCGGCTTGGCCGGTCGCTGCCGCATCTCATCGAGACCGTGCGCCAGCTCGAGGAGCGCGCCGTCGGGTTTCGGTCACTGCGGGAGTCGATCGACACCACCACCCCAGGCGGGCGGCTGGTCTTCCATGTGTTCGGGGCACTCGCCAGTTTCGAAAGAGAGCTCGTCCAGGAGCGGACTCGAGCGGGGCTGGATGCGGCGCGTGCGCGGGGTCGGCTCGGTGGCCGGCCGACCGTCCTCACCCCGGTCAAGGCCCGGCAGGCCCGCAAGATGCGCGATGAGGGCGCCACGATGGACGAGATCGCAAGTGTCGTCGGGGTCAGCGTGGCCACGCTGTACCGCCGGCTCGACATCGGGTAGGGCAGAGACCGTCTAAAGTGACGCCCCTCTCGGGCGGGTGCGCTCATTGATTCGGGAGGAGAGGGGAGATCTCCTCCCGGATTGTGGTGAGAGCTTGCACTGCCGCGGCCCGGACGTGCTCCCATGCCGCCGGCCAATCGTTGTCCAAGGAGTTCAGGCGCAACGCATTACGTGCTCTCTCGGCGTCCACGTCTGCGCCACGGTGCTGCTGGCTGGCCCGCACTCGCACGATGTGTCGCAATATGTCCACGGCTTCCTGGGCCCGTCCCGCCTCATCGCCGAGGCGAACCCCGAGCTCGCTGCGGAGTCCCTGCAGACTCTTGACCGCCTGCGTGCCGGCGCTCTTGTCCTCCTTGACGGCGGTGGTGAAGCCGTTGAGCAGGTCGACGAGCCCGCTGCACCGGCTCTCGAATTCCTCCCGGGTCGAAGCCGGTTGTGTCATGGCCGCGAGGGGGCCAGCTCGGCCAATGGTCACCAGCTTCTGCCCGGTGACCAGCCGCCAGGCCAGGTCGAGGTGATCGAGGGCGTCGGGCAGAGCGAACGGGCCGTGAACCGTGGTCTCGGCTACGACCGGTCGCTCACCCACCATGGTTTCGAGCGCGGCGAGGTATTGCGGGGCCGTCGTGATGTTGCGGTACGGATGCAGGTAGAGCTGGGTCACGTCCCACTGCCAATCCTCGCCGTTCTGCATCAAGCCCGTCCAGGTCGCTGGCTCGTGTTGCAGAAGCTCATAGAGCTGCATGGGTGCAATGTTGATGCCCGTCGCCACGGCGGCCTCCTTGGTCAACCGGTCGCCGAGCAACATGACGGTGACGGCGGCGGTCGGCGTCGGCTCGGCCGAGCGTTGCGCCTTGGTCGCCGCGGTCAGCGCTGCGAGGAACGCTTGCATCAGTCCGTTGGTGTCCATCTGACCGGCGTGGAACATGCCCGCCGCAGTGAGGCGGACGGTGTCGTCGGGGTTGGGTGAGCGGCCGTGGGTTAGCCCAGCGACGTAGCGGTAGCGGTAGTGGTGCTTCCACGTGGGCGTGTTCACCAGCACCTGCGCTGCGTCGATACCGGCCTCGTCCAAGCGACGCGCTACGTATTGCCACACCGGCCAGCGCCAGGCCGCCGCCGTGTAAGCGTCCGCGATTACCCGCAGAAGTGCCACCTCGTCGCCCGGAGGCGGATCTAGCAGCGTTCGCATACTCGCCGATCGTAGAGGTCGCCAAGGCCCTCGGGGGTGTCACGCTTACCCCCTGTACCGGCAGCTGCGGCTGAGGCCTGTTGACCGCCACTGGCACCGCACATGAGTGCGTCAAGTTCGTGCGCTGGAACTGTGGATAACTCCTTAGCCATCCGCGACACCAGCACGCACACGAACGGCCCCGTGGCGTCGTCTGCACCCACCCAACCTAGCTTGGGGTGGCGGTGGCAAGCCGACCCGCACCGCAGGCGCGAAGCGTCGAGGAGCGGAAGCGGCGCGGCAGGCACTTGTGGCGCTGGACTGAGGGGCAGGGCACCGATCGGCGTCAGGGTGCCGACCAAGCCGTCAAGCTGCCCAGCATGGAGGTGCGTTAATCCGCACCGCCGGCGACGCCGTCATGTGCAGATTGCGTGGCGGTCAACAAGGCCGACGCCCGGGTCGTGACGCGTCGGGTCGCGGTGGGTGTGTGGCGGACGCGGGTGCGGCGGGAAGTTGAGCCGCCCTGGCTGGGCAATCTCGGCCATGACCGTGTTGTTGGCCAGCACGACGCCTCGGCGAGACCAACCCGCAGGACCCGCGCGTGCGAATGCGGAGCTTCTGCGGCGAGGTGGGTGGCTTAAGAGCGCGACCTGGTTCTTCTCCGTGCGCGGTGCGCGGTGCGTCGGTGGACTTCGGTGTGTTCTGCACGCCGAGGGTGACCTGGTGTGCGTCGACCGCATAGGCCCGTAGCCGCTTAGGCGAGTGTCCGACCGAATCCCTCCCGAATGATCGTTTCGGACACACACATCGATGAGCGACTACTCGGCGACGCTTACAGAGCCGTGCCCTTAGCCCGGGGCTTTCACGGGTGAGCTGACATTGTGGTCGTGTCGTGGGCTGGAAGGTGCCCCTGAACTGGGAAGATTGGGCTTGCGACAGTCCGGTCCGACCAGGTTGAAGGAGCACCTTCCAGGTGATGAAGCGTAGCCGTTTGTACCCGCGCCCGACGGTGGTCTCGGGGTCGGTGTCGGCGGTGGGTCAGGCCGGTGGGGTGCTGCTCACGGAGACCATCCGGGCCGGAGGGTTGGACGCCGGGTTGAGCGCCGGGTTGGCTCGGTGGCGACGCCCGGGGGCGGTGCACGACCCGGGCAAGGTGGTCCTCGACCTTGCGGTGACCCTGGCCTTGGGCGGGGACTGCCTCGCCGACGTGGCGGTGGTGCGCGCCGAACCCGGGGTCTACGGGTCGGTGGCCTCGGATCCGACGGTGTCCCGGACCATCACCGCCCTCGCCTCGGACGCGCCCGCGGCGCTGGCGGCGATCGACACCGCCCGCGCCGCGGCCCGGTCGAGGGTGTGGGCGCTGGCGGGGGTGCACGCCCCCGATCACGACACGTCGGCTGCGGTCCCGCTGGTCATCGACCTCGATGCCACCCTGGTCACCTCCCATTCGGAGAAGGAGGCTGCGGCCCCGACGTTCAAGCGGGGCTTCGGGTTTCACCCGTTGTGCGCGTTCGTCGACCACGGCGTCGACGGCACCGGGGAGATGATCGCGGTGGCGCTTCGCCCGGGCAACGCAGGCTCCAACACGGCCGTCGATCACATCGAGGTGACCCGGGCCGCCCTGGCCCAGCTGCCCACCCACCAGGCGGGGCGGCGTCCGGGCCGGAGGGTGCTGATCCGCACCGACGGCGCGGGCTCCAGCCACGCGTTCCTGAGCTGGCTGAGCGGTCAGCGGCTGTCGTACTCGGTCGGGTTCGCCCTCCCGAACAACACCGCCGAGCTGCTCGCCCTCATGCACGACGACGTGTGGACCCCGGCCTACAACTCCCACGGGGCGGTGCGGGAGGGGGCGTGGGTCGCTGAGCTCACCGGGATGCTCAACCTCACCGGCTGGCCGAAAGGCATGCGGGTCATCGCCCGCAAGGAGAGACCGCACCCCGGGGCTCAGCTGCGGATCACCGACGCCGACGGGCTGCGGGTCACCGCGTTCGCCACCAACAGCGTCCGCGGGCAGCTGCCCGACCTCGAGCTGCGCCACCGCCGCCGGGCCCGCGCCGAGGACCGCATCCGCTGCGCCAAGGAGACCGGGCTGCGCAACCTGCCGCTGCACGGCTTGGACCAGAACCGCATCTGGTGCGCCATCGTCACCCTCGCCGCAGAGATCACCGCCTGGATGCAGCTGATCGCCCTGAGCAGCACGAACGCCCGCCGGTGGGAACCCAAGAGACTGCGGCTGCGGCTGTTCACGATCGCCGCCGCCCTCACCCGGCACAGCCGGACGGCGGTGCTGACGCTGAATCAGAAACAGCCCTGGGCCAGCCTCGCCCACCAGGCGGTCACCGCCCTGCGGGCGTTGCCCGGCTGACGACACCATCCCCGACCGCCTCCGACAGGACGAAGACCCCCGGGCCCTGGACCCGGCGCCCACCCGAGACGACACCGGGCAAACAGTCACACCCAGATGCCAAGATCACCACCGAGAACGACCCCAACCCGAGCCGGCGGCCACTCAGCCAGGCGGTGAAAGATCCGGGCTAGGTTCTGGTGACCGTTGGGTGAAGCATGGGCGTGCCGCGCCAGACCAGGCCGACCAGCAGGGGCGGGAAGCGCTCCCCGGAGGGGCGGTTTTGTTGACTCTCGAGGGTTCGGGGAATTCAGCTACCGTCAACTTCGTGCGACCGGCTCGGTCTAGGCCCAATCGACGAGGGAGACAAACCATGGCGACGTTCGTGATTAACGAGGGATGGGATAGCCCAAAGACGGTTGACGCTGAGTCTTACGACGAGAAGGGCAGCTTCGTGCACTTCTATGACGACGGCGGCCTTGTCTTCTCGATGCCCACCAAGAACGTCTACGAGATCAAGCGCCAAAAGTAACCCGTCCAACTGCCGCGGTGTTCTGACCCGAATCCGCGAGTAGTGCCGTCTGTGGGTGGGGTCGTCGGCGTGTGAGATGACGAAAGCGCCTGCCTCCGTGGGAAAATCATGGTTGCTGAGACCTGATCTGACCACGAGAGGGAGGCACCGT